>Ga0247837_1001790_pt1 | contig 43111 bp, 42 predicted proteins | sample LaCtaG_2_FD_187115 | JGI IMG/M metagenome (GOLD analysis project Ga0247837, IMG submission 187115) | Freshwater microbial communities from meromictic Lake La Cruz, Castile-La Mancha, Spain - LaCruzMarch2015_14.5m | ecosystem: Environmental > Aquatic > Freshwater > Lake | place: Spain: Castile-La...
ATTATCGCATTTGTAGTTTGTTGAATCCGACTTAAGGTGTAGAGACGTTCGGAAATAATGTCTTGGTGTGGGGAAAATCTATCATAGGGAAGAGTTTCCCAATCGGGGAACAGTAAGATTTCTGGATTATCTTTATTTTTAGATAGGAAGAATTTAAGCTCATCAACTAACAGACCTGCTGATAAATTATCTTCAGCAATTAGCAGCTTCACACCTTTATTATTATCACAAAACTCAGCAAGCGCTAAGGGTAGGCTACTGCCATAAAGTTGCCCCCAAGTTTGCTTATGTTCAATTTTATTAAAGTTGAGAATTGGATTAGCCATAATATTAAAAGCAAAAAATTTTTAAGGTCGGAGAGTATAACCCCAAGGCTTATATAAATGCTAGTTTTGGTGGTTATAGTAAAATTAAAGATGATACATCATTGATAAATAACCAGTAGCAATGCCTGCAATTAAGCCAAATAAATGCCCTTCCCAAGAAACACCTTTTTTACTGGGGAATATACCTAAAAATATCCCTGCAAAATAATAGAGACTCAATACTCCAAGGATAATTGCAGTCATGGTTCCTTCATTATATATATCAAATACTAATAAAGCCCAATATCCTGTAATAACAGCACTAGCTCCTACATGCAAACCAGGCTTAGCAAAGCACCAGATTAAAAATCCAGATATAAAGGTAATTATTAAAGTTACATGGATATAATAACTAAGACCATTAATTAGGAGAAAATTAGATAATACTAATAATGGAATTGAATTAAAGAAAATATGATTAAAATTTGCATGTAGAAATGGGGCTAAAAAAATACCTGGTAGGCCATATAATTTTCTTGGAGTAATACCAAAAACTAGTAACCTTTTGCCAGTTAAATTAGATATAAAAAAAATTAGCCAAGGTATTAATAAAATATAACCTAAAATTTCAGCGTTAATTTTAGTTTCAATAATTATTATAGAGAGGCTTGTGTTTAGTTGTTCTAGCATAGAGATCGTTCATAAAATATAGTAATTTTATTATACCTTAAACTTTAAGTTCTAATTAATTTTTTTACTTTTTTAACAAAAGTAGGACCTGGATCAAATTTATCAGTTTGATAATTAGGATCTTTTTCAAGCCACAAAGATGTATTTTTAAAATTTAAATAATCATTATGACCAATAATATGTTTTATTTTAGGATATTTATTTTTTAAATAACAAACTAAAAATGCATTGGCTCTTACTTGGGCATTTGTTAGATCATCTTTGCTATCTATTCCACCAATATTCTCAATTCCAATAGCGTAATGATTTAGACCTATTACATGTCTAGCCATCCATGTTTCAGGCATTAGTTGATATATTGTTCCATCACGGTCAACTACAAAATGACTTGAAACATTTAAATCTCCAGGTAAATCATTTCTTCTTATTGAGTCTTTTGGGAGTGAAGGTTGATTAAAGGTACGAAAAGTATCTTTGAATTTTTCGATGCTTGTCCAATGTAAGACAATAATTTTAGGTTCAATTTCAATTGATTTTGAGTCAATTCCATAATGGGTTAATTGATATTGTTGAGTTAAAGCAATTCGCTCCTTGTTAAATTGGATGGGCATTTGCTTAATAACTTGTGGATTATGGCATGAAAATGCATGTGTGATTGAAGTTATAAAATATAAAAAGATTATTGATATTTTCATTTTAATTTTTTGCACTTTTATTATTTTTTAATACCATAAAATAGGCTTTTACATAATTAGATAAATGACGGGTTGATTGGTAAAACTCATCTTTTCCAGCATAACTACCCGCTAAAAAATCAATTTGATATTGATTATTCTTAAAAGCTCCTCCAGTATCTGCAAAAATACCAGCCCTCGTTACTAATTTTCCTTTTGGATCAAGGTATTGGACCAAAAGCAATTTACCAAGACCAAATTCTTCAAGATCTGCCGCATATGTTACTTCGCTATTTACAGTGATTTTATCTTCTGCGTCTTTACCATAACCTTTAATGCCATCAACTTGTTTAAAATACCAATAACGTTCTTGGTTATATGGGTTTTTTGCTTTATCGTAGGGAATATTATTATTTCGATTAACATTTAATATTTTTTTATAGTTCTTATTATCTATAAATTTTAAAACGATTGTTCCTTGCATAAGGGCGGCTTCTAAATCTTCTCGATTTAAGTAAGCAAGAACAGGAACATTTTTGTGATCTAAGACTCCTTTTAAAATAGCTTGTTTACCATATTTAAAACGAATCAAATTTGGTTTTACGTTTGCCTCCTCAAGGCTAAGTGACTCTTCATCTTTGGGAAGAGAATAAATGGCATATGGATAAGACTTAGTTTTCTTAGTTGATGCCTGAGCTTCATGTACATAATATTTGGTCATTAATATTTTATCATTAGGTAGTTTGGCAATTAATGATTTACTAGATTTAAGTGTTTTAGCTTGATTAATATCAGGATACCAGCGAATAAAATCAAAATTATCTTTAATAAATTTAGGATTAGATAATTTATCTTTATTTTGGCAAATAAATATTAAGGTGTCTTTTACTCGCTTAAGGGGAATATTAAATAAATGACCATCATGAATTACACTTGGATCGTAATTTGCTCCTTTATTTAAATAGGCTAGAGTTTCTTTGGCTGTATTACATAAAGCAGTACCATTAATTTCATAGGATTTATTATTTAAAGGGACTTCTTTGGTAAAAATAGGTGCTGCATTTGCTTGGATATTAATTAAAAAACACAAAAATAAAACTATTATTGGCATTTAAAAGACCTTAATTCTTCTCTATAACTTTAGATAATAAACTACCAGATGCAACTCTTATCTTTATTTCATCACCTATTTTAACACTTTCAGTATTTAATAAAGCTTTATTTTTAAAAGTGGCAATAGCATAACCTCTTTCTAAAGTTGCTAATGGGCTAAGAGCATTTAATGTGGCTATATTTTCCGCGAATTGTTGTTTTAAATTAGTTATTTTAGATTTTAAATTTATTATTAGGCGCTCTTCAAGTAACTTAAGTGAGCCTATATTTTGTTGCAATAAAATGGCGGGATTTTTAGCTTCTAATCTTCTATTCTGCATTTCTATTAATTGTCTTTTTTCTGATAATAATTGGAGCGTTGCGCGAAAAAGATCTTTAATTAAATAATCAAGGGATTGTGAATATGAGCTAATAACTCTTTTTGGTGAAGTTATCTTTTGCATTTCATGCTTAAGTCTTAATTTTTTAGTTTCTAAAACTCGCCTTATGCAAGTATTTAAGTTTAGTTCATAGTTTTTTAATTCATTAATTAAATCAACAATATTTGGGGTTACGGCAACTGCTGCTGCAGTTGGAGTTTCTGCACGTAAATCTGCGACAAAATCAGCTATGGTAAAATCTGTTTCATGTCCTACGCCTGTAACTATGGGAATCTCAGATTTTGAGATTGCAAATGCTAAATTTTCATCATTAAATGCCCATAAATCTTCAATACTACCGCCACCGCGCGCTAAAATTAGAACATCTGCCATTTTACTAGTATTTGCTTTAGATATAGCATTTATTAATTGAGGTGCTGATTTTTTTCCTTGTACTTCTGAGGCATAAACAATTACCTTGGCAATCGGGTAGCGACGTAAAAGAGTGCTTAGAATATCACGTAGAGCCGCACCAGTTGCTGATGTAATTATTCCAATCGTGTGGGGAAATTTAATAAAAGTTTTTTTTCTGGCTTTTTCAAAAAGCCCTAATGCAGATAATTTGATTTTTAATAATTCAAATTGTTGATTAAGATTACCAACACCTGCTTCTTCTAGATTTTCAACAATAAGTTGATAATCTCCTCTAGCTTCATATAAGCTTAAAGTACCATTAATTAAAACTTGTTGACCATTTTGCAGTTTCTCGTGATCATCTATTTTATGTCTATTACGAAAATATACGCATCGTAATTGTGCAGTTTCATCTTTTAAAGTGAAATAGAAATGTCCTGATTGAGGTTTACTTAAGTTTGATATTTCTCCTTTAACAGAAACTAATCCGACTTCATGTTCAAGCCATGAGCGAATTTGACGGTTTAATTCAGTAACAGTGAGTATGTTAGATTGTGAAGACATAAGGTGAGTGCTTATATAACTCAATTGATTATAGTAGCAAAAATTTATTATTCGTCAATTATAATTAAGATAATTCTAAAAAATACTAAAGTCCTGTACAATAAGGCTAAATTAAATTAGTCATAATCTAAAATCGGAGTATTCTTGGCTAGTCGTCCTCAGAAAGTTGTTATCATTATCCCTACGTATAATGAATCTTTGACCATTGAAAAAACCTTATCGGAGCTTGAAAAAGTTATAAGTTCTATTGCTAATTTTGATATCCATATTTTGGTATTTGATAGCGCATCAACCGATAACACTCAAAAACTTGTTAATAAATTTAAGGCTAATAATTCAAATATTCATTTACTAACTGAAAAATCTAAAACCGGTTTGGGTTCTGCTTATATGCAGGCTATGTGTTATGCTTTAAGTGAGATGAAAGCAGATTTAATTTTTGAATTTGACGCAGACCTTTCCCACCAACCTAAATATATAGAACCTATGCTTTTGCAAACAAAAAATAATGATGTAGTTATTGGCAGTCGTTATGTGCCAGGTGGTTCTATCCCTAAAGAATGGAGTTTTGATCGTAAATTCCTATCAGTAATTGGTAATTTTATTGCGCGCTTTATGCTGACACGTAAATATAAAGATTTTACTAGCGGCTTTAGGGTTACAAAATCGAGTTTATTAAAACAATCTCTACCGAAAAATTTCTTATCGAATCAATATGCATATAAGATTCAACTTTTATGGTTATTACATAAATCTAAAGCTAAAATTTATGAATATCCAATTGAATTTGTTGATAGACAAAAAGGACAATCTAAACTACCAACTAATAGTATTTATGATACGCTTAAAGTTTTGTTTATTTTGCGTTTACATGAGTTAAAAGGCTATTTAAAGATGTGTTTAGTTGGCTTGTCTGGTCTTGTGATTCAACTTTTTATTTATAATTTATTGCGACAATATTTAACGCCATTTTATGCTCAGCAAATTGCAGTAACAGTTGCAATTTTAAATAACTATTTATTAAATAGTCGTTTTACATTTAAAAGTAAAATATCCATTAATCGATTAATTAAGATAAAGTCCTTAATACTCTTTGTTGGTTATTCATTATTCATGATAGGACTACAAACCTATTGGTTGGATTTAGGTATTAAATATTTTGGAGATGGATCTTTAAAAGAGAATATGATTATCGTCTCAGGAATGTTTTTAGGTTCGTTATTAAATTATCTAATTTACTCTCGATTAATATGGCGAAAAAAATAATCAAGTTACATGGGCTAGCAGGGCAAAAGCATGTGTGAGTGAAAAAAAACAATAATGTCATGATAGATTATATCTGTTCTATATTTCGACGTTCTGCGGCCAGATAATTATCCGCAAATATGATGATCCTTGATGGGACTGTATTGTCTGTTGGAATCAGAGCCACGACCGTTAGGGAGTGGAGATTTTAAGAATCCCACTCCCTAACGGGAGTGGAGATTTTAAGAATTCCACTCCCTAACGGTCGTGGCTCGGAGTTACGCTCACTTGCCAAGATAAAATTAACTTGTGGTTAATGATATGCCTGCGGCTTGTTCGCAGGATCCATGGCTCTAGCAAGATCTCTGGATACTGCCCATAAAGCTCGGTACGTCGGCGCTTATGTTAATTTATAGGCGCTCGTGATCTTGCCCTGCATGAGCAAGAGTATGGTGGGAAAAGCGATAACGCCCAACTATACTAGCCGAGCATTTGTACTATTTGATAATAATAAGGCGTTATTTGTGCACCCATATATGGGCTTTTTGCCCATATAGTATAGAGCTTTGACATGACAATAGTTCTTTCTTTTATCTTTGGATTATTGAAATCATTAATATTATTAGAAACAAGAATTAATATTTTGTCATTAAACGATTTATTAGTTTCCCAATAGCGATACATTAAACTTTCATTTCCAAATATATGTCTACCAACAACAGGATATATTATATCTGACTCACCATTTTTGAAGAATTTTGTTTGATAAAATCTGAGCTCGCTGTTTATGTAATATGTATCAAGTGGCACAATAGTAGGTATTAAATTTTTATCTTTTGAAACGTTTAAAGCAATGCCTTGTATATCTTTAGTAAAATTGGCCCAAGAAATATATTTGCTAAAGAAATTTTTATAGAAGGTTTCAGGGTTACCGAAATTAATAGCTAATAAAATGAAAGCATAAAAAAATAAAACTAAGGCTGAACCTCCTATTGAGATACTGCGGATATTAAAAGAGGATGTGCTTTTATTATCCTTTATTATTATTGCTATCCAAGGAATAATTGCCAAAAGACTAGGCCCTATCCAGTTGAATTTTAAATCATGCGTTAAACTAAAAGATGCAAAAACAATCAAAGGAATTAATGTATAAACTCGTATAAATTTTTTATTGGTTTTATCAATTTTATATTTATTTTTGTTATTATTTTTAAAAAGTTCAATAAATGCTAGCGTGCCAGTAGGTAATAAGAATAGAAATAATAGACCAAAAAAATGGTGTAAAGAAAATGAATATGTATCTTCTATTCTTCTAACTGATTGAAATATAAATGATGCCCAATTATGTTTATAGTTCCAATAAATAACTGGAGTAAAAAATAATATGGTAATTAGTGCACAAAGATAAGGTTCTTTACGGGTAAACCAAGCGCGAGATTTTGGGTTAATAAAAAGAAAAATTAATGTAGTAGGCCCTAATAGAATAATAGTATATTTAGATAGCATTCCAACACCTAGCCAAAAACCAGCCTTATACCAATAATTAGATTCATCTAAAATTATTGCGCGGTACAAGCAGTATATAGTTGCTGACCAACAAGCAGTAAGCGGGGCGTCAGGGGTTATTATAAGTGAATGAATAAAGAAAAAAGGTAAAATTGCAAGTAGAAATAATGCATATAAACCTGAATCTTTTGAAATTAAATTAGCAAGTTTAAAACTATAAAAGCTGCTAAGTCCCCAACAAAATAATGTTGATATCCTCACACCTAATTCATTAGTTCCTAAAATTGATGTGGATAATTTTATTAGTAAGGCAACTATAGGTGGATGATCTAGATAGCTAAAATCAAGATGTTCTGAATAATTCCAATAATAGGCTTCTTCTGCAATTAGGTTGGCGTGATTTATACTTAATATACGTAAAACAATTGAAATTATTATGAATAGAGTTAAATAATTTAAATAAGTTAAATTTTTAATAACTTTAATTGATTTACGATAGTATAAATTGGGGTTAATCGATGCTATTAAACCATTTAAATAATTCATTAATATTTTAACTTTAAGAAAAAGTATAATCTTAGCAGTATGTAAAGGTTCACGCACTGTATTTTTATATATAAAATTACCTAGCATTTTTTTATGAATTTAGGCAAAATGATGCAGATTTATTATAATTTGTGTTTTTTAGAAATATCATTGATCTTTGACATTTTCGCTTCATTACTTTCATTATGTAGCATTAGAGCTTATTGTTAGTTTGCAGTGATATATTAATTAGATCATTATGTTTGGAATTTTTTAAAAAAAAGAATAACTAGGGGATTTTTATGAAGATTAAACTGGTTGCGGTAGCTTTAGGTCTTGTAATGTCAACGTCAATTAATGCAGCTGATGCACTTAAATCTGATTTAGACAAGCTGTCATATAGTATTGGAACTGATTTGGGCAAGAATTTTAAAAGCCAAGGTATTGAAGTTAATCCAACAGTTTTGGCTGATGGGATAAAAGATGGCATGAGCGGTGCTAATTTAAAATTAACTGATGATCAAATGAAAGACGTATTAACTAAGTTCCAAAAGGATCTAATGGAAAAGCGTACTGCTGAGTTTAATAAGAAAGCAGAAGAAAATAAAGTTAAAGGCGAAGCATTCCTTGCTAAAAATAAATCTAAAGAAGGAGTTGTAACTCTTCCTAGTGGTTTACAGTATAAAATAGTTAAAAATGGAACTGGTGCTAAGCCTTCTAAAGATGACAATGTTACTGTTGAATATAAAGGTACATTGATGTCTGGAGAAGTTTTTGATAGCACTGAAAAAACAGGAAAACCAGCTACATTTAAGCTATCACAAGTAATTCCCGGCTGGACAGAAGCTCTTCAATTAATGCCAGTTGGATCTACTTGGGAAATCTATGTTCCATCTAATTTAGCTTATGGACAAAGATCTGTTGGTGGACCAATCGGACCAAATGAAACATTAATTTTTAATATTCATTTGATTTCTGCAAAGAAATAATAGCTTTAATTTTTAAGTAGTATGTAGTTAATTTCTGCGGCATTGATTCTTATATTGTGGTCATGCCGTAGGAATTAGGTTTTTTTAAAGAAATTGTGTATAATAAGAACGCATTTATCATGTGGGTTGGGAATTGGCCCAACAAACTTAATAAAATAGCATAATTTTTTTGCGTATTTTTATGATTATACCGATTTTATGTTGGGCCAAGGCTCAGCCTACCTAAGACATGTAATAATGAGTTTTTTAATCTATGAATAAACGCTTAATGATTGTGTTTACTTTAGGCTTTGCTTCAGGTCTTCCGCTTGCCTTAATTAGCAGCACTCTCCAAGCCTGGTTTGCAAGCTCTGGTATGTCTGTTATGGCTACTGGTTTTTTAAGTCTCTTAAGTCTTCCATATGTTTATCGTATCTTATGGGTTCCAATATTAGATAGATATTCACTTTTTTCTATTGGTAAAAGACGGAGTTGGATCCTTGCAATGCAGTCATTGCTCTTAGTAGGATTCAATGTTTTGGCATGGTTTTCACCAACAACGTCCCCTTATGTTATGGCGGGCGTAGCTTTCATGCTAGCTTGTTTTTCAGCAACTCAAGATGTTGCTATTGATGCCCATCGTACTGAGTATCTACCTCAAACTGAACATGCACTTGGCGCCTCAATAGCGGTATTTGGGTATCGCTTAGCATTATTAGTTGCAGGCGGAATATCTTTAATAATAGCTGAGCATTTTGGTTGGGCTTTTTCATATCGCTTGATGGGCTTTTTAATGGTGTTTGGCATGGTTGCAACTGTTATGAGCCCTGAGCCTTCATTGCAAGTATCAAATCCCTCGACAATTAGAGAGTCATTTATTGAGCCAGTTAAAGAGATTTTAGCAAGAAAAGGGATAATTTCATTATTATTTTTTATATTTTTTTATAAAATTGGTGAGGCATTTACCACAACAACTAGTGGGATTGTTATGCCATTTTTAATTCAAGGATTAGGATTTTCTTTAGACACAATTGCATATGTTAATAAAATGATGGGGATTACCTCGATTTTATTAGGTGGTTTAGCGGCGGGTGTAATTTTAATTCGCTGTTCATTATTTAGGGCCTTATTAGTTTTTGGGATCTTGCAGGCATTAACCAACGCTCTTTTTATTATTCTTGCAATTGTCGGGAAAGATTTAAACTTATTTGCAACCGCTGTGGTATTTGATAATTTTGCAGCAGGGATGGGATCTACAGCGTTAGTTGCATTATTTATGCGCCTAGTTGATCGTCGATATACGGCCACACAATTTTCAATTTTTGTAGCCATTGCAACCCTGCCTAGAATAATATCAGGGCCAGTTGCAGCATCATTGCAAGAATGGTTAGGTTGGGTTGGTTTATATCAAATTTCGGCAATCCTTGCTTTGGGATTTATACCATTTCTTTTTATTATCAGAAAAGAAATGGTATTTAGTAAAATCATAATAAATGAAGAAGGATATATTCAGGATAGTTCTAATTCAGAATATAAGACTATTAATTGATTTAAAGCTAATTACACGATTTATATACCTTTGTTTACGCTTATCTATATACCTCTTGGATAGACCGTAAAATACTCGTCACATATAATTTATAGAGCAAATGTCAACACATACTAAACTTGTTTTGCATAAATAGTAATTTTAGATATTAGAGTTCGATGCACTGGGTATTTATTGGCTATTGCTAATAATTGTTGGCGCTGCTCTCCTGTAAGACCCCATTCCAACTCAATTAAGCGCTCAATATAATGATTTTTTGTTTAAACTAACAATTTTTCCGTTTCAGATACGACTGTTTCCTGAGGGACTTTCATTAATATGATTTCCTTGAAATTACAAGTACAAAGATAGTCACTTTAACATTATAAATTTCTTTATTTCAACTGTGTATAATAAAATAAACACCGATACGTTTTAAATTTAAAGTGACATAGAGTCAGGTAGACGAGCTCCATAACAATTTATCAATTCATGTCCTAAATATGAAAAAAAACTGAGATTTCTTTAAATATATATTTTTATGGCCTATAGTTAATTATCCACTTAATAATTTTATGTTACTTGTTTGCCTCATTTTGCCTCTTTTTTACAGCAAGATGATGACACTAAGTTTGTTGCCAAGCACTGGAAATTAACTCTTGGGCTTGTCTTGAATATTTTTTTAATTAGTGGAGCATAGTTTATTGGTTAGTAAAGGATGGACCAAAATCTAACATAAGGACAGATATCATGCTTAGTCCAATTATACTTGTTTTATTAATCCTATTTTTATTGGGTGCTTTACCAACCTGGGGTCATAGTAGAGAGTGGGGTTATGGGCCATCAGGAATTATTGGGACTATTTTAATTGTTTATTTAGTTTTAGTTTTAATAGGGCGTATACCTTTAGGGTACTAAAGCTGATTTAAGAAAAAATATTTGTCATGAAAGTAATTTATACATAACTAGATCTTTGATTTTTTTATACTATATTTTTAATAAAGCCGAGGGGTTTAGTGCTTTTAAAAATAAATATAAAAAACTTGAATATTGAGTGTAAATAATAACAATAGGAGCAAATATAATATTATTAAAGATATTTTTGGAAGAGTTTAAAAGCAATCATTATTTTTACGAGAATAGGTAACTTAACTTCATTGTTAAAGGATTATTAAAATGAAAAAAGAAAATCAAAAAGATCATCCTGAAATTAGTGATATTAAAAATATTTGCGATGTATCACCACACACCAAAGGTACAAGTGATGTTTGTGATAAATTGCAGAATGATATTAAAGTTAAATCTTATAAAAAAAAGCATATAAGGCAAAAATAAATATTGAAAAAGTGGGTTATGCTCATAAATATTCATTTGCTAATGGCTGTTAAAAATTAAACGGCCTACGTATTATTACTTGTTCGCGGGAAGTAGTACTTATAAAGAGAAATTGTCAAAAGACCCTAAGTATTTTGGGCTTTTTATTATTAAATTTAAAATTAATGGTACTTATGATAAAGAATTTTGTGATTTTGTCTGGATGTATCGTAGTGGCAATATTTACTTTTTCAGCTTTTGCAGAAGAAATGAACACTAAGCGTAACTACTAAGGATCCTACAGCCGCTGCTATTTGGTTTACTGTTAATGGTGAATCTCATCCTACAGGTATGCAATGAGGTTCAATACAAGTCCATTATTAATCTCCGCAGGATTTCTATCAATATACTGATTCATATAGCTGATATTTAGGCCGATTTTTGGTGTGAATTTGTAGAAAACACCAATAAATAGTCGGTTTTGGTCAAGTGTTGAGGTTGAAACCCATCGAACTGATTTCAAGTTTAAAAAAATCTCATCGTTTAAGGCAAAAGAAATTTTTTCAGTAAGAGGAATAGTCCAGTATGCTCGCTCACGAAGTCGCACAGCCCAATCCGATGCTTCAAAAGCACGACGTTGCTCCAAACGTAGCCTGGATGAAAACACATCTGAAAAAGGCCTTCTCCATAATAGCTGTTCCCAAATACGGTACTCATTGGTAACTGTATTTCCAACATCCTCTGAAACATTATTTATATCCGAATAATTGGCATATGTCTGTCCAAGCCAAACTTGTAAATGAGGTCTAATGGTAGTTCCAAAACCTGCATTAAGTAGAGACTGATCATATATTCCTGTGCGGTTTACCAATCGAATTTGAGGTTCAACCGTATACAATATTTTTTTATATTGATAAAAAAGGCTGGCAGCACCCCATAGCTTGTTATAGTTTTTGCTAAAACCTGGTAGAGCAATGACACTGAGTATAATTGCAATTATTAAACGTGAAATAAACATGTTTCCTCTATTTCTAGGGATTCATCCTAAAAACGCTACGAGTCTGCTATATATTTAGGTTAACAGAAAATTGTGGCGATTTTTTAACATTATTTTTCTTTTAAAATCCATCTTTGCGAGTAAGAGCTATGCAAGCCTGTAATATTATGCGATGGATAAATTTTACCGAACACCATTTACTTTCAAAGAATAGCTTTTTAAGTTATTGAATGCTATATAAAAATTATATTTTATTTTGATGTTTTTAATTAAGACAAATCACTTGCGGTTAAATATGAAAATTAACGAAAATTTGAGAGAAAGCAATCAGTATTATCTCAATAATAATCGATAAGTTATGTGCTGTTTTGAACCATTGAGAATTTTAAGAAAATATTCAATGGTACCGAGGGTCGGAATCGAACCGACACGGTGTCACCACCACCGGATTTTGAATCCGGCGCGTCTACCAGTTCCGCCACCCCGGCACAAGCGCCCATTATAGCAAAGAACTTTTGCTATACAATGGGTAAACTGAAATTAATCTTATTTAGGGAAAAAATTTTATGTTAGACTTATGTTATAATTGGTTACAACTTAAATATATTTACAATAATTTATTAATGAATAAATTTATATTAAATTTTATATTTTTATCTTTATTTTTATCATTGTCACAAGTTATGGCGGCAGCTGTATGCCCTCATCCTAATAATAGCTCGCTTAAATGGGGTGAAATTCCTGAGCCTTGGGAAAAAAATCCATATTCTGAAAATAGTCCACAATCTGATCCTAATAATCGTTTCGTTCGAGCTAATATTTTAGTTGCAGGTTTAGGCCGGGGTATATTGTGTACTTATGCTAATTCTCAGGGCTATTACTCAATTTGGTGGCAAGTAAATGTAAAAGTTCCTGCTTTTACAGATAATAATTGGCGTAAGACGCTTGGTGGGTATGAGTGTGCTTATGATATTAATGATTGCTTATTTTATCCAGCATAGGGTTAACTCGATAATAACATTTTTTAACTAAGATACATTAGATGTGTTTTTAGCATTAATAATCGAAGCTTATATAGTGAAGTTTTGTTATTCGACAAATTTATCTAATTCAAAATACTCTAACATGTCCAGCTTATAGAGCATTTCATAAGCATCCTGTTTGAGTTAAGTTATATGTAACATGATTTTATCTGAAAAAAATATACTGGAAGGGAACTTTTCTGAGGTTATCTTTTTCGCGAAACCGAACTCATATCGTCTCTGTCGCCAAATGATTTAGGCGATGTTAGTGAGTGTTTTTTTTGAGGTGATTTTGAATTTTACGATGAACTTTTCAATATTGACAGGTAAATCATAAAAATTCCAATAAAATTTGCCTTATTGCCTTATTGCCTTATTGCCTTATTGCCTTATTGCCTTATTGCCTTATTGCCTTATTGCCTTATTGTTCTATATGATATGTATTTGACAATGGATAAGTCTATAAGGATATAGATATGATGCTTGAAAAATGGCGTGATAATTTATTACTAATGTCTTCATTGACAGCCGCCACCTCAACTGGATTTGCATCGAGTCAAATTGAGTCCAGCGGACAAACAACTACTTTATTTACTAAATTACCTGCAATCCTAACGTCTTCATGGGTCGCGTCACTGAGTCTTGGTCCGGTTTGGGAAAATGCCGGGGATACACAGTCGTTTTATTTAGCACCGAATATTGAAAAAACCTATGCAGCCAATCATTCATCGCATGCACTGGTGGATGGAGAGATTTTTTTAGGTATTCAAAGACCGCTGCGTGAAAAATTGGAAGGTCAAATAGGTATTGCTGTTGCCGTGACAAGTAATGCTTCTTTGTCAGGGAATATTTGGGACGATACTGACCCTCTATTTAATAATTACACATATAACTATCAAGTAAGACATACCCATCTTGCATTAAAGGGTAAATTGCTAGCTGACAGTGGTTATATTGTTACCCCCTGGGTAAGCGGAAGTTTAGGCGTTGGATTCAACCAGGTACATGATTTTAGTAATACCCCGACAATAAGTCAGGCGGTAGTGATGCCTAATTTCACAAGCAATACAACAACGGCATTTACCTACACATTAGGTGTTGGTGTAGAGCGAAACCTCAACCAACATTGGCAAGCGGGATTGGGCTATGAGTTTGCTGATTGGGGGAATAGTCAATTAGGCCGTGCCTCAGGACAAGCATTAAATACGGGCTTGTCTTTGTCTCATTTATACACCAATGGATTTTTATTCAATCTGACTTATCACGCATAAGGACATTTCCATGAGAGCAAATTCTTTAATGATTCGTTTATTCACAATTGTAGTGGCTTTATGCGTGTTCCATGCAGTAGAGGCAGGTAGTTCGCTATGGATATTCACACCATTAACGGCGACGACAATTTCTGTGCAAAACAATAATACGGCGACTGTGCAATATCAAGTAACGAACCAATCCACCAGAAGTCATACGTTAGTGATGAATGGCATCACGGGTGTTACACAAGTCACAAGCGGTGCGGGTGTATGTGCTAATCCATTTACATTATCAGGCCACAGCTCATGCACACTGAGCTTGCAAATCGATGGAAGTCAAATTACTGCTGGCAATACCGATGGTCCAGTGGTTTGTGAGCAAGGTAACCAGTTACAGTGTTATAGACCAAACTCTGCAGACACCTTAAATGTGGATGTTACTAATGCACCGAATACAACAACATTATCTGTGACCCCATCCACATTGACTTTGAGTGTGACCGGGCTCACGACAACGACAGGGAATAACTCTGGAGCGCCTAGGGTTTTTACCATCCAGAACACCGGCTCTGAAACAGCGATGGGTGTTGCATGCCCCACGTCTCTTTCGGAGAGTATAATGTCTATTACATGCACAGGGTGTGGAACTATTTTGAGCGGTGGTATGTGTACCGTCACGATTACCCCATCAGCCACCCCAAGTGCTGCGGTTGCAGATACGAGCGCAACGCCCATTACCCTAACTATTCAAGGGACCAATACAAATACACTCACGCCCACGGTCAATGTATTGACCTACGGCAGTTTTTATCAAGCCGGCTATCTTTTTTCGATTATTGAAACAGCCAATACGTCAGTAAGTATTGGAGGAACGGTTGCAGCAGAAACGGACGCTGCTGCTCAGTCACCAGGGGTGGAGTATTCACTGAATGGTGCTAATACAACCACTGCGATGTACAGCGGAACGTATGGTGCAGCTAACACAACCGCGATGCTGACGGTATATGGCAACACAGGAACCTATTCCGCAAGAGTTTGCACTACCTACTCCGGAGGTGGGTATGGGGATTGGTATTTGCCTGCTATCTGCCAAATGGGGTTTGGAGGCTCGGATATAAATTTTGATTGCGGGGCGTCACCAGGTGCTATTCGGAACATGCAATACAATTTACTGGTAACAAACCCAGCGCAAAACTTTAATTTCGTTAATGGCAGCCTCTACTGGAGCTCTACTGCGAGTGAGAGCGTCGCGCCTAGTGGCGGGCGGTTTCAGCAGTTTGCGGTCGGTGGCGGCGACGGCTTTCAGAGCATCAACCCAGTGTTCAACCAGTTTGGGGTTCGTTGTGTTCGGACTATTACCTAATTTGCCCATTTAACTATTTGCTTTTGCAGGTCGGGCAGTGCCTGGCTTTTTTTTGAAATAGGTTATTAGTATGGCATTATATAAAGAGTTGCCCGTTTATCGTGATATATATCAGTTGGTTTTAAAGGTATTTGAATTAACCAAAGATTTTTCGAAGGGATATTACTCTAAAGATAATGAGCAATTAGCCTTGGATTTTGGGGTAAAGGAAGTTGCTATACATAAACCCACCAGAAAGCTAAATGGCGCGCCAATTAATCCTATCTCACAAGAGCATTTAGAGGTACTTAAAAACCGAAGGCCGGGTATTGAGCCTATCATTGGTCATTTAAAAAGAAACTGGCAGTTAGGTCGCTCGCGGATGAAATCTGATAAAACTAAAAAATCATCAGATTATGCTTCAATGATGGGGGTTAATCTTAGACAAATTATGAGGTATTTAATCAGAGATGCTTTGGTGATTACATAATAAAATTATTCACAGGTTAGCAAAATCACCAAAAACTAGATTCCATATGAGTACCGCATCATTATGCTTAATATTAATCCACAAAAATAAATTCTATTAGCGACACCTACCTCATAGTCGCTGTCGCGAAACTCTTAAATAAAACCAAAAAGGATGTTAAGCTGGCATAATTTCATATTAGAAAAAATTTCTGTGCGATAAGGATGTTGGATGATTTTTAAAAAAGTGATGAACGATTTTTGGTTTGGCATAGGTCTTACGGCCTTAAGCTCTCAAGTTGTTGCGGGCGCAATGGGTGATGCTGCCAATTTAAGACATCGTTATCAACCGCTTGCCACAATTACTTTGGGCGCTGATTTTGTGCAAAAAAGCCGAGCGCAAACACTTGCCTTACTCCCGCCTTTTCAAAATCACTACACGAGCTCTAAATCCGGCCATAGCGTGTTTGATGGCGGCCTATTTTTAGGCTTTGAACGGGCATTTAATCAGCGCCTACAAGTTCAGTTAGGAGTTGCGGGTTATGGTGACAGCAATATAACTCCAAGCGGTGATGTCTGGCAGTTTGCGTTGCCGGTTTTTGACACTTTAAGTTACAGCTACCGCATTCAACATGCGCGAGCTATGGTATCTGGCAAGGTATTAACGAGCTTAAGTAAGCATCAAGCTATTCACCCATACCTTTCAGGTGAGTTAGGCGTGGCGTTTAACAGAGCGAGCTCTTACCAAGAATTACCATTGATAGATGGCGCCGTACCTATGGCACCTTTTGCTAATCACACGCAAAACTCATTTTCTTATGGTGTTGGTTTGGGTGTTGATTACAGCGCAAATCCTCACCTTAGGATAGGTGCTGGTTATCAATTTGCAGATTTAGGCCGAACCTCGCTAGGTATCACCACCGCAGCAAGCACCACAGAAACCTTAAGCTTACCGCACCTTTACACGAATCAACTGCGCTTTCAATTTACCTATTTGGTTTAAGGATAAACTTTTATGTTTAAAATAATAATAAGAAACATTGCATTTTTAGGTTTGTTGTCAGTCTCTTTATCTAGTATGGCGGGTGTAAATCCATTGACGGTTAGCTTGCAGGCTGGTGCTAGCACGTCAATATCACAAGGGAGCACAGGAACCGCTGATTATTTAGTAGCCTTGAATCCGCAGGTTCCAGGGTCGTTAACACTAGCTTTAACCGGAGGCTTGCCAAGCGGAGTTACGCAAGTAACAACGGGAATAGGCTGCGGTGCTGTGACAGCCTGCACCAGCACTTTCAATCTAACGCCAGGAGGGCAATGTTGCTTAAAGCTCTTGATGACTGGTAGTAATATGACTTTAGGCAATAATGTAATCTCACCTCTTGTTCAAACAACGCCTATACATACATATTCTGGGCGCGGGGATGTCTTGAATGTGGCGGTAACTAATGCGGTTAGTAATACGAATATTACTGTTTCCGCAAATGGGGTAATCCCAGTTAATGGCTCACCTGGAACGCTTACTGTAACTAATACTGGACCAAATACGGCTTATAATGTTAGGGCGGTTCTTCCTGGCGCTTGGACTGGTGTGACACAAGATGCAACTGGCTGCACTACCATAGCAAACCAAGGTTCATGCACGTTATCATTTACCTCTACCACCCCTTATCTTGCGCAGGGCGGCATCACCGTGACAGGTGACAATATTACTACTCCACCAACGACGGCAATAGCATTTTCTATTCAAGGGTATTTGGTGTTTGCTCTAAGTTCGACATCTTCTCCGCTCCCTCAGGTAATAGATTCGAGCAACTTATTAAGTATTCGATGGGGAACAGGGAGTGAAGTGATTTCTGGCTCAGGCGCCCAAAGTAAAACCGATGGCTTCACTAACACTGCCGAAATTAATGCTACTGCCAACATTACTCCAAGCGCGGCAGTTGATTGTTACAATAGTACTAGCGGCGGACTCGCGGAAGTTGGCACATGGTATTTACCAGCTATTTGTCAAATGGGGGGCTCAGGGCAAGGGGCTAGTTGTTCTAATAGCAATACGACCACCATTTATAATTTGTATCAGCTTGGGTTTGTTAGTTTGACAGGTCTTTACTGGAGTTCTACCGAGTACGACCCGACCGATGCGTGGATCGAGGATTTTGTTGGCAGCTTTCAGGGTAATCTCAACAAGCTCAACTCCAATAGGGTCCGTTGTGCTCGGGCTATTGCCTAATTTAACTATTTATATGGCTGCGCAGCGGCCAGGCGTTTTAAAATGGGGGGCATATGGCACTTTATACTATTCTTCCTGTATACAAAGATAGATATCAACTTATTTTGGCGGTTTTTGAACTTACAAAATGCTTTGCTAAAGAGTATAAATATACCAATTGGTAAAAATATCTTAAGCAAGCGATAACTTATATATTTTCATTGATTTTTTCTTTACTTCATTCTCTATCCTCTCCACAATTACGCCCATTAAAAATGACGCAGGAGACAAAGGAAGTTGAGTATCTGTATATCCGGGATGGATGGGAAGTTTTTAAAATCTCAAAAAATCATTGTGGAAGTGTCAACAACGCATCCACTGATAAAGTTAATGAATGCATTGGATTGGGATAAATTAGGTCAGAATATTCTACTGGATTTAAAAAAATCTACACATAAATTGAAATGGTTGATGATTGCATAATAAAATTACTCGCAGTTTAGCAAAAACTATATTCCATATAAGCATCACATTATTATGCTTAATATTAATCCACAAATCTAAATTCAATTTCGCGACACCGACCTCATATCCACAAAATCTGTGGATAACATTGTGGGTTGGCTGATGATTAGTGTTTATAATTATGTAAAGATAGAGTCTGGGTATATCTTGTCTTGTGATTTTTAACTTGAAACTATCTTTACCTAAATTTAGACCAATTATATTTAAATCGATACCATTATTTATAGGATTGCGCTATTAGAGCGTTAATAAGTTTTATTTATAGGTGGGCTTGGGTTCTGCGATTATTAAGATATGCAACTGATGTTTTTACCGTGCAGCTTAAGTCATATTGACATTTATGTCGTTATGACATAACATGTTATTATATGTGTGTGATTTATTAGAGGTTAATTTGCGTATTATCTCAAAGAAAAAGCTACGTGATTATTACCAATATAATTCACAAGCAGAGATTCCACTAACTGAGTGGTATTTCAAAATGAAAGGTTCTAACGCTCTAAATATAAATGAACTGCGAACTAAATTTAACAGTGTGGACTCAGTATATGGCTATACAATTTTTAACATTGGCGTCAATAATTACCGTTTAATTACAGCCATTCATTATAATACACAATATTGTTTCATAAGGACTATATGGACTCACGCAGAGTATAGTAAGCGTAGTAACCAAGACAAACTTAAGCGAGGTGCATTATGACTATAACTGCCTTATCATTTGATTACGTTGATGAACGTACTAATCATCAGTTCCATTTACCGCTTTCAGTCTTTCAAAAGCCAAAAAATGATGTCGATTATTTAAATCTCGAGGAAGTTCTTGAACGGTTGACCGATGAAGTTAGAGATGATGAAAATCACCCGCTGGCACTTGCCATGCAAATTATCGGTGAAAATTTAGAGCTGTATGATGATGAGCATCATCCTGATATTGGTGAAAATATTACTGATGTTGAAATGGTGAAGTATTTGATGAAAGCACACAATCTTCATCAAAAAGACTTGGCAGATATTTTTGGAAGTCAAGCTAACGTATCAAAATTTCTAAATGGCGAAAGACAGCTTGGGAAGAATGCTATCTTAGGTCTTAAAAAAAGATTTGGCATTAGTGCAGACTTCTTCGTCTAACAACTTAGGTTTGTATACTGATAATAATACCATTCAATAAAAATTATGGCGTGTTTATAATTATATAAAGATAGAGTCTGGGTATATCTTGTCTTGTGATTTTTAACTACAATATATCTTTACTCAAATTTAGACCATATATGTTTAAACCAATACCATTGTTTATAGGATTGCGCTATACGCGTGCAAAGAAGAAAAATCATTTCGTTTCTTTTATATCATTAAGCTCAATGCTTGGCATTGGCTTAGGGGTTATGGTGTTGATTACAGTTTTATCTGTAATGAATGGCTTTGATAATGAAATTCATAAACGCTTTTTTGGTATGGCGCCAGAAATAACTATTTCTGGGCGAGATGGGAAGATTTCTGATTGGCAGGCGTTAGAGAATAAATTAAAATCCACTCCTAATGTTAAGGCAATAGCACCTTATGTCGGCGGCCAAGGCTTACTTACTCATGATGGTCAGGTTTTACCAATTATGTTGACAGGAATTTTGCCTTCAGAAGAAGAATCTATTACCCATTTAAATGATAAATTATTAATTGGTAACATGTCTGCATTGCAACATTTTGGGATAATACTCGGGCGAGGATTAGCTTTGAATCTAGGCGTTTCTATTGGCGATAAAGTTACGATTATGGTGCCAGAAGCATCAGTTACTCCTGCAGGCATGATTCCTCGTTTTAAGCGCTTTACGGTAGCTGGTATCTTTACAGCAGGTACTGGTTTTAATTTTGATACGAAATTGGCTTTTATTAATCTTAATGATGCACAAAAATTAATGCAATTAGGTGATGATATAACTGGTTTAAGACTTAAAATTAAAAATGTATATGACGCACCTTTAATGTCTAATGAAATAGCTTATAAATTAGGTGAAAATTACCAAGTTGATAATTGGACAGAGAATTTTGGCGCTTTTTTTGAAGCAGTTAAAATGGAAAAGACCATGATGTTTTTAATTTTAATGTTAATCATAGCAGTTGCAGCTTTTAATCTTGTTTCATCTTTAGTAATGGTAGTTAATGATAAGCAAGCTGAAATTGCTATATTACGGACAATAGGGGCTACCCCTAAAACTATTTTGTCGATTTTTATAGTGCAAGGGATGATGGTAGGAATTGTAGGGACAATACTTGGATTAGTAGGGGGGATTTTACTCGCTTCTAATGCAACAGCAATTGTTGATTATTTACAAGCTGTATTTAATACTCATATTTTATCATCTAGTATTTATTTCGTTGACTATCTTCCTTCAAAAATTATGTGGTCTGATTTATGGCAAGTTTCAGTGATGGCTTTATTAATGAGCTTTATTGCTACCATTTATCCTGCATGGCGGGCTTCAAAGACAGTTATTGCAGAGGCTTTACACTATGAATAATCAAATTATTAATTGCAGCAATTTATCTAAATCATACCATGATGGGTCAAAGTCTCTTGATGTATTAAAAAACATTAATTTTTCTATAAATGCCGGCGATCGTATTGCTATTGTTGGCCCTTCAGGCTCAGGTAAATCTACCTTTTTACATTTGTTAGGTGGTTTAGATAAGCCAACTTCTGGCCAAGTATTTCAAGCAGGCTTAGATTGGCAAACACTATCTGAAAAAGAACGTTGTAAGCTGCGTAATAAAGATCTTGGCTTTGTTTATCAATTTCATCATTTACTTCCTGAATTTTCAGCTATAGAAAATGTGGCAATGCCATTATTACTGGCGGGCGTAAGTGTAATTATTGCTAAAGATAGAGCTAAAGAAATTTTATCTGATATAGGTCTTGCCTCAAGATTAACGCATAAACCAGCACAATTATCTGGTGGTGAGAGACAGCGTGTAGCTATTGCCAGAGCTTTAGTTCACCGGCCAATCTGTGTTTTTGCTGATGAGCCTACCGGAAATTTAGATCAAACTACAGCGCAAATGGTCTTTGATCATATGTTGAGTTTAAATCAAAAATTTAATACGGCTTTAATAGTGGTCACTCATGATCGGCAATTGGCTGGGCAGATGGATAAGGTTTTGGAGTTAAGAGCTGGTAATTTAGCTAATTAAATATTAATGATCGTAGCCTGGTTGCTTGCAACCAGGTTTCTAATCGGTGAGATCCTGGTTGCAAGCAACCAGGCTACAACCATTCATCCTAATAATCAGCGTGTCCTGGTGTGCGTGGGAATGGGATTACGTCTCTTACGTTGTTAACTCCAGTAACATAACTTACTAGACGCTCTAAGCCTAAGCCAAACCCTGCATGTGGGACTGTGCCGTAACGGCGTAAATCACGGTACCAGTTATATTGTTCTTTATTTAGGCCGCATTCATCCATACGTGTATCTAATACTTCTATTCTTTCCTCACGCTGACTTCCACCAATAATTTCACCAATTCCCGGTGCTAAAACATCCATTGCGGCTACGGTTTTTTGATCATCGTTTACTCGCATGTAAAAACCTTTAATTTCTTTTGGATAATCAGTAATTATCACAGGTTTTTTGCATAGCTCTTCAGCTAAATAACGCTCGTGCTCTGATTGTAAATCAAGCCCCCAACTTACTGGATATTCGAATTTCTTAGAAGATTTTAATAACGCTTCAATCGCTGATGTATAAGTCATAACTTCAAAATCTGAGTTAGCTACATGCTCAAGACGTTCAATACAACCAGGTTCAACATGTTGATTAAAGAAACTCATGTCATCCATATTGGAATCAAGAACTTGTTTACATAAAAATTTAAGTAAATCTTGGCTTAAATTACAAATGTCTAAAAGATCGGCAAAAGCAAGCTCAGGCTCTACCATCCAAAATTCTGCTAAATGTCTACTGGTATTTGAATTTTCAGCGCGAAATGTTGGTCCAAACGTATATACTTTTGACATTGCTAAGCAATAAGCTTCAATGTTAAGTTGTCCTGAAACAGTTAAAAAGGTTTCGCGACCAAAGAAATCTTTACTAAAGTCAACTTGGGCCGTTTCGGTTTTTGGAAGATTTAATAAATCTAAAGTACTAACACGAAACATTTCTCCCGCACCTTCACAATCACTTGCAGTAATAATGGGTGTATGCACCCAAAAAAAACCACGTTCATGAAAAAAGCGGTTGATTGATTCTGATAGACAATGTCGCACACGAGTTACTGCAGATATAGTATTAGTTCTTGGACGTAAGTGAGCTACTTCTCGAAGATATTCAAGGGTATGACGCTTAGGTTGGATTGGATAGCTATCAGGATTTTCTACCCAGCCGATAACTTTAACAACATCAGCCTGAATTTCGAAAAGTTGGCCCTTGCCTTGAGAGGCAACGAGCTTGCCTGTAACAGATATAGCACAACCCGCGGTAAGTTTTACTACTTCATCATGGTAATTATTAAGATTTTCAGTGGCAACTATTTGAATAGGAGAAAAGCATGAGCCATCAGTTAAGTTAATAAATGAAAGCGAAGCCTTAGAATCACGCCTGGTTTTTACCCAGCCACGAACGGTAACTATATCATCGACTTTTATACCGCCAGCTAAACATTCTTTTACTGTATAGATATCTGCCATTATGTACTCCGTAATATATTACATCACTGATGTTAAAATTTAATTATTATAAGCACTGGTAGGGTGGGCATAGCGATAGCATGCCCACCATATTGAACTGTTGGTGGGCGCACTGTTGCTTTTCCCACCCTACATTATAAATTTGTGCTAGATATATATAAAACGCGATAATACACTAATTAAGGTTTCTGAAAAATATAAATATAACTGTATCTATAAATATTCCCTAGATACCAGTTATTGATCTAGATAAGCTTCTAGAAAATTGAGATGACAAAGTTGGTGGTGCTGATGGAAGTCCTGCTTGTGACGATGAAGCACTTCCAAAAAACATCATTCGGCCTGTGATCTCTCTAGCGGCTGGAACAATAACTCGTGTTACTTCATCATTTAATGACTCAAATCTAGAGTTTGCTATGATCTCTGTAGCATTTAAAAATGATTTACAGCATTTTGTAGCTTTTTGTAAGTTAATTTCTGTTTTTCCAACAGCTTCACAAAATTCATTTGCACCTATTGAAGCAATAGATCCAAAAACAGCACCATCTGGAATTTGAGCATCTGGCAAATCTAGAGGTTTTAGTAAGGCTGCGATTAAATCGTTAACTTGAGTATCTGTTATTCGAATATAAGATGGGAACCAAAATTCTAAGCGACAAAGATTAGGAGTTGTTTGCCAGCATCGACCTAGACTTTTAACATAATAAGCACCAAGACTTGGATCAGAGACGACTTCACTATTAACAGATGGTAAAGCTGCTCTAAAAAAAAGTTTAAGCTTTTCTTGAATATCATTACCAGTGATATCAATTCTCAATTTAGATCCAGTTACATGAAGCTGCAAATTAACAAGTTTATCTTCAGGTAATGTAGCAATCATTGTATCAACAAAACTTGGCACCAAAGGATGAGCTGCGGAAGCTTCAGCTTCTCTAGGGGCATAAGCTTTTGCACCTATGCTTCCGCGAAAAGCTCTATCCCTTGCTTCCCTTGCTTCTAAAAGCATTGTCTCAAGTTGTGGTAAAAGGACATATGATTCTCTTTCTAATCCACCATTGTCATAACAATTTGTTAATAATGCTTCACGTGTTTCAGGACATATAAATTCACCACTACCAAGAGCCAAAATATTATCCAATGATTCTTTTGAGAAAACCCGCCCGTTCGAAACAGCAACCGGCCTTTGATATGTATATAACGATACTGGATCAATCATCCCTAAACCAAGAGAATAAGAACGTGAAGTTTTAGTAATAGGATTATCAATATAATCTTGGAAATATTCATAATCTTGTCGGCTAAGAAGTTCTTCAAGAGGTAATTTTTGTAATTCTTTAATATTCCTATCATCTAATAATCTCATTGCTTTTGCTGACAAACGCATTTAAATCCCCTTAAATAATTTAGTGGAGTGCTTACTAATAGTATTATTATAATATATTTTGAGTAATGATTTTGTATTTAAATTAAGTATGATACGCGTTTACCCTGATTAATTTAATAGTGGTTCTTCGTCATTCTTAATTAAGCTCTCTAGATTTTTTAATTCCTTCATCTCACCTGATTTAAAAAATATGCTTTTATAATCTGATTGGTAATAATTTATTACTAGTGGCACACCTAGTAGAGGAATACTAATGATTACTAGAGCTAAGTTTAATAAAAATGTTTCCCAGTCGGTAAGTTTTACAAGAATATCACTTGCTGTTTGTATGGCATCATGCCATTTGCCTTTCAATGTTGTTAGGGCCGCAGGACTTTCAATATTATTGTAGTATTCATTAAGAGCATAAATAAGGGTTGATTGTAGTTCTTTCGCGGTTTGATAAGCCTCGGCTTTAAGTGGTTGATATGCTAATGAATTTACCTTTTTTCCCAATTCTAATAACCGCTTAAAACATAAACTTTTTTTATTATTTATCACATTGCTAGCCAAACAAAAGTTTATAATCCTATTTTGATTTTCATAGTCTAAGGTCAGTAAAATATTGAGTATAGATGGTACTATTGATGGATAATTTTTGATTGCTAAAATTAAAGGACAATATTGGTTAGGATAGGTATTTAGTTGAAAGATAGTTTGTTGATCCAGTTCTGAAAGTGTCGCGATAGTAAGAAGAAGCTCGCGAGCAACTTCAATATGTACCTTGCTAGTCTTTGAAAGTACTATTGATAAAATATTAGCACCATCAAGGTTTTTATCGGTTAATAGTATAGAGAGGCTATTTGAGTCTATATGAGGGATTAATTGCATAAATGATAACATGGCCTCTGGGTGCTTAGAGCTTGATAATAAAGCATAAAATAACCCATTTTCATTATTGTAGTTTTTATATAGTAAAATTTGACCTATTTGTTTTGGCGAAAGGTATTTTAATTTTAAACTTAAAGTTATGAGTTTTTGCCAAGACGCATTATCTACTAAATCATGAAATGAATGATCATCATCTAATAAATAATCTTGAAATTCTCTTTGTTTTTCAGGATATTTTAGGGGGTAAGTTCGGCCAAAATCTTCTAATAAATCCTTATTTTCATACGCAAATTGCCAAAACTCAAAATCATCAGCATCTTTATTTTTTGCATACGTCATATCAAGCGTACTAAAAAGCAGGGTGATTTTAGCGTTTATAGACAAATCATTATTACATCTAAGATAGGCAAAACATTCTGTTGGTGATGCAAAAAGATTGGGGATTTTATTAAGCTCTTCTCTTGTGATAGTAGCGGGATCTAGAAAAAGACGATTAACGACTATCATCGCTTCATGGCAGATTGTTTCAAATGGTGTTCGAGTCCAACGACTAAACATTTCGAAACCATAATTACTAAAAAAACTTGACCATGAAGAATATGAAAAATAGCGTTCTTTAATCAATATAGCCCATAATTTTGCCAATACAAGGTTCCAGTTAATATCACAAACAGCTCCAGTTTCCTCATGGGTAACTAAATAATCATAATTAATTTCAGTTTCTTTAAAAAGATTTCTTAGATAATTTAAGCCTGTCTCATACGTTTGAGCAGGATATCCTTCTTCTTTTCTCCCAGAATATTGGTCAAAAGAAGAGGCTAACATTTCTTTTAAACTGAGTAATGTTGCAAATGGCTGATACTGCTCACTAAACAATTTATTCAAATCACGTTCAATTACTGCATCAGGTATAGCACCTACGTAAGGATCACCATGTAGCTTTGGTTGAACTCCTAGATTCATTCTTTCTGCTACAATAAAGTATCGGTTATTGGCATGAACCTCGTTGGTGGCTTTGTTTGCAGCACGTTCTACGATGTTGTATCGAATAGATCTTAATAATTCTTCTACGGTTTTTGGTAAAAAATAACCTTCAAGTAAGCTGTCAACCCGAGCATGGAAACCGGGCGTGCAAGCAGCAATTTCTTCATTTATCTTAGTAATAAGAGCAGTTTTTTGGTCAGAGTTAAGTTTAAAACAAGGATCGACATTTTCAAGAGCACCTGAGATAACAGCATAATGAAATTTTAACGAATTTGTTAACATTGGCTTCAAATCATAGGTACTTTCTTGACCTACGTGTCTATCAAATTCAAATTTAGTGGTGGGTTGGCAGAAAAGTACAAATTTACTATACCAATCTGGATCAAGAACGTATGTATTGATGTCAATTTCTTGATAGAGTTTGGGTATTGATGTGTATCCTTTGTCACTTATTTTAAGCTTTGTCATTAGTTTAATCCAGAGACTTAAATAGTTGGTATGTTGATGCGGGTTTAATATACCAACTAACTATAAAAAACAATATGTAAAGTATTAAATTTAAACATCAGGTTCATTTTAATCTTAACTCAGTTAATAGTCATCATGGATTACGCAATTGGGTGATTTGTATGCTGAAAATGTCATTGGTTGTGATGATGATGAATAAGATGTATTCTTTGTAAATTATTTTTGTGAAATTAGCATATCTATGCCCCTAAATGACGATTTCAGATTGGATGAAAGAATACAATCCACTAGTTTTAATCTAATTAACTGGCCTCTATCCCAGGTTTTACTAAAAAATAATACCGATTATCCTTGGATAATATTGGTTCCACGTAGAAATAATCTAACTGAAATCACCGAGTTAAAAAAGACAGAACAATACCAGCTGATGGATGAAATTAACCAGCTGTCTTTAGTTATACAAGATATTTTTAAACCAGATAAATTAAATATAGGTACTTTAGGTAATATTGTTTCTCAATTCCATTTGCATGTAGTAGCACGCTTTAAACACGATCTTTTGTGGCCACATGGGATTTGGCAGTTTACAGAAAAGGAAAATACTTATGTTGATCCTAATCCTTTGATAGCAAATTTAAAGGATAGATTAGAAATGGTTATATTTTAAGTATTTATATAGTGGGCAAAACGATAGCATGACCACCATACAATTCATTGTGAAGTTTTATGAATCTACCTGCTTTGGCTCGGCATCGATAAAAGCATCTAAAGTTAAGCAATAATCATTTATTTTATTTATAAGTGGATAATTATCCATAGGAAAATCAAAACGCTTGGCGTTATACACTTGGGGGATAAGGCAGATATCAGCTAAACTTATACTATCACCATAGCAAAAATTTTTTTCACGCGGTAAAATTTTTAGTTTTAATTCAATTGCATCAAATCCTGCTTTTAACCAATGATGATACCATTCATTTACTTGTGAAATTGATGCTTCAAATTCTTTTTTTAAATATTCTAATACCCGTAAATTATTAAGTGGATGTATATCGCAGGCGATTATCATCGCTAAGCTACGTACCTCAGCCCGACCTAATTGGGTTTTAGGTAATAATGAAGGTGATGGGTTAATTTCTTCTAAGTATTCAATAATCGCTAAAGATTGACTTAAAATATGACCATTTTCTTCAATGGTTGGAACCAATCCTTGTGGATTTAAATTTAAATAATTTTGAAGATGTTGTTCTCCACCGTTATTAACTAAATGAACGGTTAAGGTTTCATAATTTATCATTTTAAAGTTAAGAGCAATACGTACTCTATAACAAGCAGTAGAACGGTAGTAATCATAAAGATTCATAATTGTCCTTAGACCTTATTTAAAGGCATAACTTCTTGTTCAATTGCGCCAAATAAACTCATTCCTTCTGTATTTTTCATTTCTATACGAATTTTATCGCCATATTTCATAAAAGGTGTTTTAGGCTTTCCATCTGCGATAGTTTCAAGCATACGCTTTTCAACAATACAAGACGAGCCATTAGATCTATCAATATTTGATACAGTCCCTGAACCTATAATTGTTCCGGCCGTTAATATTCTTGTTTTAGCTGCATGTGCAATTAATTCAGGAAATGAAAATGTCATGTCAACGCCTGCATTGGGTTGGCCAAATAATTCACCATTTAAATAGCTATATAAGGGTAAATTTAAACGTTCTCCATCCCAATGAGGAGATAATTCATCAGGCGTTAGGGCAACGGGTGAAAAGCTCGAGGCAGGTTTTGATTGAAAAAATCCAAAACCTTTGGCAAGTTCATCAGGAATTAAATTTCTTAATGACACATCATTTACGAGCATTAATAATTTAATATGTTTTCCCGCATTTTTTACATCAACTGCCATTGGAACATCATCAGTAATTATTGCAATTTCTGCTTCAAAATCAATACCATAATTTTCGTCATTAACAATAATTTGATCTCTAGGACCTAGAAAATAATCAGATCCCCCTTGATAAATTAGTGGATTAGTCCAAAAATTTTCAGGCATTAATGCGCCACGAGCTTTGCGAACTAGCTCAACGTGGTTAACATAAGAACTTCCATCAGCCCATTGATATGCGCGGGGTAGGGGAGCGGCCATAAGCTTAGGATCAAATTCAAAGAAATTTGACAGTTTATTTAAATTTAATTGTTGGTAAATTTGATTTAATTCTGGTTCATATTTTTCCCAATTTTCAAGAGCTAGTTGAAGAGTTGGAACAATATGATTTACACGAATGGCAATGGTTAAATCTTTACTAACAACGCATAATTCGCCATCACGACTATGCAAAACTTTAAGGCTTGCTAATTTCATGCTAATTCCCTTCTGTTTTAAGCGTTCCCCGCCTAATTTGATCGCGCTCTATAGCTTCAAATAAAGCTTGAAAGTTTCCTTCGCCAAATCCTTCATTACCACGCCTTTGTATAATTTCAAAAAAAACAGGGCCAAAAATATTGTCGGTAAATATCTGCAAAAGCAACCCATGCTTTTCATCCTGCTCACCATCAATTAATATTTGTTCTTCTTGCAATGCTTGCAATGGCTCATTATGCCAAGGTATGCGGTTTTTAATCATTTCATAGTATGTATCTGGAACGGTAAGGAATTTAATCCCTTGCTTGGTTAAAAGATTAACTGTTTCATAAATGTTATCAGTACTAAGGGCTATATGCTGTATGCCTTCACCATTATATTCATGTAAAAATTCTTCGATTTGAGAATGATCATCTTTTGATTCATTTAATGGTATTTTAATTTTTCCGCAAGGGCTACTAAGAGCCCGACTAACAAGGCCTGACATAATTCCAGTAATATTAAAAAATCTAATTTCTTTAAAATTAAAAATAGACTCATAAAATTTAGCCCATTTATCCATGTTGCCGCGAAATACATTGTGAGTTAAATGATCAATGTTAATTAGTCCAGCAGTTTTATTATTAGATTTTGATAAAGAATATTTTACCCATTGATCCGCAAATGGTTGAGATAGATCATCGACAAAATAAATCACTGAGCCGCCTATGGCTTTTATTGCTAATAGACCGTTATTAACATCAGAATTATCATGAAATTCTTCGGCACCATGTTTAATTGCATAGTTAAAAGCCTCTTTAGCATTGGCTACTTTAAAACCCATTGCCGAGGCACCTGCCCCGTGAGTATTGGCATGAGTTTCAGCTCGGCAATTAACAGCTGCATTAACAATAAATTTAATAGAGCCTTGGACATATAAATAAATATCATGATTTTTATGTTTAGCCGTCTGGACAAAACCCATTTGTTCAAATTGGTGGTGAAGAAGCTCTTGGTTTGGAGCTGAAAATTCAAGAAATGCAAAGCCATCTAGGCCGCATGGATTAACATGTTTATCTTTATTCATTTTTTTTAATCCTTATAAAAAATGATTGAAATGTTAATTTCTACTTTATAAAAAATATTCCTTCTTTGGCTTTACAAGAAAAACCCCATCAGCTATCGGCAAAAGACTTGTGTCAACTCGAGTATCGTTTTTTAATAGATCATTTAATTTACGAATTTCACGAGTTTGACCGCCTTGTTCATTTAAGTCTATAACTTTTCCTTCCCAAAATACATTATCAATAACAATAAGACCTGATGGACTAATTAGTTGCATCGCTAATTCATAGTAATTTACATAATTTGTTTTGTCAGCATCGATAAAAATAAAATCAAATGTATGTTCCTCACCATTTTCAATTAGAGCATTTAATGTTTTTAAAGCAGGAGCTAGGCGTAATTCAATTTTAGATTTAAGGTTTGCCTTTTCCCAATAATGATTGGCGTTTTTAGTCCACTCTTCATTGATATCACAAGTAATTAAATGACCATCTTCAGGCAAAGCTAAAGCTAAAGCCAGGGCACTATATCCTGTGAATGTGCCTAACTCTAACACTTTTTTAGCTTGTATAAGTCGCATAAGCATTTGCATAAATTGAGCTTGGTCAGGAGATATTTGCATATGGAAAAGCTGCATATTCATGCTATCTTCACGCAATGATTTTAATACTGGATGTTCTTTTAGTGACACATCCAGCATATAATCATATAAATTTTCTGTAAGATTTATTTGCTTCATTTTCGTTACGCTAATTTTTCTTGTGCTAAGGCATCAGCAATTTCAGATGTTGGACGATTTTCTTTTATAGATCGCGAAAAAATCGCATATAACGTTGCGCCAATACCATCTATTTGTTCGTTAATAGTATCTTCATGTGTATGAAGGTATTTACTAGCAGCTAAAATAAGTCCACCAGCATTTATTACATAATCTGTTGCATAAAGTATTCCTCTTTTATGTAATTCTTCACCATGGTAACTATGGGCTAGTTGATTATTAGCGCCACCAGCGATTATTGATGTTTGTAGCTCATTGATTGTTTCATCATTTATGATAGAACCTAAGGCGCAAGGTGAATAAACATCACATGTTGTTTTATGTATGTCTTTGGTATCTACAGCTTTTGCCCCAAATTTATTAACTATATTTTCAACTAAAGTTGGATTTATATCAGCTACAGTAAGAGTAGCACCTTTTTCATGAACGTATTTAGCTACAAGAGAGCCAACATGACCTAAACCTTGGATAGCAATATGCAAACCTTTTAAATTATCTTTGCCTAATTTAAATAAAACAGCAGCCTCAATACCACGCACAATCCCTAAAGCAGTATAAGGAGATGGATCGCCATTTTCACTTGCTCTACTTGCAACAAATGGAGTGTGTTCAGCAATTATATCCATGTCGGCTAATTGGGTGCCGCTATCTAGAGCGGTAATATAGCGCCCACCTAACTCATTAACAAATTTACCAAAACTTTTTAGATAAGCTTTACGATCGTACGCTTTAGTTGGTTCAATAATTACAGCTTTTCCACCACCTAATGGCAAATTAGCAAGGGCTGCTTTGTAGCTCATGCCTCTTGCTAGGCGTAAACAGTCATATATTGCTGTTTTAGTATCAGGATAATGAATAAACCTACATCCTCCAAGAGATGGACCTAGTTTGGTGCTATGAATAGCAACCATGGCTTTCATCCCCGTTGCTTTATCAACTTTAAAATGTATATCGCCAAAGTCATGAGTTAATGCGTAATCAAGAAAATCATCATTATTTATTTGGTTTTTATTATGCTGACTGTCATGAGAAGTCATATTTTTCTCCAGAATTATTATCCTCTTTATCTAATTATAACAACGGTATGCTAAAGAGTTATAGATCTATTATATATTTATATATAAAATCTTAATGTTTTATCTTATTTAAAAATATTAGGTGATTTATATATATGATGCAATTAATAGGTCATCGTGGGGCTTCTGGTTATGCTCCTGAAAATACAATAGCAGCTTTTGAAAAAGCTCGTGAATTAGGGTGCAATTTCATTGAATTTGATGTCATGTTAAGTGCGGATGGCATTCCATTTATATTTCATGATGAGTCTATAAAAAGAACAACAAATGGACGTGGAAAATTCGGACTATTAACAGCTGAATATTTGCAATCTTTAGACGCAGGAAGATCGTATTCAAGGAAATTTAAAGGAGAAAAGATTCCAACTTTAACTGATACAATTCTGTGGCTAAATAATAATAATATGCATGCTAATATTGAAATCAAACCTTACCCAGGTTCAACAGATGAAACTACGATTGCATTATTGACTCAAATTAATCGGTATTGGCCAGCCGATAAAAATCTACCATTAATTTCAAGTTTTGAGCTAGATGCCTTAACCTTAACAAGAAGTCTTTCGCCAGAGATCCCAATTGGTTTTTTAATGCACAAGTGGCAAGATAATTGGCTGCAAATTGCTAAAGATTTAAATTGTTATTCAATTCATTTAAACAGCAAAATAGCTAAACCTTCACGTATTGAAGCTATTTTGCAAGAAGGTTATAAAGTTTATGTTTATACTATAAATAGCAAGCGTAAAGCTAAGAAACTATCAGCTTTAGGGGTTGATGCTATATTTAGTGACTATCCTGATTTATTGTTATGAAATTATGTGAATAGATCTTTAATTTTTATGTTATTCTTATATATTTTAGGTAAGTTTAAATTTAGGTTGGGGATGATAGTAGATGCATGATGGTACAGTATTTTACACAATGTTTTTGGTTTTTGCAGGGGCCGCGGTTTTTTCTACCTTTGTGCTCTATACTCGCCAATCTTTATTAGTTGCTTATATTCTATTAGGGGCAGCTCTAGGGCCATGGGGATTGCAGCTAATAACAGACTTATCAGCTGTTCGCCAAGTTGGTGAAATTGGCATTGTGTTTTTATTGTTTCTTTTAGGCCTTCATTTACAGCCACAAAATCTTTTGCATATGCTTAAGGAAGTTACTTGGATTGCAATGTTAAGCTCCATTTTATTTGCAGTTGTTTCTTATTTGGTTGGTCGTTGGTTTGGTTTGTCTAATTTAGATTCATGGGTTTTGGGTGCGGCCATGATGTTTTCTAGTACAATTATTGGACTAAAACTTTTACCAACAACAATACTTCATCATCAACATACTGGTGAGGTCATGATAAGTGTGCTCTTAATGCAAGATCTTATCGCAATAGTTATTTTAATTTTGATTCATGGTGCAAAGCCAGGCACAGGTTTTGCTTGGCATGATCTTATTTTGGTTTTTTTATCTCTTCCTGCGTTAATTATATTTTCTTTTGTAATCGAGCGTTATGTGCTTGTACGTTTGTTGGCAAAATTTGATAGAACTCAAGAATATGTTTTTCTTTTATCTATTGGATGGTGTCTTGGTTTATCAATTCTTGCAGAAAAAATAGGTTTGTCGGTTGATATTGGTGCTTTTGTTGCCGGCGTAGCTCTTGCATCTAGTCCTATTTCTCTTTTTATTGCAGAAAGTTTAAAACCACTACGTGATTTTTTCTTAGTTATGTTTTTCTTTGCTGTAGGCGCTACATTTAATTTTGGTTTTGCGGCTCAAGTTGTAATTCCTGCTTGTATTTTAGCGGCATTAGTATTGTGGCTAAAACCACTTTGTTTTAGAGTGTTGCTGACAAAAGCCGGAGAAAAGGTTGCAGTTGCAAAAGAAGTTGGCATAAGGCTTGGTCAGGCAAGTGAGTTTTCATTATTAGTTGCATCTATTGCCTTAAGTGATAAATTAATCTCCAATGTTACTTCAAATTTAATTCAAGCAACAACTATCTTAACTTTTATTGTGTCATCGTATTTGGTGGTAATAAAATATCCAACACCAATGTCATTGTCTGATAAGATGCGTAGAGACTAGGAAAAAATTTGGCACGAAGCAACCGAGCCACGACCATAAGGGAGTGGAATATTTATTATGACCGAGATTAACTTTTCCGCTCCCTTATATTGCGGCTCGGACACGTGATTTCCATAAATAGTTTTAATTTTAAATGAGCTAATATAAAATGGGCGGATTTCTACGTATAATTTTTTGTTTTATTGTATTTTTGTTAGATGGTTGTGCCGCAGAGAAAGCTTCTGTATATCATGCAAGAGAAATAGCTGCATGTCATAATAGCTGTATGCAACAATTAAAAATATGTCAGCAAGTTTGTCATAATAATTGTAGTGAATGTAGTCAATCAAATAACTTTAATGCAAAAAAGAACTATAATGTCTATGTTAATGAGACATATATAAGAGGTGGAACTATCGCACGTAATTTAAATTCTTATAGCGATCCACTAAAATGTAAAAAACTAACTTGTGACTGTAGAGCTGATTTAACTATTTGTAGACAAGCATGTAATGGGCAAATTAAAAAGAGATTACAAGTCGCTCCATTATGTTGCTGAAATTAAGAGGAATTCCTTAATGGTAAATGAACATTTGAATGATATAGATCCAACTGAAACACAAGAATGGTTGGATGCATTAGCAGCAGTTTTGGCAAATGAAGGAAGTGAGAGAGCTTCATTTATTTTACAAGAATTAGTTAATAAAGCTAATGCGCTAGGAATTAAGCATAAGAGCTCTGTAAATACGCCATACAGAAATACTATTAAGCCATATGAAGAAAAGCATATGCCACCCGATGAAGGTATGGGCAAGAGAATTTCTGCTTTAATTCGCTGGAATGCAGTGGCTATGGTTTTACGTGCTGGTAAATATGCACCAGAGCTTGGTGGACATATTGCGTCATATGCATCTTCATCAACTCTATATGAAACAGGGTTTAATTACTTTTTCAAAGGTCCTAATGGTGAAAATGGTGGGGATTTATTATATATCCAAGGGCATTCCTCACCTGGAATTTACGCGCGCGCATTTCTTGAAGGCAGATTCACAGAAGATCAATTAGATAAATTTAGACAAGAAGTTGAAGTTGATGGTTTATCGTCATATCCACATCCATGGTTGATGGGGGATTTTTGGCAATTTCCGACTGTATCTATGGGACTAGGTCCATTACAAGCAATATATCAAGCACGATTTTTGAAATATTTAGAAAATCGCGGCTTAATTAAGGCAGAAGGACGCAAAGTTTGGGCGTTTTTAGGTGATGGTGAAATGGATGAACCTGAATCACTTGGTGCTTTATCTATCGCTGCTCGAGAAAAATTAGATAATTTAATTTTTGTTGTAAATTGTAATTTGCAGCGTCTTGATGGTCCTGTGCGTGGGAATTCTAAGATAATACAAGAATTAGAAGGCGTATTTAAAGGTGCTGGATGGAATGTTCTTAAGGTAATTTGGGGAGGTCGCTGGGACCCTTTATTTACTCTAGATAAAGATGGTTTATTGCAAAAGCGTATGGAAGAGTGCGTTGATGGTGATTATCAATCTTATAAAGCTAATGATGGTGCGTTTGTTCGCGAGAAGTTCTTTGGTCAGTATCCTGAATTAAAGAAAATGGTTGAAAATTTCTCAGACGATGATATTTGGCGCTTAAATCGTGGCGGACATGATCCACAAAAGGTATATGCAGCATATGCTGAGGCTGTGGCGCATAAAGGCCAACCTACGGTTATTCTTGCTAAAACAATTAAAGGTTATGGTATGGGGGCAGCAGGTGAAGGTATGAATATTACTCATCAGCAAAAGAAAATGAGTATTGAACATTTGCGTGCATTTAGGGACCGTTTTAGCATTCCAATCTCTGATGACAAAATTGCTGATGTACCTTTTTATCGTCCAGCTGATGATAGTCCTGAAATTAAGTTTTTACAAAAACATCGTGAAGACTTAGGTGGTTATTTGCCAGCAAGAACATCAGCCTTTGAACCTTTGCCTATTCCTCCTTTGTCTGATTTTTCTTTTGTGACTCATAATTTAGGTGAGCGCGAGCTTTCAACTACTATGGCTTTTGTGCGGATTTTGACACATCTTTTGAAAGATAAAGAATTAGGTAAAAAGATTGTACCTATTGTTCCTGATGAGTGTCGAACATTTGGTATGGAAGGATTATTTCGCCAAATTGGGATTTATTCACCAGTTGGTCAATTGTACACGCCTGTTGATCATGGGCAAGTTATGTATTATCGCGAAATAAAAGATGGTCAAATCTTAGAAGAAGGAATTAATGAGGCAGGTGCTTTTTGTTCTTGGATGGCTGCAGCCACTTCATATAGCTCTAATAAATTACCAATGATTCCTTTTTATATTTATTATTCTATGTTTGGTTTTCAAAGGATTGGTGATCTTGCATGGGCTGCTGGTGATATGCAGGCTCGTGGATTTTTATTAGGTGGAACTGCCGGCAGGACAACACTTGCTGGTGAAGGTTTACAACATCAAGATGGTCATAGTCATATTATGGCAGGCACCATCCCAAATTGTATTACTTATGACCCAACCTTTGCCTATGAACTAGCGGTTATTATTCATAATGGTTTAGAGCGTATGTTTTCTAAACAAGAAAATGTTTTTTATTATATTACCGTGATGAATGAAAACTATCAGCATCCAGATATGCCGGCAAATGTTGAGGAAGGGATTATCAAGGGTATGTATTTATTACAAGAATGCCCGAAAAAATCTAAAAAACATGTGCAATTATTAGGTAGCGGCACTATTTTGCTAGAAGTTATAAAAGCTCAAAAAATGTTAGCTGATGATTTTGGTGTAACTGCTGACATTTGGTCTGTTACTAGCTTTAATGAACTAAGGCGTGATGGATTAGCTGTTGAGCGTTATAATCTTATGCATCCTGAAAAACCTGCAAAACAAAGTTATGTTGAGCAATTATTAGCAGATAGAAATGGTCCTGTAATTGCGGCGACTGATTATATGAGAATTTATGCGGATCAGATTAGACCTTATATTAAAAGTCCATATGTTACTTTAGGTACAGATGGATATGGTCGTAGTGATACAAGGGCGCGTTTAAGACATTTCTTTGAGGTTGATGCTAAATTTATTGTATTGGCAGCTCTTAGCTCACTTGCAAATTTAGGCGATGTGCCTAAAGAGACTGTAGTTGAGGCAATGAAACGCTATGGGATTGATCCTGATAAACTTGATCCTATCACTCAATAACTAATTATTTTTGATTATAGGAATTAATGAGGCAAATATGGCTGAAGATAAAAAAATTAAGGTTCCTGATATTGGTGGCGCAACTGGAGTTGATGTCATCGAAATTTTGGTGAAAGTCGGTGACACAATTAGTGAAGACACACCTTTAGTAACACTAGAATCAGATAAAGCATCTATGGAAATTCCATCGCCTATGGCAGGCGTTGTGAAATCTTTATTAATTAGGCTTGGTGATAAATTATCAGAAGGTGATGATATTTTAACGCTTGAATCTAGCGCAAGTGACGTTAAAGAGGCTCCGCCTAAAGAAGAATCAAAAAAAGAACCTGCACCTTTAGAAATTGTTAAAGAAGAGCCAATTATTGAAAAGGCTGTCTTAAAAACTGAAGAATTGCCATCTACTAATGAAAGACATCTCGTAGCTGATGATCAATCATCGGAGCATATTTTTGCAGGTCCTGCAGTTAGAAGGTTGGCACGCGAGTTAGGTGTAAGCCTTGCTGCAGTTAGTGGAACCGGAAGAAAAGATAGAATTAGCAAAGATGATGTATTAAAATTTGTTAAAACTAAAATGAGTGAAAAATCTTCTTCTGGAAGTTTTGCTCTTCCTTCGGCGCCAGTTATAGATTTTACTAAATTTGGTGAAATAGATTTTAAACCACTGAATAAAATTAAGCGTCTAACCGCTACTAATCTTCATAACTCATGGTTAACAATTCCTCATGTTACCCAATTTGATGAAGCTGATATTACGCTTTTAGAAGATTTCAGAAAATCAGAAATTTCTAATTCTAAAGCTACTGATTATAAATTAACTATTTTAGCTTTTGTTTGTAAAATAGTAGCTAATGCACTAAAAGTTTATCCGCAATTTAATTCATCCCTAGATGCAACTGGTGAAAATTTAATTCATAAACATTATTATAATATTGGAATAGCCGTTGAAACTCCTAATGGTTTAGTGGTGCCAGTTATTAAAAATGTTAATTTATTATCTGTTGGCGAAATTGCTAAAGAAATGGCGCGTTTAAGTCTTAAGGCCCGTGAAAAAGGCTTAATGCCACAGGATATGAATGGTGGTTCTTTTACTATTTCAAGTTTAGGTGGTATTGGTGGAACGGCTTTTACTCCTATTGTAAATAGTCCTGAAGTTGCAATTCTTGGATTGTCACGCTCTAGTATTAAGCCTGTCTATATAAATGGTGAATTTAAGCCACGTCTAATGTTGCCGCTATCGCTTTCATATGATCACCGTGTTATTGATGGAGCAGAGGCTGCTCGTTTTACACGTTATATTTGTGATTGTCTAAGTGATTTACGACGTATTTTATTATAGTTTTTAGAGAGGATTTTAGATGACTAAAGAAATTAAGGCTGATCTAGTAGTAATAGGTAGTGGGCCTGGTGGATATACCGCAGCATTTAGAGCTGCTGATTTAGGTAAAAAAGTAGTTTTAATTGAGCGTTTTCCGACTTTAGGTGGAGTTTGTTTAAACGTAGGTTGCATCCCATCAAAAGCTTTACTGCATATGGCAAAAGTCCTTGATGAAGCATCAGAAGTTGCGAAGCATGGTATCACATTTGGTAAACCTACTTTAGATAGTAGTAAATTAGTTGCATGGAAGAATTCAGTAATTTCTAAACTTACTGGCGGGTTATCGGCACTTGCAAAACAACGTAAAGTTGAAGTTGTGGTAGGTGAGGCTAAATTTTTAAATAAAAATCAAGTTACAGTTGCTGCTAAAGATGGTAAGACAACTATTGATTTTGATAATGCCATTATTGCAGTTGGATCTGAATCGGTAAGTTTACCATTTATACCAGAAGATAAACGTATTTTTAGCTCTACAGGTGCTTTAGAATTAGCTGATATCAAAGGTGATTTGTTAATTTTAGGCGGTGGTATTATCGGCCTTGAAATGGCGACCGTTTATAATGCCTTAGGTGTAAATGTAACAGTAGTTGAATTTTTAGATCAATTAATTCCTAGTGCAGATGCTGATCTTGTTAATGTATTACAAAAATATATGACTAAAAAAGGCGTTAAATTCTTACTTAAAACAAAAGTAACAGCAATGGATGCTAAAAAAGATGGTATCTACGTTACTATGGAAGGGGAGCATGCTACAGATAAGCCTTTATGCTTCCAACAAGTTTTAGTATCTGTTGGTAGAAAACCAAATGGTGCTAATATAAATGCGGATCTTGCCGGTGTAAAAGTTGATGAGCGTGGATTCATCGCAGTTGACAAACAAATGCGCACAAACGTTCCACATATTTTTGCGATTGGCGATGTTGTTGGACAACCAATGCTAGCGCATAAAGCTATTCCTGAGGGAAGAGTGGCCGCTGAAGTAATCTCAGGATTGAAGCATTATTTTGATCCAAAATGTATTGCATCTGTAGCTTATACTGACCCTGAGCTTGCATGGGTTGGGTTGACAGAAAAAGAAGCGAAGGCACAAGGCGTTAGCTATGAAAAATCAGTATTTCCTTGGATGGCGAGTGGAAGAGCTTTATCTATGGGGCGTGAAGAAGGTATGACTAAATTATTATTCTGCCCAGAGTCGCACCGCATTTTAGGCGCAGGAATTGTTGGTATTAATGCAGGAGATCTTATTTCTGAAGCCTCACTTGCAATTGAAATGGGCTGTGATGTAGAAGATATTGCATTAACTATTCATCCACATCCCACTGTTTCAGAGTCTATACCACTTGCTGCTGAAATTTTCGAAGGTACAATTACTGATTTATATATGCCTAAGAAAAAGAAAGTATGATGTTTAAATAAATTATATCTAGGTTGGGCCTTGGCCCAACCATACAACAAAATTATTGTAAAAACTTGATAAAACATGAAGTAGAGACCTAGAATATACATATATAGCAATATCTTAGGATATACTTATGAAATCATGGGTTCGTCCAATGCAAGCTTTAGATGTTGATAAAGTTTATGCTATTGAACTCGCGGCTCATAGAGCACCTTGGAGTTCTAATATTTTATCTGACTGTGTGCTTGTTGGTTATGATTGTCGACTTCTTGAGATTGGTTCTCTAGAAGAACCGGAGTTAGCAAGTTATATAATTAGTAGATATAGTGAATCTGTTTGTCATGTACTTAATTTATGCGTAGCTCCTGCTTTGCAAGGGAATGGTTATGGGAAAATCTTATTACAAAATGTAATTGACAACCCATTACAGCCTGATATTTCTTTATTTTATTTAGAAGTAAGGCCTAGTAATGCTCCTGCTTTAAGATTGTATGAAAAAATGGGATTTAATCAAATTGGGATTAAAGAAGGTTACTACCAGGATGAAAATGGCATTGAAGATGCTTTTATCTTGCAGAAACTAAGGTAATTTATTGTTGTTTATGAAATTAGAACAAAATTATCCAGGCCGTCACTTTTAAGGCGAAAAATAATTTAAGTCATTTCCTCTAAAAACTCATGTAGGTGAGGTTTAGACTTTTCTGAATTAAGGTAGTTTCGTAATCTATCAATTTCTTTTTCATATTCATTCATATTAATAGTCCCCCGCATTAATTCAAAGCGTAAAAAAACACAGTAGGTATTTAATACGTCAGTTTCACAATAATCACGGATCCCTTTAAGATTTTTAGCTAAATATTGTTCCCAAACCTTATCACCACTCATGCCCATTTTTCCGGGAAAGCCTAACATTGTAGAAATATCATCTAATGGTGCAAAAGCTTTATTTTGATAGCCCGCAAGAACATCCATTAAGTCAAGATGACGGTAGTGAAAGCGATTTAAATAGTTATTAAAGCGAAAAGGTTGTTGATTTTCACCAGTTTCCCAATAATTTTGTGCGGTTATACCATGAAGTAGGGCACGATAATGCAATACTGGTAAATCAAACCCTGATCCATTCCAACTGACAAGGGTTGGGGTATGTTTATCAATGCCTGCAAAAAATCTAGTGATAATCTCCTTTTCATCAGAGTTTTCATCTCCTAATGACCATACTTTTAAATTTGAAGAATTAGCTAATACTAAAGATATAGCGACGACTTTTTGTAGATAATGTGGCAGGAAATCATTACCTACTTTAGCGCGACGAAGTGCAAATAAAGCAGATGCTGTATCTTCATCAGATAATCCTTTAAGATCATATAGTTTTCTTCCGGCATCAACATCAGGAATTGTTTCTATATCGAATACTAAAATAGTCATAAAAAAGTTCCGTAATTTATATTAAAATAATATATCATTCTTTATATTAATATTTGAAAATTATTTGGCATAGTTAAAAATATTTTTTATTAATTTAATATGGGGTCAACTTTAGATAAAAACCTTGATTACGCTTCGCTGCATCAAGGCTATAAATTTTGCGGTAGCCTTGATGCAGCGAAGCGTAATCAAGGTTTTTTAATTACATATACGAGATTTTAATAACATGCATAATAAAACTTATTTAGCATTTTTTTTATTAATTTTATTAGCCGGCTGCGCTAGTCCACCGCCACGTGACATTAATAATGTTTGTAATATTTTTCGTGAATATCCAAGTTGGTATAAGGCCTCATTGGATGTTGAGCGTCGTTGGTTAGTGCCTGTGCATGTACAAATGGCTATTATTCACCAAGAATCAAAATTTGATGCGCATGCAAGGCCACCACGCACCAAATTATTATGGATTATTCCATGGACTAGACCATCAACTGCATATGGTTATTCTCAAGCTTTAAATGGCACATGGGCAAATTATAAACATACAGATGGCAGCTATTTTGCCTCACGTAATGATTTTGCTGATGGAGTTGATTTTATAGGCTGGTATGCTAATCAAGCGTATAAAAAGGCTAGAATTAATCGTAGTGATGCTTACAATTTGTATCTTGCATATCATGAAGGTATAGGCGGCTTCCAAGCAAAAACTTATTTGAAGAAGGCTTGGTTAATGCCCGTCGCTCATAAGGTAAGCGCTCGTTCAGAAATTTATAAAGCTCAGCTTGGTTCTTGTAAGAAATCACTGGCATTTGCAGCTAATCATGGATTTTGGTAAATTGTGGTGATTATAATGAGATATAATTATGAATAATTAGTTTTATATTTGTGTAAAATATAGATTTTCCTTAAACGATAAGTGACAATTAACACTATAAGCGTTAGGATATGTGGCTTATAGTT
>Ga0247837_1001794_pt1 | contig 43057 bp, 53 predicted proteins | sample LaCtaG_2_FD_187115 | JGI IMG/M metagenome (GOLD analysis project Ga0247837, IMG submission 187115) | Freshwater microbial communities from meromictic Lake La Cruz, Castile-La Mancha, Spain - LaCruzMarch2015_14.5m | ecosystem: Environmental > Aquatic > Freshwater > Lake | place: Spain: Castile-La...
AGCTCAATGCCAGGATAAAACTCTTGAATCCAACTAGTTGATAGACTTCTTCATTGAAGCTCTCAACAGCAGAAAGCCACCTGAAAGGGTGGCTTTTTTGTGGGGTTTTGTTTGGTTGATTCCAGGCCGTTCGCGATGGCCCAGCCGAGCCGTTTTTTATGGAAAGCTGGGGATTCTCTTCAGGTCTTGGGCTCGGCAGGTGCCCCGTTGCGCAGGAGTGGGTTCAGTTGCACAAGGCTGGTGACCTGAAGCAGGCCACGCGAATTGCGATGGGGATTGCCTTCACGGTTGCTGAAGGCCACAGCCATCCCTGCCCCTTGGGCGGCAGCCACTTCAGCAATCGAATCACTGACGAAGAGGATCGATCCAGGCTCCGCTCCCCACGCTTTCGCAATGCTGTGATAACTGGAAATAGCCTGTTTTGCGCCGGTTCTGGTGTCGAACCAGGCGCTGAACATCGGCTTCAGATCCCCATCTGTTGTGTGCGCATAGAGCAATTGCTGGGCTGTTATGGACCCAGATGAATAGACCCCCAGCAGCAGTCCAGCCTGTTGCCATTGCTTGAGTGCCGTGGCCACTTCAGGGAACAGGGGCGCCTTGATCTCGCCCCTGGAGTAGCCCTCCTCCCAGATCATGCCCTGCAATTCCTTCAGAGCGGGCAGCTTGCGGTCGTGATTGATCAGCTTGATGAGATAGTCCGCGAGGATCGAAACCTCATGGTTTGTGATTATGTGGAACTTTGTTTCACTGATTTGGATCTCATTGGTTTTGAATCCACTGGTTTTGGTCTTATTGCTTGTGCTCTCATTCATGGCCATTCCCGGAGTTTTGCCGGCTTCTTCTTCATCCGTGCCGCCCCAGGCTGTCTGGCCTGCTTGCGGATCGAGGCTCCAGGCTTCTCGAACCTCCTCCAGCAGTGGCCGCACGGCAGTGCTCTCGGCATGGGCAAGGAGAAAGGCCCTGAGATGGGCGGCGGCATAGGGAAAGAGGGTGTCGCCCACAAAGGCGACGGGACAGGTCGTTCCTTCGATGTCCAACAGGACGTGGGTGATGGGTTCAGCCATGGTTCTGTGCGGTTTGGTTGCCTGTGAGCAGCGTGACCATCTCCATCTGCCAGCACCGCCAGTGCTGCTCCAGCAGAAATTCGAGAACCTCCAGATGGCGCTTGGCGCTGAACAGGTCGCGGCCCCAGGCATACAGGCCATGTCCAGCAATCAGCAACCCCTGGGGAGCATCGGCGAGGTGAATGGAGGCTGCTGCGCTGAGCCTGCCGAGATCCTGGTCATTGGCGAGAACGGGAATGGCAATGCTCGTTTCATGGGTTGTCACTCCGTCGAGGCCCTTCAGCATTTCCAACCCCTTGATTTCCAGGTGCGTTACCCCTATAGGCGATGGTGTGACTGGAACAGCGGCCTTCAGGGCTCTGGCGGAGAGCAGGGTTGCGGCCTGGGAATGGGTGTGCAGAACGGCTCCCGCCCCGCAACGTCGAACGATTTCCAGATGCAACAGGGTTTCGGCGCTTGCCCGGCCCCACCCCTGAAGCACTGCGCCGCATTCATCCACCACGATCAGTTCATCCGGCTGTACGGATCCTTTGTCGACGCCACTTGGGGCCATCAACAGTTGGAGTGGTTCCCGCTGCAGCACGCAACTGAAATTGCCGCCAGTGCCATCGCACCAGCCGCGGGCATGGATGGCTGCCATCGCCGCGATCAGGGCTGGGCCAAGGCTCTCGGGGTGCGGGCCGCCATCTCCTGGAAGGGTCATCACGGTGGTGCGGGGTCTCAATGCTGACAGTTCGGGCACCAGTGCGTACTCCTGCCGGCCAGGCGATCGCGGCGGATCGCTGTGCCGCAGCGCCGGCAGGGTTCGCCGCCGCGGCGGTACACCCAGGCGAGACCGCCATAGTTCCCATTGGTTCCGCTGAGGTTTCGGAAATCGCTGAAGGTGGTGCCACCGGCACCGATGCTCATGTCCAACACCTCCACCAGCGATCGGCGCAGCGCCTCCAGTTGCTCCAAGGACAGCCTGCCGCTGGGCTGGTGGGGATCGATCCCTGCTGCGAAGAGGGATTCATCGGCATAGATGTTGCCGACTCCCGCCAGCAGCCCCTGGTCGAGGAGGGCGTTCTTGATCGGGCGTGCCGATCCGGCCAGGCGGGCCTGCAGGTAGCTGGCGTTGCAATCCAGGCTGAACGGCTCAGGGCCCAACCTCCCCAGCCCCGTGATCACGGCTTCGGTTGCCGTGCCCGGCGGCACCCACCACATCTGGCCGAAGCTGCGGATATCTATGAAACGGAGTTCCTGACCCGTGGCGTTCCAGAGGCGCACCCTGGTGTGGGAGCAGGGCTCGCAGGGCTCGTCCAGCCAGAGGAACTGGCCGGTCATCCGCAGATGAACGCCCCATACGCCTGCCTTGGCACCATCACGGCTCAACGCGGCAAGAAGATACTTGCCCCGCCGTTGCCAGTCCCCCACGGCACAGCCGCAAAGAGCGGTGCCGAAGGCATTGGGTTCGAGGGGGTGGGCAACGGCCCGATCCCGAAGCACGACAACCCGATCGATCAGGAAGTGGCTGAGCTGCCGCTCCAACCCCCGGCGGACCGTTTCGACCTCCGGAAGTTCAGGCACAACAACTGCTCAGGCGCGACGGGGAGCTCGAAGCTTCCGTGGGGGGTGGGCTTCAGGCCTTGTCGAGTTCGGCTTCGGCGAAGTTGTTGGTGTTGATGCCGCCATCAGTGCCGCTGAACCCGGTGTAGTTCACTTTCTCGAAGCGCACCACCACCGGGTAGCGGATGCCGGACGTGTCGACGGAGGCCACGGTGCCCACGTCGTTGAACCAGTAGGACTCAGGCCGCTTGATGCGCACCTTGTCGCCGCGGGAAATGGCCATCGCTGCGCTGATGAGGGGTGACTTCGATTCGGAAGATACCCGCGGTAAGGCCGGGGGAACGCCTGCATGTCACGAATCGTCGCCGCCGCTGCGTGGCACGATCGCAGTCCTTCCCATGGCCATCGATGCAGGCACCCGCCCTCAGCCTGGAACTGCCTGATCCCAACCGCGACGACATCAGCACGGTCGAGTTCCTGGCCCGGCTGGAGGAGGCCTGGGCGGTCTGTGACCGCTTCGACCTGCAGACGGAAATCTGGCGCGGCAGGATCCTCGCCTCCGTCCGGGATCGGGAGAAACGGGGCGGTGAGGGGCGGGGCACGGGGTTTCTGCAGTGGCTGCGGGAGCGGGAAATCAGCAAGACCCGTGCCTACGGCCTGATCCAGTTGGCGGAGTCGGCGGAGTCGCTTGTGGGGGAAGGAATGCTGGAGGCCACCAGCGTCAACAGCTTCTCGAAGCGGGCCTTCCTGGAAACGGCCCAGGCCGAGGTGGAGGTGCAGCTGATGATCAGCGAGGCGGCCAACGACGGCCAGCAGATCACCCGCAAGCAGGTGCGCCGTCTCACCGACGAATTCACCGCCGCCACCAGCACCCTGCTGCCGGAGGAGATCCGCCAGCGCACCCAGGACAACCTGCTGCCTCCCCGCTTCGTGGCCCCCTTGGTGCGGGAGCTGGCCAAGCTTCCCGAAGCGCAGCAGGACGATCTGCGCCGGGCCCTGCGGGAGGAGCCCGAACTCGAGCGGGTCAAGGATGTGACCCACACAGCCCGCTGGCTCAGCAAGGCCGCCGAGGCGGGAGCCGCTGTGCGGGCTTTTCAGCAGGGCGATCTCAACCTGGAGAAGGCCCTGCAGGAGGCCCAGCGGCTCGATGCCCTGGGGCTGCTGGCGGACGCCGTGGGCCAGGCCCAGCAGATCGAGAGTGCGGTGCTCAAGCTCCATACCGGCTGGCGGCGGCTGGGGAGGCTCCAGGAGCGTCTCTGGGTGGAGAGCGGCAGCAGCACCCCGCACCTGCGTGAGCTGCTCACCGTGCTCCAGAGCCTGAGTGGCAGCACCCTGCGGGTGTCGCTGGGGGAGCTGGCCGGCGGCAAACGGGTGCGGCTGCAGCTGGTTGAGGAGAGCGCCGACCAGTTGGAGGCCCCTACCTTGCCCTGAGCGCCAGATCTGGTGGCATTAGGGTTGCTGAACCCCAGGGCTGTGGTGCGTTTGAGGCCGGAACCGCTCGAGGCCGCCCTGGAGAGTCATTTCGGTTGGTCCGCGTTCCGGCCTGGTCAGCGGCCCGTGGTGGAGGCCCTGTTGGCCGGCCAGGACTGCCTGGCGGTCCTGCCCACCGGTGGCGGGAAGTCCCTCTGTTACCAGCTGCCGGCGATGGTGCGTCAAGGGCTGGTGCTGGTGGTCTCGCCCCTGGTGGCCCTGATGCAGGACCAGGTGAGCCAGCTGCAGCGGCGGGGCATCCCGGCCGCCTGCCTGCATGGGGGGCTCGACACCGCATCGCGCCAATCGCTGCGGCGGCATCTGGGGGAAAACCGGTTGCGGCTGCTCTACCTCGCACCGGAACGGCTTCAGGCCGAGGCCACCCGCCAGCTGCTCGACGACGTGCTGGAGCAGGGCCGTCTGGTGGCCCTGGCGGTGGATGAAGCCCATTGCATCAGTGCCTGGGGCCATGACTTCCGGCCGGACTACCGGCGTCTCGGCCAGCTGCGCAGCCAGTGCCCCGGTGTTCCCCTGGTGGCGCTCAGCGCCACGGCCGCCCCTCGGGTCCGCGCCGACATCATTCGGTTGCTGCGCCTGCGGCGTCCGTTGATTCAGGTGCGCTCGGCGCAACGCCGCAACCTCTGCTACGCGATGCGTCGCCGTCCGCCGGAGCCCCTTCCCCTGGTGCTGGGAACGGTGCTGAGTGCCCGGGGAGCCGTGTTGATCTATGCCCGCACCCGTCGCTCCGTGGAGGGCTGGGCGGCTCGGTTGTCGACGGCCGGCGTAGCCGCGATCGCCTACCACGCCGGCATGGACCCGGAAAGCCGCCTCCTGGCCCTGGAGCACTTTCAACACCATGCCAAGCCGGTGCTGGTCGCCACTGTGGCCTTCGGCATGGGGGTGGACCGTGCCGACGTGGGGCTGGTGCTCCATCTCGATCTGCCAGCCAGTGCCGAGGGCTATCTGCAGGAATCGGGTCGGGCCGGGCGGGATGGCCTGCCGGCCCAATGCCTGGTTCTGTTCGATCCAGCCGATCGCACCGCCCTGGGTTGGGCGATGCGCGCTTCGGTGCGGCAATTGCCCGTGGTGGTCCAGGAGCAGGAACGCCACCGGCTGGAGGTGGCCCAGCAGCAGCTCCGCCGCATGGAGGCGGTGGCCGAAGGAGGGGGGTGTCGGGAGCAGGCCCTTCTGCTCAGTGTTGGGGAGCTGGTGGAGCCCTGTGGTCGCTGTGACATCTGCTCAGGCCTGACCCAGCCCACCGACTGGTCGGAGCGAGCCTTGTTGGTGCTGGCGGTACTGGAGCAGCGCAGCGGGCTGGAGGTGAGGCGGTTGGCCGATGAACTGTCCGACCAACGGGCCGGAGAGGGTGATCGCTGGGGCTGGCTGGCACGGCGGCTGGTGCAGGAAGCACTGATCAGCGAGAGCGACGACGGCAGCCAGCGGCTCTGGCTGCGCCAGGCCGGGCGGCGCTACCTGCAGCAGCCCTGGCCATTGCGCTGGGCGGCTTGAGGCCTGCCCCGCTCAGGTGGCCTGGTCCTTGACCTTGCAGGCATCGAGGATCAACCGCTCTTCAAAGTCACCCTGGGGCTGATCCCAGCTCTTCCAGGTGCCGGTTTCCCCGGTGGTGTTCAGCTTCCGGGCTGTGCAGTTCACCGCCAGGAAGATCTCCTGGCCGCCCCCGTTCAGGGCGGGGGCCACCTGGCTGCCGCCCAGGGGTTGCCAGTTGGCGAAATCCACCTGGAGAGGTCCATAGCTGCGCCAGTCCGGAGCGCCGCCTGGAGCTGGTCTGGGGGAGGCCGCTGCCTGGCTCACAGGCTTGGCTGCCGCGTTGGCGACCGGCTTGGCTGCCGTCTGGCTCACAGGTTTGGCCGCCGTCGGGGCGGCTGGCCTTACGGCTGGCCTGGCGGCTGATTTGGTCGGGGCTTTCGCTGGGGACGGCTGGCTGCTGGTGGCAGCCGGGCGCAGGGCCAGCCGTGTGCCTGCTTCCAGGTGGTTCGGGGTGGAGATGGCGTTGCTGGCCACCAGGCGACTCATCGGGATTCCATAGCGATCGGCAATGCCGGAGAGGGTCTCCCCGGGCTGGACCACATGCTCGCGGGCGTTCCTGTTCACGGCCGCCGGCTTGGCTGCGGTGGAGCTGCTGGAGCCTCCCGGCAGCAGCAGGCGGCTGCCTGCCTCGACTTGATCGGCCTGCTGGATGCCGTTGAGGTCCATCAGCCGCCTGAGCGAGATGCCGCGGCTCTCGGCGATTTCGGAGAGCGTTTCGCCAGGCTTGACGGTGTACGTTCCGCGTCCCGAGCGAGCCTCGGCGGAGGGCTGGGAACTGGGCAGGCGCAACCGGGAGCCTGATTCCACCAGATCGGCATTCCTGATGCCGTTCAGTTGCATCAGGGTGGAGGTGGAGACGCCATGGCGCTCGGCGATCTCGGAGAGGGTTTCACCGGGCTTCACCACGTACTGTTCGGCGGCCATGCCGGGCAGTGGCAGGAGCAGGGCCAGGGCGGCGAAGGAACGGCGCATGGATGGGGCTTGGCGGATTGTCTGAACCATAAGGAGAACCGTCCAATGCGCCAGCCCCCCCGGCCGGCTCAACCCAACAGCCGTTTGACAAGCCCGAGCCGATCGCCATACGGCGGATAACGGAAGGGAAGATCGAGCCAGAACGGCCGGCGCAACACGCTGCGCAGGTGCGAGAAGGTGTCGAAGCCGGCTTTGCCGTGGTAGGTGCCCATGCCACTGGCCCCGACGCCGCCGAAGGGAAGATCCGGCACTCCCACCTGCATCACCACATCGTTGAAGCAGACCCCGCCGGAACTGGTGCCGGCCAGGACCGCCTGCTGGGCGGATCGACTGCGGCTGAACAGGTAGAGGGCCAGGGGTTTGGGGCCGCTGCGAATCCGCTGAATCGCCTCCTTTAACGAGCCGACGCCGAGCACCGGCAGCAGGGGCCCGAACAGCTCATCCCCTATCAGGGGGTCGTCCGGCTCCTCCACGGCCAGCAGGGTCGGAGCGATGCGCAGGGAAGTGGCATCACTCTGGCCGCCGAAGAGGATCTGGCCCCGCTGCCTTGCCCTCTCCAGCAGGGCCGAGAGGCGATCGAACTGGGTGCGGTTCACGATTCTGGCCAGGTCGGCTGACTGGAGCGGATCAGGGCCATAGGCCTGCAGGAACTGTGCGCAGAGGGCTTGGATCAGGGCCGGCCGCACCGCTTCCTCCACCAAAAGATGGTCGGGGGCAATGCAGGTCTGGCCGGCATTGAGGCCCTTGCCCCAGGCGATCCGCCGTGCCGTCACGGCCAGGTCGGCATCAGCCAGCACGACCGCCGGACTTTTGCCGCCCAGCTCCAGGGTGACCGGGGTGAGTTGCCGGGCGGCGGCGGCCATCACCAGGCGACCCACCCGGCCGCCACCGGTGAAGAAGATGTGATCGAACGGCTGCTCCAGCAGCTCCCGGGCGGTGTCAGCGTCGCCTTCAACCACGGCCACCACGGCGGGATCCAGATGACGTTCGGCCAGGGTGGCGATCAGGGCGGAGGTCCGCGGAGCCTGCTCGGAGGGCTTCAGCACCGCCGTGTTGCCGGCCGCCAGGGCGCTCACCAGGGGCTGCAGCGCAAGCGAGAACGGGTAGTTCCAGGGGCCGATGATCAGCACGCAACCCAGGGGCTCGGCGATCAGCTGGGCGCGGCCGGGTCGCTGGGCCAGCGGCACGTCGACCGGCCGGGGCGCCATCCAGCTGCGCAGCTGCCGCTGGGTCAGTTTCAGTTCCTGCTTGACAGCCACCAGCTCGAAATAGGCCTCCACCGGCGGTTTGCCGAGATCGGCTGCCAGGGCTTCCAACACAGCCGCTTCACTGGCGCCCAGCAGGGTTTCGATCTGCTCAAGCTGCTGCAGGCGCCAGGCCAGGGGGGCAGTTCTGCCAGTGCGAACGGGCTCGCGCATGCTCTCAATGGCCGGCAACGGTGCGGTGGCGACGGTCATTGAAGGGTGGATCAGACCAGGGAAGAACCAGTCTGGCGTAATCCCCGGGCTGGATGGTTCCGTCTTGATGGGGAACACAGCTGCCTGCTCCCAGGCTTCCCGTTCTGAGGTTGCCGGTCTGAACGTGCGGTCACTACGTGCTGGCTGTCAATCGCGCGTTCAGAATGACCTGAATAAGCAGCAACAATGCCGATCAGGATTGGTCGTCTTGGGCCATTCTGAGGAAAGCCCTTGACGAGACTTGAACTCGTGACCTCTCCCTTACCAAGGGAGTGCTCTACCGCTGAGCTACAAGGGCATGTGGAAGGTGGGCCGGGTTGGATTTGAACCAACGTAGGCGAAGCCAGCGGATTTACAGTCCGCCCCCATTAACCACTCGGGCACCGACCCGCACCACACCTCGACAACTTACCAGCCAACCTCCCCCATGCATTTGCTCGTGCTGCACGGCCCCAATCTGAATCTGCTGGGCCGCCGTGAGCCTGGTCTGTACGGCACCACCAGCCTGGATCAGATCAACGCGGAGCTTCAGCAGCGGGCTACGGAGCTGGGCGTCTCGCTCAGCTGCTTTCAGAGCAACCATGAGGGGGCCCTTGTCGACAGGATCCAGCTGGCCGGCCAGGACAGCGCCGGCATCCTGATCAATGCTGGCGCCTACACCCACACCTCGATTGCCCTGCGGGACGCCCTGCTGGCCGTGAACCTGCCCTTTGTGGAGCTGCACCTAAGCAACACCCATGCCCGCGAGTCCTTTCGCCACGTCTCCACCCTGGCCGACAGGGCAGTGGGGGTGATCTGCGGCTTCGGCCCCACCAGCTACCGGCTGGCCCTGGAGGGGCTGGTGGAGCACCTGCGGGCCGCAGCATGACGGCGGCGCGGGTGCGCTGGCTGGCGGCCCCCAGCAGTGAGGACTGGCTGGCGCAGGCCCTGGCCCACCCGGTCGAGCTGCTAATCGATCACGCCCATTGCGAACGCAAGGCGGCCGGGGTGGCCCTGCAGCTGATGTTCCGCTACCCCTCCGATCCCGAGCTCGCCGCGGTGCTCAGCCCCCTGGCCCGGGAGGAACTCGAGCATTTCGAGCAGTTGCTGGCCCTGTTGCAGCGGCGCGGCATTCCCCTGCGCCCCCTGGCCGCTCCCCCCTATGGCGCCGGCCTGGTCAAGCAGGTGCGGCGCCAGGAGCCAGGCCGCCAGCTCGACAGCTTCCTGGTGGCGGGGCTGATTGAGGCCCGCAGCCATGAGCGCCTGTCCCTGCTGGCCGGGCATTGTCCAGATCCTGAGCTGGCCGGTCTCTACGCCGATCTGCTCGCCAGCGAGGCGCGCCATTTCGGCCTCTACTGGGTGCTTTGCGAACACCGCTGGCCGCGGGCTGTACTGATGGCGCGGCTGGAGGATCTGGCGGCCAGGGAGGCGGAGCTGCTGGCCGTTCTGCACCCCCAGCCCCGCCTGCACAGCTAGGCCTGGCGTCCCTGCCAGCAGCCAGCAGCGGCCTCAGTCCAGCAGTGGGTAGCGCTCGGCGATCGGATCACCTGTGAAGCTGGCCACCCAGCCCTGCGGGTTGTCGAAGAAGCGGATCGCCGTGAAGCGGGGGGCGCTGCCCATATCGAACCAGTGGCGGGTGCCGGCAGGCACCTTCAGGAAATCCCCCTGCTCGCAGAGCACCTGCAGCACCTCCCTGTCCAGGTGAATCACGAACAGGCCGCTGCCCTCCACGAAGAAGCGCACCTCGTCTTCGGCATGGGTGTGCTCGGCCAGGAATTTCTGCCGCAGGGCCAGCCGGTCGGGATGGTCCGGCCCCAGCCGGATCGCATCAACGGTGGGGTAGGTGCCGCTGGCCTGAACCCGGCTGATTTCCTCGGCATAGGCCTCCAGCACGGCGGCATGGTCGGCTTCGGCGGGCAGTTCCGGTTTCACGGCCCAGCGTTCGTAGCCGAGTCCGCGCTCGCCCAGGGCGGCGGCGATCAGCTCGGCATCCGCCGTCTCCAGCTGCAGCGCGGCGGGCTGGGTGGCGCTGGCGGTGTCGGGGTAGAGGCGCAGGCGGGTCATCGGGCTGGAAGGTCGCGAGGGTCGATGGGGTGTTGGCAGGGAGCCTAGAAAGAGGACTGCTGATCGCCGTGTGTGTGGGACTGCATCGGGTCTGAGCCTGCGCCGGTGGCGGGGTTGACCCTGGTGGGCGTGGGCCCCGGCGATCCCGACCTGCTCACGGTGGCGGCGCTGCGGGCGATCCAGGCCGCCGCGGTGATCGCCTATCCCGTGGCACGGCTTGATGCCGAAAGCATGGCGGCCCGGATCGCCGCCCCCTGGCTGGGAGCTCAGCAGCGGCACCTGCCCCTGTTCTTCCCGATGGTGGAGGCGGCTGAGCCTCGCCAGCAGGCCTGGCGGGCCGCAGCCGCGGCCCTGGCGGCGGAGGTGGCGACGGGCCACGGCGTGGTGTTGTTGTGCGAAGGCGATGTGTCGCTCTATGCCAGCGCCTCCTACGTCCTGCTGGCCCTGCGCCAGAACCATCCGAACTGCCCCGTGCGGTTGATTCCGGGAATCACCGCGGTGGCGGCGGCGGCGGCGGCGGCGGCCTGGCCCCTGGCGCTGCAGCAGGAGCCGCTGCTGATCCGCCCCACCCCCCAGACCCCCGCGGAACTCGACGCTCTCCTGACCCAGGCCAGCGCTGGCGAAGCGGTGCTGGCCCTGCTCAAGCTGGGCCCGCGCTGGTGCTGGGTGCGGCCGCTGCTGGAGTCCCGCGGCCTGCTGGCCGGCAGCCTGTTCGCCCGGCGGGTGGGCTGGCCCGACCAGATGTTGTGTCCGGGGCAGCATGTGCCTGCGGAGGCCCAGCTCTACTTTTCACTTCTGCTGATTCGCCAGGGCTGGCCTCCGGTGCTTCCCTAGGTCCTGCTCCACTTCCCTGCATGACGGTCACCGACTGGTTCCTGTTGCTCCACCCGGTGCTGATCATCCTGTTCGTCTACCCGGTGGTGGGGGCGACGATCCGGCTGGGGATCCTGGCGCGGGAGCGGCGCCTGAAGATTCATCCCCAGCCCCCCACCGTGGGTGTCGAGCACGCCGACCACGGCCGCTGGGTCACCACCGGCGTTGTGGTGGCGGTGCTGATCGCCCTGCTCTACTCGTTCCTCTCCAAGTTCTTTGAACCGGGCACCCCCTTCACCGGTGGCAGTCCGCGCTTGGCGCTCCTGCTTCTGGTCAGCGCCGGCACCCTGGCCAGCCTTCTGGCCCTCTGGGTGGTGAAGAAGGCGCCACTGCGGGCCAGCTTCGCCCTGCTCACCTGGGCGGGGATTCTGGGGCTGGGGAGCCAGCCGGAAATCTGGCGTCTCTCAGACAATCCCTTCACCGCGGCGTTCTGGAGTTCCCACTACTGGGCCGGCGTTTCGCTCACCGGGCTGCTGCTGTTCGCAACGGCGGCCAAGCCGGAGATCTTCCGGTCGATGCGCTTCCGTCGCCTGCACGTGAGCACCGCGGTGCTGAGCGCCGTGCTGCTGGCGGTGCTGGCGATCACCGGTACCCGCGATCTGCTCGAGATTCCCCTCAGCTGGCAGAAACCGACGATCTACGCCTGCAACTTCGAGCAGCGCACCTGCCCGAAACCGCCCCAGGCCTCCTCCCCCTCCGCCATTCCCTCAGCAGCGCCCTCCAGCAACGCCTCGGCCTGAGCCGGGGTCGGGGCCCGCATCAGGGCGTGGCGCAGCTGGGCGGCCCCGGCGAACCCCTGGCAGGTCCAGCCCATGTGCTTGCGGGCAATCAGCAGACCGTGGTCGCCCTTGCTGGCCACCAGGGCCCGCAGCTGCTCCTGGGCCAGGCGGATCCGCTCCAGCGCCCCCGGGGTGTGAGGGATCGGCCGCCCACGCAGGGCTGCATCGATCTGGCCCACCAGCCAGGGGGCCCCCATGCTGGCCCGGCCCACCATCACCCCGTCGGCGCCGGTGAGGGCCAGGCAGCGCAGCGCCTGCTCGGGCCCGGTGATGTCGCCGTTGGCGATCACCGGGATCTGCAGGGCCCGCTTGACCACGGCGATCGCCCCCCAGTCGGCGCTGCCCTTGAAGCCCTGCTCACGGGTGCGGCCGTGCAGGGTGAGCAGCTGGGCACCGGCGTTCTGCAGGGCGCCGGCAAACCCCACAGCCGCTGCGCGCAGATCGGGATCAGCGGAGTTCCCGCACCAGCCCAGCCGCGTCTTGACGGTCACGGGAATCTGCACGGCCTCCGCCACTGCCGCCACGATGCGGACCGCCCCATCCGGATCGCGGATCAGGCCGCTGCCGCCCCCCTTGCGGGCGATCTTGCGCACCGGGCAGCCCATGTTGATGTCGATCAGAAAGGCCCCGGCAGCCTCGGCCCGGCGGGCGGCCTCGGCCATGGCGGCAGGCCGGTGATCGAACAGCTGCACGCCGATCGGCCCGCTTTCGCCCGCCAGTTCCTCCACCTTGACGGTGCCGAAACCCAGTTCCAGGCTGGTGGCGTTCACCATTTCGGTGAACAGCAGGGCCTCGGCTGCCCAGCGCCGCACCAGACCCCGGAAGATCCTGTCGCTCACCCCCGCCAGGGGCGATTGCAGCACCCTGCAGTGCAGGCTGCGCGGTGTGCCGTTGCCGGCCAGCAGCAGGGGGGAGCTGGGGATCATGGTGAAGCAATTCTGCGACTTCAGGCCGATGGCGTCCGCCCAAGCCACCGCCACCCCCGTTCCCTTCCCCCTGAGCCGGGTGCTGCTGGAGGCGGTGCTGGCCGACCGCGTCAGCGACCGCTTCGTGTGTGAGCTGATCTGGCCGCGCCTTGGCTATGAGCCCGATGGCGCTGGACATTGGGGCGCCGGCCCGGCCACCAGCGCCGAGTGGCGGAAGTCCTTCCCCATCGCTCCCCAGCTGATCGCCGAACGGCCCGCCAGCGTGGCCCTGACCCGCTCGATCCCGAAGCCCCACAAGCAGTTGCTGAAAGAGCAGCTGGGCTTCGGGGGCTACCGGATCGGCGAGCTCTATCCGCGCCGCACCCGCCGCGCCACCGCCGTGAACTGGCTGCTGGCCCATCTGGCCGGATGTGGCGAGCCCCTGGCCGCCTCCGGCCCGCTGCCGCCCCTGCTGGAGCCGCCGGCGAATCCGGCCTGCGGCCATCCCGGCGATCCGTCGATCAGCTGAGCTGAGGCGGCATCACTCTGTAGGGTCAAGAAGACAGAACAAAGACTTGGTTGAAATAAGTTTGTTTGGCGTTACCCGTCGTAGCCATCATCGGCCGCCCCAATGTGGGCAAGTCCACCCTGGTGAACAGGTTGTGCAAGAGCCGCGAAGCGATCGTGCACGATCAGCCCGGCGTCACCCGCGACCGCACCTATCAGGAAGGCTTCTGGGGTGATCGCACCTTCCGGGTCGTCGACACCGGCGGCCTCGTCTTTGATGACGACAGTGAATTTCTGCCTGAGATCCGGCAGCAGGCCAACCTGGCCATGGCTGAAGCCTCCGTGGCTGTGGTGATCGTCGACGGCCAGCAGGGCGTCACGGCGGCGGATCAGGCGATCGCCGACTGGCTGCGCAGCCAGTCCTGCCCGGTGCTGCTGGCGGTGAACAAATGCGAGTCGCCGGATCAGGGCCTGGCGATGGCCGCCGATTTCTGGGGCTTGGGACTCGGTGAGCCCCATCCGATCTCGGCGATCCACGGCGCCGGCACCGGTGATCTGCTCGACCAGGTGATCGGCTTCCTGCCGAAGGCCGAGGACGTCAACAGCGAGGAGCCGATCCAGCTGGCGATCATCGGCCGGCCGAATGTGGGCAAATCCAGCCTGCTCAACGCGATCTGCGGCGAGCCGCGGGCGATCGTCAGCCCGATCCGCGGCACCACCCGCGACACGATCGACACCACGATCGAGAGGGAGGGCCGCACCTGGAAGATCCTCGACACGGCCGGCATCCGGCGGCGACGCAGCGTGAGTTACGGGCCGGAGTACTTCGGCATCACCCGCAGTTTCAAGGCGGTGGAACGCAGTGACGTGTGCGTCCTGGTGATCGATGCCCTCGACGGGGTGACCGAACAGGATCAGCGGGTGGCCGGCCGCATTGAGGAGGAGGGCCGTGCCTGCGTGGTGGTGGTCAACAAGTGGGATGCGATCGAGAAGGACAGCCACACCATGCCGGCGATGGAGAAGGAGCTGCGCGCCAAGCTCTACTTCCTCGACTGGGCTCCGATGCTGTTCACCTCGGCCCTCACCGGCCAGCGGGTGGAGAGCATCTTCGCCCTGGCTTTTCTGGCGGTGGAGCAGCACCGCCGCCGGGTGAGCACCTCGGTGGTGAATGAAGTGCTGCAGGAGGCCCTGAGCTGGCGCTCGCCACCCACCAGCCGCGGCGGCCGCCAGGGCCGCCTCTACTACGGCACCCAGGTGGCGACCCGGCCGCCCAGCTTCACCCTGTTCGTGAATGATCCGAAACTGTTCGGGGACACCTACCGCCGCTATGTCGAACGCCAGATCCGCCAGGGCCTCGGATTCGATGGCTCACCGATCAAGCTGTTCTGGCGTGGCAAGCAGGAGCGCGATGCCGACAAGGAACTGGCCCGCCAGCAGGCCCGCTCGAAGGACTACAGCACTCACCATGAGGAGGCCCATGACGAGGCCCTGCCTGACGGTTCCAGCCCGGCGAGCTGACGCTTTCGATCGGATCGCGGCGCGTTGATGGACTGGCTCCGCCAACTGCCGATCGGACAGTTCGTCGATGGAACCACCAGCTGGCTGCGCCGCCTCGATGCCCGGCTCAAGCTGGGCTGGACCCTCGCTTTCCTGGTGACGCCGATCCTGGCCGGCCCAGGCTGGCGCCTTGGGCTGGTGGGCCTGCTGCTGCTGATCACGGCCTGCAGCGGACTGCCCTGGCGCCTGTGGCGCCTCAGCCTTCCGGTCCTGCTTGCCCTGAGCCTGCTGGTCGGACTGCTCTCCGCCCTGGTGCCCGCGGGGGCGGCTCCGGCGGCGAGCCTCAGCCGTTCGCCCGCCGAGCTGCTCCTGGCGCCCACCCCGCCGGGCCAGCCCCCGCCGCAGCGCTCCGGCGAAGCCTGGGAGGTGCTGCGCTTGGGCCCCGTGCGGCTGGGCCCGTTGCCGATCGGGCCGCTGGTGGTGAACCGGCGCTCCGCGGAACTGGGGCTGAACAGCGCCAGCCTGCTGCTCACCTTGATCCACAGCGCCAACCTGCTGCTGGTCTGCACCCCGCCGGAGGAGCTGGTCTGGGCCCTGAGCTGGGCGATCACGCCGCTCAGGGCGCTGGGTCTGCCGGTCGAGCGGCTCGGGTTCACCCTGTTGCTGGCCCTGCGCTTTCTGCCGCTGGTCCAGGAGGAGTTCCAGAACCTGCTGCAATCGGTCGCCACCCGCGCCGTGAACCTGCGCCGGCTCGGCTGGAAGGCCAGCCTCGGCCTTGGCCTGGCGGTGGCGGAGCGCCTGCTGGCCAACCTGCTGCTGCGGGCTGAGCAGGGCGCCGACGCCCTGATGGCCCGCGGTGGCCGCTGGTTGCCCCCCAGCCAGTTGCGCTTGGCGTTCCGGGCGGCTCGCCGCCTCAACTGGGTGGCCGGCCTGGCACTGATCGCTTTACTCGGACTGCGCTGGCAGTACGGTGCGCTGTGATTGGTATCTGACAAAACCATCTGTGACCGCAGAGGCGAGTACCGAGCGATATCTCAATCACCCCACCTTCGGACTGCTCTACCGAGTGGCGCCGGCAGGAGAGGGCCGTGATCTGTTCGCCACGCTGTATGCCCAGCGGATGTTCTTTCTGGTCACCCTGCAGGCCAGGAACGCCCATTTTGAGGTGATTCCACTGATGGACGCCCGCCATTACGCCGAGCAGAACCTGGCGAGGGCCCGCCGTGATGGCAGCGCCCAGTTGCCCCGCTGGCGTCAGCTCTTCGACCAGACGTTCATCTGACATGGTCGTTTCTGCCGATGACGGCCTTCAGCAGCGCCTGGCGGCGGTGCTGTCTGACCTTCCCCCTACCTGTCGGCTGTTGGCGGTGAGCAAGGGGCAGCCGGCTGATCAGATCAGGCGGGCGGTGGTGCTGGGTCAGCGGAGCTTCGGCGAGAGCCGCCTGCAGGAGGCGGTGGCGAAGCAGGCCGAGCTGGGCGAGCTCGAACCTCTCGACTGGCACTTCATCGGGCGGCTTCAGGCCAACAAGGTGCGGGCGGTGTTGCGGCACTTCGGCACCATTCACTCCCTCGACAGCCTGGAGCTGGCTGAACGCCTGCAACGGATTGCCGCTGAGGAAGGTCTCAGCCCGGTGGTGTTCCTGCAGGTGAGGTTGCGTCCCGACCCGACCAAGACCGGTTTTGAGCCAGCCGAGCTGGAGAGGCTCCAGCCGCTGCTCCAGGGCCTGGCGCCGCTGCGGTTGGAAGGGTTGATGACGATTGCGCCGCGTGATCTGGTGCCCAGCGGGCGCGCGGCTCTGTTCGGGGAGTGCGCCGCCCTGGCGGATCGCCTGGGTCTCAAGGAGCGTTCGATGGGCATGAGTGGGGATTGGCGCGAGGCGGCGGCGGCCGGGAGCACCTGGGTTCGGCTCGGCTCGGCCCTGTTCGGCCCCCGGCCGCTCTGACTTCGTCCTGCCGGTCATTGGGGCAGACAGTGTGTCGGAACAGGATTTTCAGCGATCTGACCGGTTGCCAGCCTTGGCATGGGACGCTATTCAGGACAAGCTCAACACGAAGGATCCAAGGTGTCGTTGTTCTCTCGCCTGCGTGCCGTCGTTTCCGGTGACGATTACCTGGACGGCGACTACGACGACGACCTGGATTACGACGGCGGTGACACCACCCGGCCGGCCGGCAGCAGCCGCGGCACCGCTGCCGGCCAGATGGACAGTGGCAGTGGCCTGGCCCTCTCCTCCGACTTCCTGAGCCAGGATCCGTTCGGCGGCAGCAAGGTGGTCGGCATGCCGGGGCTCTCCTCTTCAGCGGCGGAAGTCACCCTGATGGAGCCCCGCAGCTTCGATGAGATGCCCAGGGCCATCCAGGCCCTGCGGGACCGCAAGACGGTGATCATCAATCTCACGATGATGGAGCCGGATCAGGCCCAGCGGGCCGTTGATTTCGTGGCCGGCGGCACTTACGCCATCGATGGTCACCAGGAGCGGGTCGGCGAGAGCATCTTCCTGTTCGCCCCCAGCTGTGTCACGGTCACCACCGCCTCCGGAGAGGAACCCTCCTCCCCCACCATCGTGTCTTCCCGCAACCCAGGAGCCGAAACGGAGGCCGCCCCCAGCCCGGCCTGGGGTCGCACCGACATCAGCTCCGGCCTCGGCTGATCGGCTTGGCCTCTCCGCTTGGCCTGGGGGTGATCGGCCTGGGCCGCATGGCCCAGGCCCTGCTGATTCCGCTGCTTGAGGAGGGGATCTTTCCGCCGGAAACGGTGAGTGCCGTGGTTGCCACCACGGCTTCGGCCCAGCGGCTCCAGGGGGCCTTGGGGCTGGCTGTTGACACCGATGCGGCTCGGGCCTGGAAGCAGCCCGTGATTCTGCTCGCCACCAAGCCCCAGCAGCTGCAGCAGGTGGCGGCCCTGGCCCCGCCGTTCGATCCAGCCCGCCCCCCGCTGCTGGTGTCGCTTCTGGCGGGGGTGACCCTGAACCGCCTGCAGCAGAGCTTCCCCCATGCCCGGCTGGTGCGGGCCGTGCCGAACACGCCCTGCCTGGTTCGCGCCGGGATCACCGGGCTGGCCTGGGGCGCGGCGGTGGAGAAGGAGCAGCGAGATCAGGTGTTTCGCTGGTTCAGGGTTCTCGGCCAGGTGCATGAGCTGCCGGAAAGCCAGTTGGATGGCTTCCTCGCTCTCGCCTCCTCCGGGCCGGCTCTGGTGGCGCTGCTGCTCGAAGGCCTGGCCGATGGGGGGGTGGCGGCGGGGCTGTCCAGGGCGTTGGCCCAGGAGCTCGCCTTGGCGATGATGGCCGGCTCGGTGGCGTTGTTGCGGGAGCAGGAGCTCCACCCCGCCCAGCTCAAGGACATGGTGGCCAGCCCGGCCGGCACCACGATCGCCGCCCTGCGCCGTCTGGAACAGGGCGGGGTGCGCTCTGCCCTGATCGAGGCGGTGCTGGCCGCCGCCGAGCGCAGCAGGGCCCTTGCCGACGGCTGATCCCCTCAGCCGTCGGTCCGTGGCGCGCCCAGCTTCGGCTCCGTGCCGGCGAGCAGGCGGCTCAGGTTGGCGCGGTGCCGCCAGACCACCAGCAGCGTGGTGAGGATGGCCAGGATCAGGAAGGCCGGTCGCAGTCCGGTGCCGGCGGCGGCGAATTCGGCCAGCATCAGCAGCGGCAGGCTGAGGGAGGCGACCACGCTCGAGAGCGACACGATCCGGGTCAGGGCCAGGGTGGCCAGAAAGAAGCCGAAGCAGGCCAGCCCCACGGCGGGCACCAGGCCGAGCAGCATGCCCAGGCCGGTGGCCACGGCTTTGCCGCCTTTCCCACCCAGCCAGATCGGCCAGCTGTGGCCAGCCAGGGCGGCCAGGCCGGCCCCCACAACCCACCAGTCGCTGCTGGCGGTGTCGAGCAGCGGTTGCAGCAGGCCCCGGGCCAGCAGCACGGCTGCGCTTCCCTTGAGCACATCGAGCAGGAATACCACCAGGGCAGGGCCTTTGCCCACCTGGCGCAGCACGTTGGTGGCACCGGTGGAGCCGGAGCCCAGCTCCCGCAGATCAACCCCGGCACACCACTTGCCAGCCAGCCAGCCGAACGGGATCGAGCCGAGCAGGTAGCCAGCCAGCAGTGCGAGCAGCGGGATCACAGCAGATCCTCGTCGAAGGCCAGTTCCTGGGGAGTGGCGGCGAAGGCCAGCCAGAGCGGGAACTGCAGGATCGGGATGTCCACCACCTGCTCGCTGGCATCGACAACGATGAAGGGAAGTTCGCCCCTGTCCTCGAGGCGGTCGGCCCGCTCGATCAGGGCATCGGGCCGCTCGAACAGCACGATGCCGCTGTTCGGTCCGAAGTCTTCCCGGGCCAGCCCCAGGCAGTCCTGCAGGCCGCGGCGCCACTCGCCGAGGCGCTCCGGCTGGCCGGCCAGCACCAGGGTCTGGAAGCGTTCCCCGTAGAGCTCGCCGAGCACGGCCACGGCAGCGGCGACCACCAGGGCGTTGCGGTTGCGGCTGCCGTTGCTGGCCTGGGCCCCCCGTCCGCCCTGGTTGAGGAACCAGTCTTCGAGCTGGGCGGCGGCTGGCGGTTCGAGGCTGCGGCGCAGTTTCCAGGGCTCGGCGTAGAAGTCGGGTTGCCCCAGGAAGCCCTTCAGCAGGCTGCGGATCAGGGTTTCGTCCTGGCTGAACAGGCCGACTGAGGCCACCGCCGCCGCGGGGGCTGCGGCTGGTTCCGGGGAGGCAGGGGGCTGGTCGAGGGGGGAAGGCTGCACCAGCAGCGGAGGCACCACCAGCTCGATCTGCTCCGCCTGGCTGGCCAGGTCCTGCAGGGCCACCACGAGGAAGTCCTGGAAGCCTTTCAGGCGCCGGGCAATGGCGTCCGACTGGCCGGCGAAGCTGCCGGTGAGTTCTTTCTCCAGTTGATCGCGGCGGGCTTCCAGGCCGCGGATCTCCTCCTGAAGAAGCTGACGTTGCTGACGCAGCTCCTGCAGCGCCAGATCCTGCCAGGCGGCTTGGGATGGTTCGGGAGCGGGGGGGGGGGCGTCGGTCATCTTGGGGCGCTGAGGTGCAGGTCCAGCTGCTGGCGCAGGGCGGAGGCATCAAACAACACCGGCAGCAGGTGGATGCTGCGCTGTTCACGGAAATAGAACAGCACCGGCAGGGGCCCCCAGAAGAGGGTCCAGCCCAGCCACTCTGCGTAGGGGAAGCGGCGCAGCAGAGTGCTGCCCCGCCAGACCAGCAGGGCGTCCTCGCCGAACTGGAGCCGCAGCAGGGCGGTCTGGAGCAGCAGGAACAGGCCGAGCAGCCCCACACCGCCGGCCAGCCAGGCGCTGCCAGCCCAGCGAGGCAGCAGCAGGCTGGCTGCGGCCAGCATCAGCAGCCCAAGGGGCACCCAGGCACGTGGGGCAAGGATAACCCCGGCGGTTTCCGCCGCTGATGGGCTGACCGGCGCCGTGCCGGCCCCAGCGGGCTGAGGAGCTGGAGGGGCTGGGGGGGCGGGGGTGGTCATGGGGTGGTCATGGGGTGGGTGGGATGGCTGAGGGGTTGTTCCATGCTGGGAGTTGGGCAGCTCACTCGCCGAACAGCAGTTTGGTGAGCAGCACGTCCATCAGGCTCACGGTGACCAGGATCATCACCACGGCGCCGGTGGTGCTGGTGCCCACCTCCTTCGGACCGCCCTTGGTAGTGAGGCCCCAGCCGCAGGCGATCACAGCGATCTGCAGGCCGAACACCACCGCCTTGACCAGCATCGAGGGCAGATCGCTCGGCTCCAGCCAGCTGCGGACCGAGTTCCAGAAGACGGTGGGCGGAATCGAGAACAGCAGGGTGCTGCTCACCTGCCCCGACCACACCCCGACCGCAAAGAACACCATGCACTGCACCGGTGCCATCACCACCAGGGCGAGCACGCGGGGCACCACCAGATACTCGACCGGATCGGTGCGCAGCATCGTGATCGCGTCGATCTGCTCAGTCACCTTCATGGTGCCCAGCTGGGCGGCGTAGGCCGTGGCCACCTTGCCCGTGAGCAGGGTGGCGGAGAGCAGGGGGGCGATCTCACGGGCCAGCCCGACCGACAGGATCCCACCCACCGCAATCCCGGCACCCTGTTTGGTGAGCTCCGCCGCCACCTGGATGTTGAACACCGTGCCGGCGGCCAGGGCGGTGATGGCGACGATCAGGAAACTGCCAGGGCCTGCCTCCAGCATCTGCTCGGAGAGGTCATTGAGGTTGATGCGCCCGCGGGCGATCGCCGTGATAGTCTGGCCGCCGATCAGGCAGCTGGCGCCAAGCCGGTAGAGCCAGCGGGGGGGTCTCATCGTGCGGCCTGCTGCAGATGCAGCCCCCTTTCCGGCCAGCGGCGCATCACCAGCAGCCCCAGCAGCACCAGGCTGGCGGGGATCATCCCCATGCACAGCCGGATCGCCATCAGGGCACCAGCGGGCTGGGCGATGCCGTTGGCGGCCACGTAGCCGCTCAGGCTCATCAGGTTGCCGAAGGAGAACAACGCCAGGCTGATGCAGATCTTCTGGGTGAACACCATCCAGGCGCTGTAGAGGCCGGCGGGCTTGTCCGGGTCCGCGTCGATCGCATCCGGCAGCAGGGCCCAGGGAATCAGATAGGCGGTGGAGGCGCCCAGACCCACCACCACGATCGCCGCCACCAGCGCGGCCAGCCGCAAGCCATTGGTGGTTGAGCCCAGCGGCGACAGATTGGCGTCGAGGGGGATCAGCACCATGGCGAGCAGGCAGCCGCCGATCCAGAGCGCCGTTCCCCGATGCAACGCCTTGATGCGGCCCTGCTGATGGGAGTAGCGGTTCCAGATCTGCAGACCCACCAGGGTGCTGATCTGAAAGGGAAGCAGGATCCAGTTGCTCCAGCTCACCGGCAGCCGCATCACCACCGGCAGATAGATCAGCGCCGCGGTCTGCATGATCTGCAGGGCGCACCAGAGCATCAGGTAAAGGCCCAGCACTTTCAGGAAGCGACTGTTGCGCGCCACGCGCCGCAGCAGCCGCCTGGTCGAGCCCCGCTGGCTGCTGGGCTTCTGGCAATGGCGGGCCGCCGGCGCGATGCCCCAGCCGCAGAGCAGGGTGAACACCGCGATGATGCTGCCGGAGAGCACGCCCACCTTCAGAAAGCTGCCGGGGTCGGCGTGGTTGGTCAGCAGCAGCCCCCCCAGCACGATGCCCACGAGCCCGGCGATGATCGAGCCGGTGAAGCGGGCCGTGTTCAGCCGGGTGCGCAGCCGGGTATCGGTGGTGAGCTCGGCGGCAAGGGCCGCATAGGGCAGGTTGACGCAGGTGTACAGGCTGTTGGCCACCACTGAGATGGCCACGAAGAACACGAACTTCACCCAGAGGCTGCCGGGCGGAAGCCACCACATCATGGCCATGGCGATGCCGAGCGGGATGGCGCTCCAGAGGATCCAGGGCAGGCGTGGGCCCCAGGGGCTGTGGGTCTTGTCGCTGAGCCAGCCCACGAGAGGATCGTTAATGGCGTCCCAGAGGCGGGCGAGCATCAGCACCAGGCCCGCCATCCAGGCGGGCAGGCCGGCGGCGGCGGTATAGAAGATGAACAGGTAGAAGCCGATCAGCGACGCCGCCATGCCGGTGCCGGCATCCCCGAGGCCATAGGCCACCAGCAGGCGGCGCTGGGCGCCCCTGGATGAATTCATGGCGTCGCTCACGCCTGGCTGCTGGTTCAGGGCAGCGGCTGGCGAGGATGGCGCCTCCGGATCAGGAGCAACTCTCAAGGACCGGTGCCGCACGCAGGCCATAATGCTGCAGCCGCAAGGTCCGTGGAGCGCACCCGTGCCGCCGTGGTTCTTGCCTGATACATCCGTATTGGCGCGGGCGTAGTTTAGTGGTAAAACCTCAGCCTTCCAAGCTGATGATGCGGGTTCGATTCCCGCCGCCCGCTTCGCTGAATTCTGAGCGCAACAGGCCGGGAGCCACCATCAGCACCAGGCTGCGGCTCTCCAGGGGCACCCCTTTCGGACTCCAGAACTCCGGGTTGCGGGGAATGTCCTCGCCGAGGGGCAGGGCTGTGTCGATCACCCGAATCCAGCCGTTGGAGGGGGGCGGCAGGTCAAAGTGAATGGCTTTGCTGAAGGCGTTCAGGCCGCACCAGAGCAGGGGGCCGCGATCGGCGCTGTGCAGGCTCCAGGCCAGGGTGTGGGACCAACTCCCCCAGTCCGGCCGGTGCAGTTCAACCCCGTGCCATTCCCGCCAGAGGCTGGTACTGTCGCTGGGGCGGCCCGGTTTGCCCTCGGGGTGGTGCTGGTCAGGGTTGAGCAGGCTGGCGAGTTGACGACGGAGCAGCAGCAGCCGTTTGAGGAACTGCAGCAGGCCCAGATCCTCCGGATCGGGCCGCCAGTGCATCCAGCCGAGTGGATTGTTCTGGCACCAGGTGTTGTTGTTGCCTCCCTGGCTGCGACGCACCTCGTCCCCCATCAGCAGCATCGGCACTCCCGGCGCCAGCAGCAGGGTGGCCAGCAGGTTGCGCTGCTGACGGTTGCGCAGGGCGGTGATGGCGTGGTCGCTGCTCGGACCTTCCACGCCGTGATTCCAGCTGTTGTTGTGATTGTCGCCGTCGCGGTTGGCTTCGCCGTTGGCCAGGTTGTGTTTGCCGTTGTAGCTGACCAGATCGGCCAGGGTGAAACCGTCGTGGGCGGTGACGAAGGTGATGCTGCGGCCCACGGCCGGCGGCCGACCGCCGTAGAGATCGGGACTGCCCGCCAGGCGTTTCGCCATCAACCAGCTGCAGTCGTCGTCGCCTTTCCAGAAACGGCGCAGATCGTCGCGGAAGCGGCCGTTCCAGGTGCCGATCCGGCGGGCCGGAAAGTCGCTGAGCCTGTAGAGGCCGCCGCAATCCCAGGGCTCGCTGACCAGCTTGAGATCGCTCAGCTCCGGATCGGCCTCGATCTCTTCGAACAGGGGAGGTTGATCCAGGGGCGCCAAGGCCTCGCCCCGGGAGAGGGCGATGCCCAGATCGAACCGGAAGCCGTCGATGCCGAGTTCGAGGGCCCAGCAGCGCAGGGCCTCCAGCATCAGCCGCCTCACCAGGGGGCGGTTGGCCGCGACCGTGTTGCCGCAGCCGGTCACGTCGAGGTAATCGCCCTCCGGGGTCTGGTGGTAGTAGAGGGAATCGCCGAAGCCTCGCCAGCTGAGGGTGGGACCTTCCTGGTTGCCTTCACTGGTGTGGTTGAAGACCACATCGAGGAGCACCTCCAGGCCGGCCTGGTGGCAGGCGGTGACGAGGGCGCGCACCTGCTGACGGGCCTCGAGGGGGTCGTGGCCGACCAGGTAGCCCTGGTGGGGCGCCATCCAGCTCAGGGGGCTGTAGCCCCAGTAATTCTGGCGGCCGGTCGGGGCGTCCTGGGGGTCGAAGGCCATCACCGGCAGGAGCTCCAGGGTCGTGATCCCGAGGCTCTTGAGGTAGGGCAGGGTGTCGATCAGGCCCAGCAGGGTGCCGCGGCGCTCAGCCGGCGCCGGACTGCCTTCGCCTTGGCTGAAGCCGGCCACATGGAGTTCGTAGATCACGCTCCGTTGCCAGCGGTGGCGTGGCCGCGGCGCGGCGTCGAAGTCGAAGCGGTCCCGCTCCGTCACCACCCCCTTCAGGCAGGTGGCGGTGTTGGGCCCTGTGCCGGTGGCCTCTTCGCGCTGGTAAACCTCCCAGCCGGTGATCGCCCGCGCACAGGGATCGAGCAGCACCTTGGCGGGATTGAAGCCATGCAATCCCGGCTGGCGCGGCCCATAGACCCGGTAGCAGTAACAGCAACCGATGCCGAGGCCCGCCACTTCGCCGTGCCAGTGGTCGCCGGAGCGGTGGGCGGCATCGAGGTTCAGCACCCGATAGGGCTCCGCCGCCGAGCCATCGCGGAACAGCAACAGCTCCACCCGCGTGGCCAGGGGCGCCACCACCGAGAAGTTCACCCCCCGGGCCGTGAGACTCGCCCCAAGGGGCCAGGGATGTCCGAGCTGGATCGGGTTCAAGGGCACGGCCAGAGTGCCCGATCAAGTTAGGAGGGCTGAACCCACCGGCCACGTGGCAGGCTCGTTGGACGTCCCTTGTGGGGGTCTTGACGCCGCCGGGGGAGGTCTGGATGGTTCGTTTTGGCCTGAATCAGGGCAAAACCGTTGTCGAGAGAGCGATTTCGGTTGCCCGATCAGCCCTTCCCCCATACGATTGGCGCGCTCAACACTGCGTTGGCCGCTCCACCGCCTGGCGGGAGGGACGTTCCGCTCCGCCCAGCTCCCGCACTTTCTGAAGGTTTCCCGTTTCCGATGAACAAAGCTGATCTCGTCAATCTCGTTTCGGCCCGCACCGAACTCACCAAGACCGATGTGTCCCAGGTGGTCGATGCCGCCATCGCCACGATTATCGACTCGGTCGTGGAGGGCAAGAAGGTCTCGATCCTTGGCTTCGGTTCCTTCGAAGCCCGGGAGCGCTCGGCCCGTCAGGGACTCAATCCCAAGACCGGTGAAAAGATCGCCATCCCTGCCAAGCGGGTGCCGGCCTTCACTGCAGGCAAGCAGTTCAAGGACCAGGTTCAGGGCTGATTCCTGTCCTGCCTTCCGTAGCCACAAGCTCCCTGTTCCAGGCACTGGATCAGGGTCTACGGCTGCGTGAGAGCCAGGGTCGCGGCAGGTTCGCCCCCTCGCCGACCGGTGTTCTGCACGTAGGAAATCTGCGCACTGCCCTGCTCAGCTGGCTGCAGTGCCGGCTGAGCGGCGGCGAGTGGCTGCTGCGGCTCGATGATCTCGACACACCCCGCAACCGAAGCGGCGCCGCCGAGGCGATCCAGGCTGATCTGAGCTGGCTCGGGCTTGGTTGGGACGGTCCGCTGATCCGCCAGAGCGAGCGCCTTGGCCTGTATGCCGCGGCTCTCAGCCTGCTGCGCCAGCAGGGCAGGCTCTACCCCTGCCATTGCAGCCGCCGCTCCCTGGCCGATGTGTCGGCCCCCCATGGCGCCTGGCCGGTGTACCCGGGCCTTTGCAGGGGGCTCAGCCCCGACTGGTCGCCCCGGGAGGGGCGCCAGCCCAGCTGGCGGCTGCGGCTGGGGCAGGGCCTGTTGCGCTGGCCAGAGCAGGTGGGGTCCGAGGGTGTTCTCGATGCCGCCACAGCTGTCGGAGATGTGGTGTTGCGGCGCGCCTATGGTTTTGTGGCCTACCACCTGGCCACGGCGGTGGACGAGCTGACCCTCGGGATCAGCAGCGTGCTGCGCGGCTCCGACCTCTGGCACTCGAGCGCCCCCCAGGTGGCCGTGATCGACGGCCTGGGCTCCCATCCACCGCCCGACTACTGGCATGTGCCCCTCTGGCGGCAGGACGGCGGGCAGCGGCTCGCCAAGCGCGAGGGTTCCGAGGGCCTCGAGGCCCTGCGGGACAAGGGCTTGGACGCGGCGGCGGTGATCGGCCACCTGGCGGCCAGCCTGCAACTGGTTCCGGCCGGCAGCCGGCTCAGTGCCCAGGAGCTTCAGCAACAGTTCTCCGGGGACGAGTTGCGGCAGACGCTGAGAGCCAGGGCTCTGGCGGTGACGGCCTCAGCTGGGAACTCTTAAGAAAGGTTCCGGAATGGAGGCCCCCGTGAAGCGGCACACTGATTCCAAGCGAATGGTGTTCAATTCATGACGATCTCAACGCCTCCAGGGGCGGCTCCCACGACCCGGCCGCCGCAAACCTGCCCCTTCTGCGGCGGCAGTGGTGTGTTGCGGATGAGTGATCAGCGCTTCCGCACCTGCCTGGATTGCCTGGGTCAGGGGCACCTGCCGGTTTTTGATCCCCAGCCGGATCTGCAGGCGATCATCCAGCGCCAGGAGGATCGTCCCGGTCAGGCTTCTGCGGACGGCTTCAGCGCTGAGGCCGTTTCTTCTGGCTCCAGATGAAAAACACCGCCGTTGCCACCACCACGGCGAGCGGTGCGGCGGTGAGCAGCAGCAGGATCACGGCCGTCCAGTCGGTGTACATCGCAGCAAGGCAGGTGCTGGTCCATCATCCCGTCCGGGCTGCCCTGGCTTGTTTCATCCTGGCCCCCTTGGCCGTAATCCTTGGCCTGGCCGCCACCCAGCTGGAGCGGGCCAATCTTGAGCTGGCCGATGTGCGTTTCGAGAACTGCCAGCCGGCGGCAGGTGGCGGTATCACCTGCGACACCCGCCCGGAAGGCAACACCCTGCTGAACGACGAGGCAGCCCGCTTCGGGCTGCTCGATGGGGCTAGCCCGGGGTGGGATGAGTTCGATCCCTACGCCGACGATGACGCCATGCTGGGCGGCAGCCAGGGCTGAAGGCGCCAGGCCCGTCAGGGTCTCACCGTTCACCCCCCTTCCCTAGCCTGGAGATCTTGTTGCAGCCGTTCCCCTGAACTCCGGTCTGACCCGTTTCCTCTATGTGCTGGGACCGGTGTTCATCGTGGCTTCCCACCTCGGATGCCTGTTGCTGGTGGCCACCGGCCTGGGGCTGGGGGGGGTGGTCTGGGCCCTTGGCCTCTACCTGCTGCGGATGCTCGCCACCACGGCGATCTACCACCGCCTGATCACCCATCGCAGCTACCAGGCTCCCCGGCCGGTGGTCTGGATCGGGGCGCTGGTGGGTGCATCGGCGGGGCAGATGGGGCCGAGCTGGTGGAAGGCCCACCACCTGGCCCACCACCGCCACGTCGACACCGAGGCCGATCCACACAGCCCCCTTGCCCCCCAGCAGGGTTGGAGAGGGTTCTGGCATTCCCAGGCCGGCTGGCTGCTGCAGCCTTCCTTCTTCCCCGCTCGCCTCCCCACTGATGTGGAGGCCGACCCTGTGCTGCGGCTGATCGATCGCCTCCATGTGCTGCCTGCCCTGGCCCTGGGCTGGCTCTCCTACGGGCTGGGGGGATGGGCCTGGCTGGCGGCCTACTGCCTCAGCACCACACTGCTTTTCCACGGCGTGGCCACCGTGAATTCCGTGGCCCACCTGGCCGGCGATCAGCCGTTCCAAACCGGGGATCACAGCCGCAACAACGGCTGGGTGTCCCTGCTCACCCTGGGCGAGGGCTGGCACAACCTCCACCATGCGGTGCAGGCGTCGTCGCGGCAGGGGTTCACCCTGCAGCAGGGCGAGGTGCGGCTGCTGCCCGATCCCACCTACGCATTCATCCGCTTGCTGGAACGTTTTGGCCTCGCCTCCCGGCTTGTCCTTCCTAGCCATGCTGATCTGCGGGAACGTGCCCGCCGGCCAGGTCTCCCCACTGGCCCAGTAAAGACGCTGGCACGGGCCGGGATCTGAAATCGAGCGGATCGCTGGGGCCATGCCGGATCACGGCATTGACCACCGTGGCCGAGCGTCGACCGTTGTTGATCGCCCCGTGGGGGACCCCCGGTGGGATGCGCACCAGCACCGGTTCGTCCTCCCGCAGGGTGATCCGCTCGAGCCGGGCGTTCTGGAGCACCACCAGGTCGAGGGAGCCCCGCAGCAGGATGAGCTGATCGGTCTGGTGGCGATGACAGAACAGCTCCCGGGGCTGGTCGGGGGCCAGTTCGGCGATCAGGGTTTCGTGGCTTGACTGGGCCTGGCAAAAGGTGGTGCGGCCGGCGCTGACGCGCTCCAGCCGAACAATTTCCACCTGACGGGACTGGGCCATGGCGATGGGGCAGCGATCAGTTGATCAAGACTGATGACAGAAGCCGTCAATCAAAGAATTGTTCGCTACGGAACAGTTCCGCCGTCAGGAATCCCTGGTCCGGTGTCCGCCGGCTTGCGGCGACCCTGCCCGGAATGGGCAGGGTCGGGAAACGGGCCGTGCTGGATTCGAACCAGCGACCGTGCGATTAGAAGTCGCATGCTCTATCCGGCTGAGCTAACGGCCCACAGGCGCAGCCTAAGGTGGGCAGCTGCGCAACCTTGTCCCATGGCGGCCATCCGGATCAGCGACGAGCAGAAATCCGAGCTGGTGGAGCGCTACCGCCAGGGGGAGGCCACCCAGGCACTGGCGAGCGCCTTCGGCTGCAGCCCCAACACGGTGATCCGTTTGGTCAAGGGGGTGTTGGGTGAAGAGCTTTACGAGCAGCTCAAACGGCAACGAACCGCTCGGGGCGGGGCGGCCCCAGGGTTCAGCGCCAGCGCTGCCAGCCCGCTTGGCGCAGAGCAAGTTGCCCTCCCCCTGGCCCTTGACGCCTTCCCTGAAAGCCTGGCGGAAGAGGAGGTTTCAGCCGATCTCGATGAAAGAGTCAGCGCCGGTAACCCGACCACAGATCTCCCGATCACAGATTTTCCGATCGAAGACGTCCAGATCGAAACGATCCCGATTGAAGCCGACACGATTAAAGACGACTCCCCCGGCCTGCTTGCCATCGACGACGCTGACGATTTCGTTGACGACGACGGTGACGAGGGCCTGGATGAAGACAGTGACTCCAGCGGCGAGGATCGCGATCGGGAAGCGAACATCTTCGTGACGGTGCCGGTGGGAGTGGCCCTGGAGGATCGTCCGGCCGCCACCTGCCTGCCCCTGGCGGTCGCCCCGTTGCCTGCCTGCCTCTACATGCTGGTGGACAAGACGGTGGAACTCCAGGCCCGCCCCCTCAGCGATTTCCCGGAGCTGGGCAGGCTCTCCGATGGGGAGCAGCAGCGCCAGGCCCTGGTGGTGTTTGCCAACCCGCGCCAGGCCAAGCGGCATTGCGGCCGCACCCAGCGGGTGATCAAGCTGCCCGACAGCCAGGTGATCCATCGCACAGCCCCTTATCTGCTGGGTCAGGGCATCACCCGGCTGGTGCTGGAAGGGGCGGTTTACTCCCTGCCTGGGTCTTGATCGGAGCCGGGCATCAGCAAGGCGGTGGCGCTGCCGCCGCTGATCACCCCCACCACCAGGGCCAGACCCACCAGGAAGCCGGTGGGCAAGGGCACGGTGCGGCCGAAGCCCAGCCTGAGGCTGGCCCGGTCGTTGAGGTTCTGGGCCCCCAGGCAAAGGATCAACAGCAAGAGAAGGCCGCCGCCGAGGCTGGAGATCAGCAGGCGCAGACGCAGCAGCACGGATCCAGGCCCTTCGTTGATCAGAGTCTGCCCGGTGACCTGACCTGGTGGAGCAGGGCGTAGAGGTCGCGGCGCGGCAGGCCGGTTTCTTCGGCCAGTTCCCGGGCTGCGTCCCGGTTGCTGAGGCCCGCCGCCACCCGTTCCATCAGCTCCGCCTTCAAGGCGGCATCGCTCCAGCAGGCCGGTTCCGGTGCGACAGCGCCGCCCAGCACCAGGGTGCATTCGCCGCGGGGCGGCACCTGCCGGAAGTGCGCCAGGGCGGCGCTCACGGTGGGGCCGATCTGCTCTTCATGGCGTTTGGTGAGCTCGCGGGCCACCTGGAGGGGCCGATCGCCGAGCTCCTGGAGCAGGTCTTCGAGCAGTTCCAGCAGCCGATGCGGCGCTTCGAACAGCACCAGGGTGCGGGGTTCATGTGCCAGCTGCTGCAAGGCCAGGCGCCGCTGACTGGCCTTGGCGGGCAGGAAGCCCTCGAAGCAGAAGCGGCCGCTGGGCAGGCCACTGCTCACCAGGGCGGTGGTGACGGCGCAGGGGCCGGGGATGCAGATCACCGCCAGGCCGGCCGCCCGGCTGGCGGCCACCAGCAGCTCGCCGGGATCGGAGATGCCCGGCAGACCCGCATCGCTGATCACCGCCAGGCTTTCGCCGGCCAGGAGCGCCGCAACGAATTCCGGTACCCGGGCCTGTTGGTTGTGCTGGTGAAAGCTGACCAGCCGGCCGCGCAGACCGAAAGCCGCCAGCAGCTGGCCGCTGTGGCGGGTGTCTTCGCAGGCGATCCGATCCACCCCCTCCAGCACCTGAATGGCCCGGGGGGAGAGATCCCCCCGGTTGCCGATCGGGGTGCCCACCAGATAGAGCACCCCGGCGGCGGGCTCAGACGGCAGCGGGTTCCTGGGAGACACCGCGCAGGGTGAGGTTGATGCGGCCGCGATTGTCGATTTCGCGCACCCGCACCGTGACTGGATCGCCCACCTTCACCACATCTTCCACCTTCTCGACCCGGGCTTCGGAGAGCTGGGAGATGTGGATCATCCCCTCCTTGCCAGGCAGGATCTCCACGAAGGCGCCGATCGGGATCACCCGGGTGACGGTGCCGCTGAACTGCTCGCCCTCGCTGATCCGACGGGTGAGGCCTTCGATGATCCGCTGGGCCTCCTCGGCGGCGGCGCCATCGTGGCTGGCGATCGTGACGATGCCACCGTCTTCGATGTCGATCTTGGTGTTGGTGCGCTCGGTGATGCCTTTGATCGTGCGGCCGCCGGGGCCGATCACGGTGCCGATCAGTTCCGGGTCGATCCGGAAGCTGAGCAGGCGGGGGGCATGGGGGGAGAGGATGTCACGGGGCTTTTCGATCGCTTCGAGCATCTTCTCGAGGATGTGCAGCCGGGCCGGCCTGGCCTGGTTGACGGCCTGGGCGATGGTGGAGACCGCCAGGCCGGCGATCTTCATGTCCATCTGCAGGGCGGTGATGCCCTTCTCGGTGCCGGCCACCTTGAAGTCCATGTCACCGAGGAAATCCTCGATGCCCTGGATGTCGGTGAGGATGCGCACTTCATCGCCCTCCTTGATCAGGCCCATGGCGGCGCCACTGACCGGTGCCTTGAGCGGCACGCCGGCGTCCATCAGCGCCAGGGTGCTGCCGCAGACCGAGCCCATTGAGGTGGAGCCGTTGGAGCTGAGGCACTCGGATACCACCCGCATCACGTAGGGGAAGCCCTCCTTGGCGGGAAGCACGGGGATCAGGGCCCGCTCGGCCAGGGCGCCATGGCCGACTTCGCGGCGGCCCGGTGAGCGCATCGGCCGGGTTTCGCCGACGGAATAGGGGGGGAAGTTGTAGTGGTGCAGGTAGGTTTTCTCGCTCAAGGGGTTGAGGTCGTCCATCTCCTGGGCGTCACTGGGGGTGCCGAGGGTGGCGCAGGACAGCACCTGGGTGAGCCCGCGCTGGAACAGGCCGGAGCCATGCACCCGTTTGGGCAGCACACCGACGGCGGCGGTGATCGGGCGCACCTCATCGAGGTTGCGGCCGTCGACCCGCTTGCCCTCGGTGAGGATCTGGGCCCGCATCAGCTTCTTGGTGAGGGCTTTGTAGCTGTTGCCGAGGGCCTTGCCGCTGCTGGCCAGCCGGATCGGGTCGCTGTCGTCCAGCGCACTGATCTTGGCGGCCACCTCGGCTTTGAGGGCATCGAGCTTTTCGTCGCGCTCGCCCTTGGTCTGGGTGAACTGCTTGAGCACATCGCCGATGCCGCCTGAGCACTCCTGGGCGAGGAAGTCGAAGAGGGTGGGGTCTTCGGTGGGGGTTTCGGGGATCACCTGCTCGATGCCCAGGTCGGCGAGCAACTGCTGCTGGGCCTTGATCAGTTCGCCGACGGCTTCGTAGCCGAAGTCGATCGCCTCGATCACGTCTTGTTCGGGCAGCTGGTTGGCTCCCGCTTCCACCATCACCACGCCGGCCGGGGTGCCGGCCACCACCAGATCGAGCTCACTGCGCTCAATCTCCCGGTAGCTCGGGTTGAGCACGAAGTCGTCGCCGAGCAGGCCCACCCGCACGGCCGCCATCGGGCCGTAGAAGGGAAGCCTGGCCAGCAGGCAGGCGATCGAAGCGCCCGTGACCGCCAGCACATCGGGCGGCACCCGCTCATCGAGCGAGAGGGTGGTGGCGACCACCTGGAGGTCGTCGCGCAGCCAGGCGGGGAAGAGGGGCCGCAGGGGCCGATCGATCAGGCGGGTGGTGAGGATGGCGCGCTCCGGCGGGCGCCCTTCGCGGCGGAAGAAGCTGCCCGGGATGCGGCCGGCGGCGTAGAGACGCTCCTCGTAATCGCAGGTGAGCGGGAGAAAATCGATGCCTTCGCGGCCCTTGGCCCGGGTGGCGGTGACCAGTACGGAGGTTTCACCGCATTCCACCAACACCGCACCGCCCGCCTGGGGGGCGAACAACCCTGTGGTCAGTCGGATCTCCCGACCATCGAAGGAGACCGACTGAGTTTTTGCTGGCACTTCTGCTTATGTCCGTTTTGTTGTCGGTAGTGATTCTCGCACTTTGGCTTGCGCCCCCACTGCTGCGACCCATTCCGCCCGGGCGGGCCATGAAAATGGGTGGCCAGGGCCACCCAGAGAGATCAGGCTGAACGGATGGGCAGGGCCCCCGGGAGCGTGATCTGTGCTTGGAAGCAGCGCGCTACCAGCTGGATTTGGTGACGCCGGGGAGCAGACCCTTGTGGGCCATTTCGCGCAGCTGGTTGCGGCAGAGGCCGAAATCCCGGTAATAACCGCGGGGCTTGCCGGTGGCCCAGCAGCGGTTGCGCACCCGGTTGGCGGCGCTGTTGCGGGGCAGGCCCTGGATCTTGCGGTGCACCTCCAGGCGCTCCATCGGACCGGGGGCAGCTTCGAAGGCGGCCATCAGGGCAGCGCGCTTAACGGCAAAGCGAGCCACGATTTTTTTGCGCTTGACGTCGCGCGCGATCATCGACTTCTTCGCCATGCGGCTGCTGTGTTGGTGCGGTGATCGTTCAGCTTACCGTCCAGGCGGGCCCTGGTACGGGTGACTGGGGCAGAGGTCGGCAAGGGGGCAGCCGCTGCAGGCGGGTTTGCGGGCGTTGCAGACGGCGCGGCCGTGGAAGATGATCCGGATCGAGAAGTTCTCCCATTCCGGCTGGGGCAGCAGCTTCATCAGCTCCGGTTCGATCCGGCGCGGATCGCTCTGCTTGCTGAGCCCGAGCCGGTTGCTCAGCCGCCGCACGTGGGTGTCAACGGTGACGCCGGCGTTGATGCCGAAGGCATGCGCCAGCACCACATTGGCTGTTTTCCTGGCCACGCCGGGCAACTCCAGCAGCTCCGCCATCGAATCGGGCACGGCGCCAGCGTGGCGCTCCAGCAGCAGACGGGAGCTGGCCACGATGTGCTTGGCCTTGTTTCGGAAGAAGCCGGTTGATTTCACGTAAGGCTCGACAACGTCACTTTCCACCGCAGCGGCGGCGGCGGCATCGGGAAAACGTTCGAACAGGGCTGGCGTGACCCGGTTGACCCGTTCATCGGTGCACTGGGCCGAGAGCATCGTGGCCACCAGCAGCTCCCAGGGGGTGCGCCAGTTGAGCGAGCAGGTGGCCTCTGGGTAGAGAAGGCCGAGCCGCTGCAGGATCAGCGGTGTCCGCTGGCGCGCCGTGGCGAACCGGGCCATCTCAGCGGCCGAGCAACTGCTGCACCACCGAGAGCTGGCTGGTGTCCTTGACGATCAACACGGCACTGAGGCCGACCAGCAGCAGAAAGCCCGACTGCATGAACACCAGTTGCAGCCGCTGGGGCAGGGGCCGTCCCCGCAGGCCTTCGATCAACAGCAGCAGGAACTGGCCGCCATCGAGCAGAGGCAGCGGCAGGGCGTTGATCACGGCCAGGTTGATCGAGATCAACGCCGTGAACAGATAGAGGCTGCCGCCGCCGCTCCTGGCCAGCGAAGCGCCCATCTCGACGATCTTCACCGGTCCGGACATCTGCGGGGCCGTTTCGCTGAACCGGGTGACCAGGGCGACGAAGCCATCCACGGTGCGGCGGGTGAGCTGCACGAACACGCGGTTGGCCTCGCCGATCACCTCCAGGGGCCCCGTGGCGGGGCGGAAGGCTTCGCTGCCGTTGGGTTGGAGCTGGGCGCCGATCCGGCCGACGCCGCCGTTGTCGTCGGGGGTGAGGCTGAGGCTGAGCCGCTGCTCGCCGCGGGCGGCCTCCAGGGCCAGGTCCCGACTGGGGGCGGCCTTGATGTCGGCCACCAGATCGGCCACGGCCGCCTGGCCACCGGCCACCGGCACCCCACCGATGCTGAGGATGCGGTCACCGGCCTGCAAGCCGGCGCGGGCGGCGGGCTGGCCCGCCTGTACGGCCGCCACCACCACGCCGGGGCTGGCGCTGAACCCAGCCGGGATGCCCACCAAGGCCCCCTGGGCCAGCAGCACCGCCCAGGCCAGCAGCAGGTTGGCGATCACCCCGGCGGCGATCACCAGCCCCCGCTGGATCAGGGGGCGGTTGCGCAGCAGATCCGGGTCGTCGGCGGGGATCGGACTGTCTTCGTCATCGTCTGGGAAGGCCACGAAGCCGCCCAGGGGGATGGCCCGCAGGGCGAACTGCACACCGCGGCGCTGGCGTTCCAGCAGCACTGGCCCAAAGCCGATCGAAAAGCCACTGACGCGGATGCCCTGCAGGGTGGCGGCGAAGAAGTGGCCAGCCTCGTGCACCACGATCAGAGCGGCCAGGATCGCCAGTGCGGAGAGAACGCCCATTCAGTCGGGGGTAGGAGGTTTCATTCTGGGGGTTGCGCCGCGGTTGGAGGGGCTTTGGGAGCTGGAGTGATGGCGGGTGGCCGCACCTCAGGTGGCCGGCGGTGGGTGGTGGGCGTCAGGTTGTGGGTGAGGGTGCGGCATGGGCCTGGGAATACCGAGGGCAGGCACCAGGCCCTTCAGCGCCCGTCCCCAGCCGCCTGAAGCCTGCCTCCCTCTCCGCCCACTCTCCCCTCCCCTCCCCTACCCTCCCCGAGCCCGCGGTCCGGAGTCCTGAGCCCGGAGGCGGCCTTGCGGCGCAGCCGCTCAGCCGCCAGAGGGCTCAGGACTCCGGACCGATCCGATCGGTGCCGAAATACGGCACCAGCGCCCGCGGCAGCAGCACGCTGCCATCGTCCTGCTGGCCGGTTTCGAGCAGGGCGGCCATGGTGCGACCCACCGCCAGACCACTGCCGTTGAGGGTGTGGAGCAGGCGGGTTTTCTTGCCCTCCTTGAGGCGGATGGAGGAGCGGCGTGCCTGGAAATCGCCGCAGGTGCTGCAGCTGGAGATTTCGCGGTAGACCCCGGCGCCGGGCAGCCACACTTCCAGGTCAAAGGTGCGGGCGGCGGAGAAGCCGAGGTCGCCGGTGCAGAGATCGAGCACCCGGTAGGGGAGATCGAGGGCCTGCAGCACGGCTTCGGCATCGGCGGTGAGGCTGGCGTGGGCCGCCTCGGATTCGTCGGGGTGGCAGAACCAGTAGAGCTCCACCTTGTTGAACTGGTGCAGGCGGATCAGGCCGCGGGTGTCGCGGCCGTAGGAGCCGGCCTCTCGGCGGAAGCAGGGGGTGTAGGCGGCGTACTTGAGCGGCAGCTGCTCGGCCGGAATCAGCTCATCGCGGTGCAGGGAGGTGATCGGCACCTCGGCGGTGGGGGTGAGCCAGAGGTCGTCGTCGGCGCAGCGGAAGCTCTCGTCAGCGAATTTGGGCAACTGGCCGGAGGCGGTGAGGCTGGCGGAGTTCACCAGGATCGGCGGCATCACCTCGCGGTAGCCGCGGCGACCGTGGATGTCGAGCATGAAGCTGATCAGGGCGCGCTCCAGCCGGGCCCCCTGGCCGAGCAGCGTCACGAAGCGGCTCTGGGCGATCCGCACCGAGCGCTCGGTGTCGAGCAGGCCAAGCCGCTCGGCAATCTGCCAGTGCTCCTGCAGGGGCGCCTCACCGTCGCTGGCCCGGCGGGGCTGGCCCCAGCTCCTGGCTATCACGTTGTCGGCCTCGCTGCGGCCCTCCGGGCAGAGCGGCGAAGGCAGGTTCGGGAAGGAGAGCAGCTGCTCGTGCAGCCGGGCTTCGAGCGTTTTCTCCTCCTCTTCAAGCACCCCCACCTGCTGCTTGAGGCGGTTTCCCTGGTCGCGCAACACCTGCACGGCGGGACTGTGGGGCGGCTCACCGGAGCGGATCAGCTCCCCCACCTGGCGGCCCACCCGGTTGCCCTCTGCCTGGAGGTTGCTGCGTTGCTCCTGGAGATCGCGCTCCTGGCACGCGATCATCTGGAGGGCGGTGAGATCGAGCTTCAGGCCGCGGCGGCCGAGCTGTTCGACGATTCGCTCAGGGGTTTCGCGCACCAGGCGCTGATCCAGCACGGCTCAACCGGCAAGGTCCACGGGAGCATAAAGGTGAGCCATCGCAGCGCTCGACTGCGGACCGGTGGAGCCGTTGGCTGCGATGGGCGATGGGCTGTGGGCGGGAGCCTCAGAGCACCTGCACCACTTCGCTCACTTCGGGGATCGATTCACGCAGCTTGCGCTCGATGCCCATTTTCAGGGTCATGGTGCTGCTGGGGCAGGAGCCGCAGGCGCCCTGCAGGCGCACCTTCACGATCGGGCCGTCGATCTCGACGATCTCGACATTGCCGCCGTCGGCCATCAGGTAGGGGCGCAGCTCATCCAGCACCCGCTCGACGTTCTCGACCGTGAGGGCGCGTGGGTCGGTGGCCTCGGCTGCGAGCGGGGCGGTGGATGTTTCGAGGGTCATGGGGGTTTTATCGCAAGGCTTGCATTGAGCTTAGGAGCCCGATCCGCGGATCAGCCCACGGTTTGGACGTGCTCTCCGTAGGCCACCAGGGTGCCATCGGCGCTGAGCAGGCGCAGGCCTTCCACCCGGGCCTGCACCACCAGCAGGCGGTCGAACGGATCGCGGTGGATCCAGGGCAGGTGCTGAACGGCCAGGGCATGGTCGGCGCGCAACGGCAGTTCGCGGAATCCCTGCCCGAGCAGGCCCAGGCGCAGGGCGGCAGCCTCCACCTGAAAATCGGCCCGCCCGAGGGAGGATTTGATCGCCACTTCCCACAGGCTCACCACGCTGAGCACCAGCGGCTGGGCAGGATCCGTCAGCAGGTTCGATGCGGCAGCGGGCAGCCGCTTCGGTTCGATCGCCCACCAGAGAAGCAGCTGGGTGTCGAGCAGGAGCGGCTGGGGTTCGGTGAGGGTTGCCACTGAGGGATCAGCGGAACAGAGCGTCGATTTCGGCGGCGAAATCGGCCTTGAGATCAGCGCGGGCCACGGCGGAACCTCGCAGGAAGCCGCCGCTGCGGACTTCTGGCGTGGTTCCCACCGGCACCAGGCGCACGAGGGGCCGCCCGGCCTTGGCGATCACCACCTCCTGGCCGTCGAGGGCCTGGGCCACGTAGCGGGACAGGTGGGTCTTGGCGTCGTGAAGGTTCACCTGCATGGCTGTGACAAGCAATGGACCGAGCTTAGTTCACCTGCGGCTAAGCACCAACGTCTCAGTCCGATCGGGCGGTCCCGCCGCTGGCAGTGTTCCGCTGCTGGCAGTGTCATCGAAGCCAATCCCGTGGTTGCAGGCTTGAACCAGGGCTTCCTTGGGGGTGATCCGAGCCGCCTCCCTAGGATTCAGTGATCTTGCGATGGCCTTCAGGGGTTGTCGGGCCTCCAACGCGCATGACCGACGTTCCCGTTCAGCGGATCCGCAATTTCTGCATCATTGCCCACATCGACCACGGCAAATCGACCCTGGCCGATCGCCTGCTGCAGGAAACGGGCACGGTGGCGGCACGGGACATGCAGGCCCAGTTCCTCGACAACATGGAACTGGAGCGGGAGCGGGGCATCACGATCAAGCTCCAGGCGGCCCGCATGGAGTTCAGGGCGGCCGATGGCGAGCTCTACATCCTCAACCTGATCGACACCCCGGGCCATGTCGATTTCTCCTACGAGGTGAGCCGCTCTCTGCAGGCCTGCGAAGGGGCGTTGCTGGTGGTGGACGCCAGCCAGGGGGTGGAGGCCCAGACGCTCGCCAATGTGTATCTGGCCCTGGAGAACGAGCTGGAGATTATTCCGGTGCTCAACAAGATCGATCTGCCCGGCGCCGATCCGGCCCGGATCAGCGAGGAGATCGAATCGATCATCGGCCTCGACACCAGCGGCGCGATCGCCTGCTCCGCCAAGACCGGCCTGGGGGTTCCTGAGATTCTCCAGGCGGTGGTGGACCGGGTACCGCCGCCGCCCGATCGGATCAACGAGCCGCTGCGGGCGCTGATCTTCGACTCCTACTACGACGCCTACCGGGGCGTGATCGTCTACTTCCGGGTGATCAGTGGACGGGTCGCCCGCAAGGACAAGGTGCTGCTGATGGCCAGCAAAACCAGCTACGAACTCGATGAGGTGGGGGTGATGGCGCCCGACCAGCGCCAGGTGGAGAGCCTGCACGCCGGCGAGGTGGGTTACCTGGCGGCCTCAATCAAGGCGGTGGCCGATGCCCGCGTCGGCGACACGATCACCCTGCTGGCCAATCCCGCGGCTGAGCCCCTGCCGGGTTATGCCGAGGCCAAGCCGATGGTGTTCTGCGGCCTTTTCCCCACCGATGCGGATCAATACCCGGATCTGCGCGAAGCCCTCGACAAGCTGCAGCTCTCCGATGCAGCGTTGAAGTATGAGCCGGAAACCAGCAGCGCCATGGGATTCGGCTTCCGCTGCGGCTTTCTGGGGTTGCTGCACATGGAGATCGTGCAGGAGCGGCTGGAGCGGGAATACAACCTCGATCTGATCGTGACGGCGCCCTCGGTGATCTACCAGGTGACCCTGATCGATGGCTCGCTGATGCTGGTGGACAACCCGGCCACGCTGCCGGATCCGCAGAAGCGCGAATCCATCGAAGAGCCCTATGTGAAGCTGGAGATTTACACGCCCAACATCTACAACGGCACCCTGATGGAGCTGTGTCAGGAGCGCCGGGGCGAATTCATCGACATGAAATACATCACCACCGATCGGGTGACACTGCACTATGAGATGCCGTTGGCCGAGGTTGTCACGGATTTCTTCGATGTGATGAAGAGCCGCACCAAGGGCTACGCCTCAATGGAATACAGCCTGATCGGCTACCGCAAGAACGAACTGGTGCGCCTTGATGTGCTGATCAATGCCGAGAAGGCCGATCCCCTCACCACGATTGTGCACCGCGACAAGGCCTACAACGTGGGCAAGGGGCTGGTGGAAAAGCTCAAGGAATTGATTCCGCGCCAGCAGTTCAAGATCCCGATCCAGGCCTCGATCGGTAGCCGCATCATCGCCAGTGAAAGCATCAGCGCCATCCGCAAGGATGTGCTGGCCAAATGCTACGGCGGCGACATCTCCCGCAAAAAGAAATTGCTGCAGAAGCAGGCCAAAGGCAAGAAGCGGATGAAGGCGATGGGCCGGGTGGAGGTGCCCCAGGAGGCCTTCATGGCGGTGCTGAAGCTCAACCAGTAGGCCTCAAGCTCAACCCGTGAAGCTGGCCAGATCGAGCGCAGCCGGCAGGCCTGACTGCGCTAGTTCGAGCTTGCGCAGCAGCCGCTGATCCGGCGTGATCAGGGCGGCCACATCCAGGCTGCGGCCGGCGGCCGGTGTGGTGGCCCTCAGGCGAGCCAGCTCTTCCCGCAGGCTCTGCTCAAGCGAGAGACCTTGGGCCTTGGCGCGGGCCCTGAGAGCGTTGACCACGTGATCATCCAACTGCCGGACAAGAACCTGGGCCATGGCGCTGACCTCTGATAGCACTGATGCAAGCTTGATCCGAGTCATCCTGAACTCCAGCCTGACTGTGGGAGTTGGGTAACCTGAATCTCACCAGGTGGACGGCCCATGACACTGGCCCCTCCAAGCCCATCAACCGCACAGCAGCCGCTGCAGCTGCCGTGGAATCTGCGGCTCAACGCCGATCAGTTCGAGCTGGTGTGCCAGGCCAATCCTGATGCGGTGCTGGAACTGACGGCCGATGGCCAACTGATTGCCATGACCCCTACCGGCAGCGAAACCGGCGCCCGCAACAATGAGCTCTCTTACCAGCTCAGGCGCTTCGCGAAAGCCTCGGGGAACTGGCAAGGGTTCGACAGCTCCACCGGCTTCCGCCTCCCCGATGGTTCGGTGCTGAGCCCAGACGCTTCCCTGGTGCGCCTGGATCGCTGGAGGGCTCTCAGCCAGGAACAACGCCGGGGATTTTCGCCCCTCTGCCCCGATCTGGTGGTGGAACTGGCCAGCAGCAGTGATGAGGGGCCCCGCGGCGTGGGGGCTCTGCGCCGGAAGATGGTCAGCTACCGGGCCAATGGAGCCCAGCTGGGCTGGCTGCTGCTGCCCGAGGAACGGGCCGCGGAGATCTGGCGCACCGGGGCCGCCCCCCCTGAGCGTGTCGCCGACGCCAGAACCTTGGACGGCGGCGAGCTGTTCGCGGGCCTGGAGCTGGATCTGGCCCCGATCTGGGAGGTTTGAGCAGGGCAGACTGGCTGGATGGCTGAACGCTCCGCCGACTGGCTGAATCAAGCCCTGCGGGACCTCGAGCAGGCCGAGGCGTCGATGCAGGCGGATCGCCATGAGTGGGCGTGCTTTGCCGCCCACCAAGCCAGCGAAAAGGCACTGAAAGCCCTCAATCTGGTTCGGGGCCAGCAGGTCTGGGGCCACACCCTGACCCGTCTCTGGGCCGCCGTGCCTGAGAAGGATGGGCTGCTGCCTCCTCCTCCGGCTGCCATCGAGGACAGACTTCGCCTCCTGGATGGCTTCTACATCCCCACCCGTTATCCGGACAGTTACCCGGAAGGCACTCCGGGTGAGCACTTCGGCAGACTGCAGAGCGAGCAGGGCCTTCTCCATGCCACCGCCATCATCGAGTGGATCCGTGCTGCGCTGGCCCAGCTCCGCGAGCGTGCTTGAGGCGGCGGCCCAGTGGGCCCAGCGCCAGGCGGCGGCCCATCCGGAGCTGGAGGCTGTGGGGGTGTTCGGCTCCTACGGCCGCGGAGATTCCGGCGTGGGCAGCGACCTGGATCTGCTGCTGGTGCTGCGACATTGTGAGCTGCCGATCTGGGAGCGGCTGCGCCCCTGGGACACGGCCGACCTTCCCCTGGCCACCGATCTGCTCGTTTACAGCCGCCGGGAGTGGGAGAGCCTGCCCGACTGGAACCCGAAGCTGGCGGCCACGCTCAGCCGGGACCTGCGCTGGCTGATCGCTCCGTAGCAGGATCTACCAACGAGCTGAAGCGGATGAGGCGGCGATCTGCCGGGGGTTGAAGGCCCTCCAGGCCGCCTATCCGGAAGCAACTGCGGCCCTGCTGCATCAGGGCCGGGAACCCCATTGATCCGCTGAACCCGCTGCCGATCAGTTGATCAGGGAGACGCGGGTTTTGGTGGAGAGGCCAGCGCGGGTCATCGGGTTGGCGGCATTGGCATCCCGGATGGTGAGGCTGTAGTTCACCGCCTTGGTGTCGGTGGTGTTGGCCAGGGTGAGGGTGGTGTTGGGGCTCACTGGGGTGGCAATGCGGGTGCCGGCGAAGTTCAGGGAACCGTTGGCGTTGATCGGTGGGCCGCAGCGGTTGAGGGTGGCGGTGGCACCGCTGCCGCTCTGGTAGTAGTGAATCAGGGTCCAGGCCAGGTTTGTTCCGGTGGCACCGAGGTTGGGCACCCTGAGCGCGAACAGCGAATTCCCGCTGACACCCGTGCATGCGGAGGCGCCGGTGATCGGCTCGTTATAGAAAATCCAATCCCCCTCGCCGATTTCGGACTCCAGGAAGCTGCTGAGCCGGCCCATGTCATTGCGGAGGCTCTGGGCGATCTCCATCCTGTTGCCACTGCGGATCTGGGAGACCACGGTGCTGGCGGCGGCGGCCATCAGGAAGCCGCCCATCACCAGGCCGACCAGCAACTCGATCAGCGAGAACCCATCGCTGGGCCGACGCGAGCAGTGGGTGGTGGGGAGCAGGCGGAGGCGGATCATGGTTCAGAACATTGTGAAGGAGGTGCAGGTGGCGGTGCTGTCGGCGGCGGCGCCGTTGCTGCCGATCCGGATCAGGCCGAGGGTGGCGGTGAGGCGCACGCAGCGCAGCTGGGTGCTGCCGGCCAGGTGCACTTTGAGATCGGTGTCGACGGTGGCCGACACCGAATTGCGCGGCGTGAAGCTGAGCGTGGTGGGGGCATCAGCCGACAGGGCAACGCCGTAGCGATCTGCGCCGTTGGCGACGGCCGGCAGCAGGAAGGCGCGGGCATCGGCGTTGACGGTGGACACGGGCGAAGTGGGGGCGCAGGCGGCCGGGGCGACACGGGCGATCTCAGCCCCGGCGGCCAGGGAGCCGTTGCCGCCCAGCCGCTGGGAGGAGGCACGCACCGCTTCAAGCCAGGCGGCCAGCTCGATCACCACGCTGTTGACCCGCTCCCGCCGCCACTCATTGCCGGTGGCGTTGATCACCACCGACGAAACAATGCCGAGCACCGCCACGGTGACAAGCAGCTCGACCAGGCTGAAGCCGGCTGCGATCAGAGGTGGCTCGGGTTCCTTGTTCATGGGCACCAGGCCGCCACCGTGGGAACAAGCACCACCAGGCGGCTGGCGTTGGTGCCGGTGTAGGTGATGCGCAGGCGGTTGGTGGCGATGTCGTCGGTGGCCACGGTGCGTGCGAACCCGGCTGGTTCAGTCCTGTCGTTGATCGCCGCTACGAGGGCGGTGTTGAGGGTGTCGCTGGCGGTGTTGTTGCAGGCCGTTTCGAAGGCGGTGATGCCTGCCGCCGTGGTGGGGAAGTAATAGTTTTCGGTTCGGGGGAGCGTATGCGTTCAGGAGCCGGGACGCAGCACCAAGCAGTCCATCCTTAATCGCTCATCACCAAGCGAGCACAGATACTGCGACCGATGACAGTCGGATCAGGGATCCGGCAGCAGTGACGGCATCAGA
>Ga0247837_1001797_pt1 | contig 43025 bp, 32 predicted proteins | sample LaCtaG_2_FD_187115 | JGI IMG/M metagenome (GOLD analysis project Ga0247837, IMG submission 187115) | Freshwater microbial communities from meromictic Lake La Cruz, Castile-La Mancha, Spain - LaCruzMarch2015_14.5m | ecosystem: Environmental > Aquatic > Freshwater > Lake | place: Spain: Castile-La...
AACTCATGAGGAAGGCGAAGATAAGCCAAGCAACACCTCAAGCGCGGCAACTTCTGCTGAAGCAGCAACTGGCAAAGCAAAAACAACCAAAGCCAGTGCTAAAAAAGCAGCGCCAAGTTCTGCAACAGATGATGCGGTAAAAGCTAACAATAAAAACTCTGAAAAATCAACACTAGGGGATTTAGATGCGCTTTCAGCATTGAAAGAAAAAATGGAGAAAGAAGAATAAATTTGCTTTCCCAAAACATTAAGAGGTCCTCGGACCTCTTTTTTTTTGTCGTTAATTGTCAATTAATGATCGATTGCCATTAAATTTACCCTATGAATACTGCCACACCGCTTGCTGAACGTATGCGACCTAAAAAATTAGATGAATACATTGGTCAAGAACATTTATTAAGTCCCGATGCTTCTCTTCGAAAAGCTTTAGAAGGTGGAATGGTGCCATCAATGATTTTGTGGGGGCCGCCAGGAGTAGGAAAAACCACATTAGCACACCTCATTGCTAAACACCTTAATCGACCTTTTCAATCTCTTTCAGCCATATCCTCCGGAGTAAAGGATGTTCGAGAAGTAATACAACGCGTTGAAAACGCAGGCATGTTCCAAGAAAAAGGCACTATTCTGTTTATTGATGAAATTCATCGCTTTTCAAAATCTCAGCAGGACTCACTATTAGGTGCTGTCGAAAAAGGAACCATTACCTTAATTGGCGCAACTACTGAAAACCCATCTTTTGAAGTCATCTCTGCTCTTCTATCTCGTTGTCAAGTCTACACTTTGAAAGAACATACTAAAAAGGACTTAATCAGTTTGTTAGAGCGTGCCATCGAAAGTGATAGTTTCCTTCAGTCAAAGTCATTTAAACTAACTGAACTCAATGCTTTATTGATGATTTCAGGAGGCGATGCCCGAAAACTTCTAACTATTTTCGAATTGATTGTGGGCACCTTTCAGCAAGAAAAACATATCGAAATAACGGATGAAATCGTCCACCAAAACGTTCAGCAAAGCTTTATACGCTACGATAAAGACGGCGAACAACACTACGACATTATTTCAGCTTTTATCAAATCCATTAGAGGAAGTGATCCCAATGCGGCCATTTACTGGTTGGCAAGAATGATTGAAGGAGGTGAAGATCCGAAATTTATCGCGAGAAGACTGCTCGTTGCCGCATCGGAAGACATCGGATTAGCCAATCCCAACGCACTATTAATGGCTAATAATTGCTTTCAAGCTGTCGAAACAATTGGTTTTCCCGAAGCACGTATTATTTTAGCACAATGTACCATTTACCTTGCTTCATCACCAAAAGGTAATGCTTCCTATTTAGCCATCAATAAAGCGCAGGAATTAGTACAGTCAACTGGTAATCTTGCAATACCTTTACCCTTGCGAAATGCCTCCTCTTCACTAATGAAAGAACTAGGTTATGGCATAGGTTATTATTATTCCCATAATTACCCGGGAAACTTCAAAGAGCAGGAATTTATGCCGGAAGAAATCAAGGGCTTAAACTTTTTCAAGGCGGGAAGCAGTCAAAAAGAACAAGATATTGAAAAAGAAATTCGTCGTAACTGGAGAGATAAATACAGTAATGAATAAAATTTGCTATTATCTTATCGTCTTGCCCCTATCCTACTTGCCCCTATACCTATTATACGGACTAAGTCCTATTATTTATTTCCTTTGTTACTATGTTATTTCCTACCGAAAAAATGTAGTCAAACAAAACATTCAAAACAGCTTTCCTGACAAATCAGCAAAAGAACAAGCATTTATTGTGCAAGCCTTTTATTATCACCTCAGTCAGGTAATTGTGGAAGGAATCAAAAACCTAACTATTTCAAAAATAGAATTAAGTAAACGATTTAAAATCACTAACCCTGAATTAGTTAATGATTTATTAAAAAACAAAAAAAGTGTGATTTTAATTGGAGGTCATTATGGAAATTGGGAGTGGTTAATTACCAGTCAAGCCTTTCAATTTGATGGAAAAGCGTTTGGATTAGGAATGCCCATGAGCAATAAATTTTGGGGGCAAGCCATTAATAATAAAAGAGAACGCTTTGGATTGAAAGTCATTCATTCTAAAAATTACAAAGAAGCTTTAGCGGAAGAAAAAAATCCATACACCATGCTCATGCTCGGGGATCAAAGTCCAGGAGATACACATAAAAGTTATTGGATGAACTTTCTGAATCAGCAGACAGCGGTTCAATTCGGGACCGAAGCATTGGCAAATACGTATGACCTAGCAGTTGTCTATTTTAACATCGAAAAAGTGCGTTATGGTTATTATGAAATGACACTTACCTTACTAACTGACAGTCCAAAGAAACTAAAGTGGGGAGCAATCACTCAACAGCACACTGAGTTATTGGAAGAGCAAATCAGAAAAAATCCCCACTTGTGGATGTGGTCGCACAAACGATGGAAAAGAGAGTTGCCTGAGGATCTTGACGCCTTAAAAATAGAACAAGTGCGACGCTTTAATGAGCAATTTAGATAAGATTAGTGTCCTTTTATTTTAGATTTCAAATATGATAAAATATCTCTTAATTCTTTTCGTCTCCCTTCAATTACCATCTTTCTTCGCAAGGGAAATTGCAATATTGCAATATTGCAATAAACCATTGCATGCAAAAGGAATAGCAGTAAAATACCTACTTATTCTGTTCGTCTCTCTTCAGTTGCCATCTTTCTTCGCACAAGAAATTGCCATATTGACATATTGCAATAAACCAATACATGCAAGAGGTATAGCAGTAAATGGAAAGTACATTTTTCTTGGAAATAACAACGGAGAAGTTATACGCTACAAGCTCAAAAACGGAAAAAGCAAATCACTTAATCCGAAGGATACCTTTCCTGAAATCAGGGATATTGCGCTGCACAAGAATTCCATTTATGCAATGCAAAGCGCCGACTACAGCATCATACTTAAGTTAAGATGCCATGGAAGATCTGTGAAACTGATTCCTTTAATCACTTTAGAATTAGAACCACAGTTATTTCTTGATGGAATGGCTATAGAAAATAAAGAGGCATTCGTGATGGGCGATCCAGTTGCAAATATATTTTCTTTATTTCATTCGAGCGACTTGAAACATTGGGAGAAAATCACCCCTGCTCTTCCCTCTTTCGATGGAGAAGCTGGATTTGCTGCGAGTGGCAGTACCGTACAAATTAGCAATGGGGTATATTATTTTGTTTCTGGAGGAGAGAAATCGCGCTTTTTTATGAGCAAAGACAAAGGTCTTACGTGGATTCAAAGCGAACTTCCTTTTAAGAAAAGTAATGCAAGCGGTGCTTTTTCATTAGCCATGAAAGACACTAGCAACGGAATCGTAGTGGGCGGAGATTACCTTGCGCCGAATTCACATAAAAATGTTTGTTTCATCACCAAAGATGGCGGAATCACTTGGAATACTTCCACTAGTGGACCCTTCGGATACCGTTCCTGCGTTTACTTTACAGATGGCGTTTATTATTCGTGCGGTACCAATGGAATCGATTATTCCATAGATGATGGAACAACTTGGATTCAACTAAGCAATGAGAATTGCTTCAGTATTTGTTCGTACAAAGAATATGTTTATGCTTCGAGTACTAATGGGAGAATAGTTAGGATTTCTAAGGTTGTGATTTAAAGATAGAACGTTGAACGCCAATCTTGACTCAGATTGTAATTTCACGTTCGAATCCTCTAGTTTAATACATCAAACTTTTCTTAGCGGAATTTTTCCAACCGGCATAAGCTTGATTATCTACAAAAAATATTTTTAAATCTGCATAGGCTTGATTACTCACGAAAAATATTTTCTTGTCAGCATATGCTTGATTATCTACGAAGTACCATTTACCATCATTTTTTCCTGCATAAGCTTGATTGGATACTTTATAAACCAATAAATCTGCGTAGGCTTGATTATCCACAACAAATACTTTAACATCAGCATAAGCTTGATTTGAAACACTAAATATTTTCTGTGCATTAGCAAACCCAAACGTGAGCAACATAGTTGCTAAAATCAATAAATTTCTCATATTATAATTTTTAAATTTTATTCCTACTCTTATCGATTATCGGATTACTCGCTGTTTTTTTTTCCCGTAACTGCGGAATGGTTTCTAGTCTCCACTTTTTTAATTATAATCAAATGTACTGTTTTTTAATTAATTCTTTGAATTCTTCAACTAATATTTTTACCCATAAATTTAACTAATTAATTAGTGTCAATATAATTAATTCTAAATAAAAAAATATCCAATACTGAAGTTTTCTATATCTTTGTTATCTAAGTTATTACTATGAAATTAAGTGTATTATTTTGTCTTTTATTTGTTACTTTCGTTTGCAAAGCGCAACAAATTCCCTCCGCTACCGAAATAGCCAGCTTACCTTTATGGGCGCAAAAAATGTACGGTGAGCATCCAAATGTGCTAGAGGTATCGACACTTTACACGGACTATTACAGAGCTAATTCTTTTGAAAAAAATTACCATACGCAATATTTTAAAAGATGGAAACGAAAGTACATTGCTCAACTAGACGATCAAGGTTTTCCTATCGTTTATTCACCGGAGGAACAAGCACTAATCGACCAAACTTATTTACACAAACAAAGCGTTAACAAGAGTTCGAATTGGTCTGTAGTTGGTCCAATTACGAATTATCAAGAAAATAATACGCAAGGCTCTGGTCAAACAAATGTTTATTCTGTCGACCAATGCTTGGCACAGCCAAATTTCATGTTTTGTGGAACGGAACCAGGTGAAGTTTACAAAAGTACAGACGGTGGTCAAAATTGGACGCACAGCTCCATGACACTCGATTTTGGAAGCGGTGTCACTGCTGTTGAAATAAGTCCTACCAATCCTTTAATGGTTTTTGCAGGTGGAAACAAAGGTGTTTTTCGTTCTACTGATGGCGGCGCTTCTTGGACCAATGTCCTACCCCAAACCAATTTTGGTGTAAACGAAATCCTTATCAACCCAGGGAATGAACAACTAGTTTTCGCGGCAACGGATAAAGGTCTATACCGCTCTACTGATGGCGGCGCCAATTGGACGCAATTATACACGACTGCCTGCTATGATATTAAATGTAAAGCCAATAGCAACAGCGAAATGTACTGCGTGAAGAATAACAGCGCACTCATTAAATGCGAATTTTTTAAATCTACTGATTTTGGCGCTACGTGGACCATTCAGTCGGCTGGTTGGTACAATTCAACAGATCCAGCGAGAAATGACGGAGGCGCCAGAATTGCTGTAACACCTGCCAATCCAAATCGAATATATGTCTATTTAATCGGGGAATCCAAAGCCAACGATTATGGCTTTATTGGGATCTATAAAAGTGATGACAGTGGAACAACTTGGAGTAATCCCAGCGGAATTGACGGCGGACCTTACGATGCTACCCATATCAACTTAGCCATTGGTTGGGCCACTTGGCTGTATCACCAAGGATTTTATAATTGTGCCATCGCAGCTTCGCCTACCAACGCAGACGAAATCTTGATTGGTGGCTTGAACCTCTACCGTTCGACCAACGGAGGACAAACATTCGCTTCTGTTTCGGGTTACGTAGGCGGTCCTTTGGGACTACACGTGGACAACCAAGACTTCCGAGTGATTGGAAATACTACTTGGATTTCTACCGATGGAGGAATCTATAAATCCAATGATTTTTACACCTCTCAATTCCTTTTTAAAATGTCGGGCGTACACGGTTCTGACTATTGGGGATTTGGAAGCGGATGGAATGAAGATGTATTAGTTGGAGGATTGTACCACAATGGAAACTTAGCTTATCATGAAAATTATGGCAGTGGAAATTTTTTAGAATTAGGAGGTGGAGAAGCGTCCACAGGATACGTAAACCCTGGGATTAATAGAAAAACCTATTATTCAGATATTGGCGGAAAATTTATTCCCTTACAACTTGCTGACCCCATCACCGGAACACCATTTGGAATGGCTCCTAACGAAAGCTATTATGCAGCCGAATCGAGTGAATTTGAATTTCATCCCAATTGTTACAGCATTGGCTACCTTGGAAAAGACAATTCGATTTGGAAAACTACGGATGCAGGCGCTTCTTTTAACCTACTCTATACATTTGGAACCAACGTGAACAATGGCGTTCGTTATATAGAAGTAGGGTCAAATAATCCCAATATTTTATATGTGAACCAACAACCAGCGTCAGGAAATGTAGGGACACTTTGGAAATCTATTGATGGCGGTATTACATGGAATACATGCTTCATTCCAGCCGGTAACAGTAGAAGAATGGTATTATCCATCGATCCTACCAACGCAAATAATTTATGGATTGCCTACCCAGATGGTTCAAATGGATTTAAAGCATTTAAAACAAGTGATGGCGGTTCCACATGGACAAATTTATCCTCATCCATTCTCAATAATGAAAGCATACAATCCATAGTTCACATCCCAGGTACAAATGGAGGAATTTATGCTGCGACCAACAAAGCTGTTTATTACAGAAACAATACGACCAATTGGGTAATAGACAATGCCGGTTTGCCCACTTTTACGAACGGGAATATTTTACGTCCATTTTTTAGAGATAATAAAATACGATTAGCATCCTATGGAAAGGGCATTTGGGAAAGCCAATTAAATGAAACACCTAGCTTTCCGATAGCACGCATTAACGTGAACAAACTAGATCAAATAGGAATTTGTGATTTAGATTCCTTTTATTTCGAAGATCACTCCTATTTAAATCACACCAATGCACAATGGAATTGGACATTTCCAACAGGTTCCCCGGCGACATCAACACAAAGAAACCCAACGGTGCTATTTAATCAAGCAGGTTCCCATTTAGCTGTGTTACAAGTTACCGATGCCAATGGTAACAGCGACATCGACAGTTTGTATGTGCAAGTTAGTTTTTACGCTTTGCCTACTGCAATTCAAGAAGACTTTGAAGGTAATTTCATTCCCAATGGATGGTCAGTTGACAATCAAGACAACGGCGCATCATGGACCTTGTCTAGCACAGCAGGTGGATTTGGAAACTCTTCGAAGTCGGCACTTTTCAACAACTACGATAATGACTCCCAGGGCAGCTTTGACGACTTAATTGTCAATTTTGATGCGAGTACGATTGCAGCAAATCCCTACATGACCTACGATGTTGCCTATGCACGATGGGGAGGCGGTTATCCAGATTCCATGGCTATTCTAGCTTCAACGGACTGCGGCCTTACCTACCAAGAATTGTATATGGATGGCGGCGTTACCTTAGCAACAGCACCAGACATCCAAAGTTTCTTTACACCAAGTGCTACCCAATGGCGCAAGGACAGCATTAATTTGGCGGCATTTAACGGATCGGCTAATTTACAGATCGCCTTTAGAAGTATTGGCAAGTGGGGGAATAACCTTTACATTGATAATGTTAATCTTGACAATCAATCAGGGATAGTGGAGCAAAATGAATCCTACCTGACTATGTTTCCAAATCCAATACAGCGAGGTGGTCTTTTGACCATTGCTAACGTGCCACTTGTAAAAGTAAAAATAGTGGACATGAACGGAAAGATGGTTCAAGAAGTAAAAGGTGAGGGCACACTCGTTATTCAGCTCCACGCGCTCAAAGCAGGAACTTATATGGTATGTATCGAAGGAAAAACACAAATTTGGAATAAACCTTTGATCGTGCGGTAGTAAAAAAATAAATTCTTCGATTAATTAAAATTGGTGGTGTGTAAATAGAGTTAAATACTTATACAGCAGTCCAAAAATAGCCACCAAGTCCATAATATCGAAACGCGCCAGTCTGGTCTCTCATTCCTGCAGGTATTCCAGAAAACCCCGAACTATTGGTGGCATTTTCATCCTGAGGCCAAACCGACGGTAACATCATTTTCTTTTTATAGTCATTTCCCAAGAAATTTGTCATTTCTAAAAATTCAGCATTACTGGGGAGTTTCCAACCCTGAGGGCAAACTTTACAAGCGGTAGCCCAATCATACAAATAACCAAGTTGATTAAATTTTGATTGTTGTTGTATAGAAAATAGGTGATATTGGGATTACTGAAGTATAAATTTTCAGCCATCCACACCTGCTTTCCTATTTTAACTGTCTTATACGTCCTACCGTCCCTGGCATCGGTGAATTGTCCATTGTCTTGTGAATAAAAAAAATGAGCAACAAACAAACTATAAATCACTAGGGTAATTGATTTTAATCCGTTGGATTTGAGCATTTTAAATAAACCTTTTTATAAATAGAAATGATCAATTTGTTATTTTGTGTGCCGTTTATTTAATGCGCTACCTTAAAAAGAATCAATAATCTTCATAATTATTTTCGTAATAAGGCTCCTCATATTCTGTTGGATAATCGTTGTATCCATCGCCCATCCCATCGCCCATCCCATCGTACCCATAGTCGGAATAACTATCGTCAGGAGCGGTAATTACAGGAGCTATCTTTTCAACTGGAGCAGTAATAGTTACTCTACTTGTCGGTTGATAATTATTGTCATCTTTTTTGTTTTTTAGTTCGGCTTTGATTTCTTCTAGACGATCTTTATTTTCGCACGAAGCACCTACTAAACCGATAATACACAGCGATAATACTATAATTCGTTTCATATTAGTTATTTATTATGTTTTTAAAAGTACTGTTCATTTTTGCCAAGAATACAATCATAACGGTCATTAACAAGAAGAAAAAGCCGAAATACATCCAATCTTTTGCTGTATTTCTATTTTCTTCACGTAAAATTTCTCGAGCTCTTTTATCAAAATTTGCTGCCTCAATTTTTTGACCAAACAATTGAATATACTTTGTGAATTTGTCCTGTAAATCAATCGCTTTAAATTTAATTTTGTCACCGAAAAAGAAATCTTCCACACATTGTAATTCTAATTTATCAACTGATTCGTTTTTATATTTATATTGACTAAAATTTACATTCATTGCAGTACTTACCGCCTTTAAAATGGCAACCGTATCTTTGATTTTAAGTTCGGTTTTCATTTTAGTAACTATTCTATTTAACTGTTCGAACCTGTCAGCAGTAACATCTGTATTTGCCGCGTGATCGTACAGTTCAAAATACTCCTCTTGACGTTCTTGCTTACTGTAAGTTTGATGGCACCTAAAAAGAAGTGAAATATTAGTAATTGATTTGTGCAGTTTTTCAACTTCTATCATTTCCTGAAGCGTTAGATTTTTAGAAGCTTGTAGAGTACCTAGGAACTTATCTACCAATATTGAATCCACACTTATTTTGTCGGTTATCGAATATAGATGATCAATTTTATCCAGCAACACAATTTTAGCTTCAAAGTCTACTGAATCAATTTTTTGCGCTAACATTATATCGTTCATAAACTTTTTCATCGAGTATGGAAGACTAATTATTTCAAACTCCACTGGTTCAATTGCATACTCACCAAAATAACTCATTCTTTCTTGAAGATACCTAGCATATTTTTGTTGGTAATCCGGATCTATTTTTTTAGTCTCCAATTTATCCCATTCAGCATAGGGCATCTTGGCTTTTAAGCTATTTAATTTTATATTGTAATCTTCAAAAGTAGCTGACGAAGCAGATTCATCAGTTTGAGTTAAGTCGTAATTTATTTTACCATTTTTTAGTTCTACATTAGTGATCATTACCTCAGGTCTACCACTCTCAAAATAATTAATGGAAAAATATAAAAAACCACCAATAAAAATAAGTAGCATTGCTAAAACCATCCAACGCCATATAGATATGTTGTAAATGGTATTCATAAAATTTGTTAGTTTGTCTTTCATATTTTTATTTTTTCGATTCCCCTACTCTTTAGCTTTTCGGGTTCCGCTCTTACGCTAAAATATTCAGTAAGTAATTTAATTGGACAATATTACTAAAATAATCCGTAATAATATAGCAGTATGTGTTTTTATTATAATTATTTTTCTAAAAGTAAAAATTAGAAATGAACACAGGTAAGCGTCATTTAGTTTTTGTCCTAATGTTTGATGTTTTCTGTTATTATACTAATTGACGTAATATTCTAAATTCAAAATCATTTTACGCTGTCTATTCTGCATTAATTCAAACTAATTTTAAGTAACTCAAGCCAACAATATCCGCACTTTATCGATATTTATAGCTAAAATCAGCCAAGGTAGGTATTTTGTCGAACGTAACGGTAAATAGGTGCTTTCCAGGTAATAATTGTAAAAAATTCTTGTCGAATCGAAGCCCTAATTGCGAGGAATAAAGCCAAAAATCAGCCAAAAACTGCGTAGTATTTACTTCAATTACTGCGGTCTTTGTTGCCGTATCCATTGACTTTATATTCAATCCTACCGGAGATTCAAATGGATCAATTTTGTTGGTTTGAAATGACTTTTGTTGACTTAACAGAAAAATTCGTTGATACTCATTGTTAACAGTGACTCTAAGTACTCTTGCCTGCTGATTAAACGAACCAAGAGAAATTTTGTCTTGATAGCCAATTGCCAATTTTTGCAGCTTACTTGAAAGCACTTGTCCATCTAAACTAACTACCTCCAGCAGTACTTGTATTGCCTTTTCTTCACTTTGGGGATCATCGGACGTTAAAAACACTTCCACCCTACCTTTAGCATCCACTGTTTTTAGAATAGCAAGCGGACGATAATCTTCGCGCACAGCATAATGCAAGGCTTTCCAATTGCCATAATAATCAATACTAGACCACGTTGGAGCTGACCAACAGTCGTTTAGTTGCCAGAATAAAGTGCCCATACATCTCGGCGCATCTAGCCTATGCGCTTGAATAGCAGAAGAAACCGCATGCGCTTGTGTTAATTGCGAACGATAAACAAATTCTTCGAAATCATTGGTTTTACCGTAAAGTAAATTCGCTTGTTTTTCCATCATGCCATTTCCTACATAGCTCTTTTGGTGGTGCTTCATTACACTCGAAGAAAGTGACCAATCTTTTTTATCTGAAAAAGTGGCTAAAGCAGAAAATTCTGGAAAGCTCTGAAAACCATATTCTGCGTTAAACCGGCCAATTTTAGTGGCAAAATTTTTCATTGGATCGGAACCGTGCCAAACTCCCCAATAGTGTTGAGAACCATGATTGTATAAATCATCTTTCCCCCAATTACTGAGCGGAGAAGTATGCACGTACGAGGTAGTTGTCCATGTGGTAATCACCTCATTAGCAAGCGTATGAAACAAATCATCGTAAGCCTTTTCAATTGTCTTTTGCGCCTTGTCGTTTAACTTATACTGCAATTGAAAACCCCAATTTTTCCATGCCACATCCACCTCGTTATTTCCATTAATCAATACAACAGAAGGATGCGCTGTAATTCGAGGGACTTGAAAGCATAGTTCGCTCTTTACATTTTCAAGAAACGAACTGTCACCGGGATACATGGCACAAGCAAACATTAAATCTTGCCAAACCATTAATCCTTTTTTATCGCAAATAGCATAAAAATAATCGTCTGGGTAATAACCTCCACCCCAAACGCGCACCATATTAAAATTAGCTGCCAACATTTGATCAATGAGACCCTCCACGTTCGACTCTTTCACGGCGGCAGGAAATACCGATTGAGGAATGTAATTAGCCCCTTTACAAAAAATTGGCCTATCGTTAACCTGAAATTCAAAGGAAGTCCCCCATTCATCTTTATTCTGCACTAACTTTGCCGTTCGTACCCCAAAATCGATAATTTGTTCCTCCAATACGACGCCTTTTGCGTTCATTAACTTCAAAGTATCTCGGTAAAGAAAAGGCTCCCCAAAACCTACTGGCCACCAAAGCGTTGGATTTTCTATATAAAAAGAAAACTTAAAGTTGGTGGAGGACAGCGAATCATACACCAAGGGATGCTTACCAAACAAGGCAGAAGAAATATACCCCTCCTCGATGGATTTGTTCGTTTCAACCACGTACAATAAAGTTGCCGTATTACTCGCTTGATACAAGGTATTTACTACACAAGAACGGATACCGTTTGCACCGGTAGCAGTAATTTTAGCGGGTTTTGAAAAACCAATTGTATTCATTCGCAAAGCCCAATCCCAACCGAATTGGTACTGAGGTTTACGACTCAAAGGAGCAACTTTCATTTTAGCCACATCATTTGGAGCAGGAAAATGAAAAGACTCATTTTCGTACCTATGGCTATGAAAAAGTACAGGTGGAGTAATGGACACTTTTATGGTATTAAATCCCGAGTGAACAAAAGACGTGATATCAAATTGATGAGGATGGAAAAAATTTGCTGTCTTTCCGAGGTACTTATCATTTACACTAATTTCTCCGTAGGTATCGATATTTGGAAAAGTTAACAGAAGTTGCTCGCTTTCCATCTCACTATCAGCGATATAGTGTATACTTCTAAATTGCCAAACATGCTCTTCCAACCAAAGAAAACTATTTTCGTTCTCGCCAAAAAATGCAGCAGGTAGTTCTCCCCTTGCCATCAATACCTCTTGCACACTTCCTGCTTTTCCGAAGGCAAACCATTCTTTTTTGATTGGGTGAAAAAACTCCCACGAAAGTTCTTGTTGCCCGAAACAAGTACTTAGGTAAAAAATAAAAAAGAAAGAAAAAGATGCTTTAAACATTAATGCAAATTAATCAGGTTATTTAGTGAACTATATTTCTTTTTCATAATGTTATACGTTTCCAGCTATTTTAAAAAGTCGGAATCAATGGTTTAACTACTTCTTTTAAAACTTTTAAACCGAGCACTCAATAACTTGAAACAAAGCCTTAACGATCCAAATTTTTGCAGCTAAATTGCTAAAATCTGCCTCCTGATATTTGACACATTCTGGTACTCCAACATTTAGTTAATAAAATTACTAGAAATAAAAATCAATAAAGTTCATTATTTGTGTCGTATTTGTTTCGTTCGAAATTAATTCAAAAGTATAAGCGCTGGATCTATCCATAAAATCGTTTTTTTTAATCAAACGGTATTTTTAGTAAATTTAACGATTACTTAACTAGTGACTATGTTAAAACGTATTTTTTTCGTTCTTCTATTATTGCTTTGTGTCGATGCAAAAGCCTCCCATATTGTGGGTGGTGAAATCTACTATGACTCCCTAGGTAATGGGCAATACAAAATTACAATTGAATTATTTAGAGATTGCCAAAATAGCGCAACGCAATTTGACAACCCCATTGAATATTCCATTTTTTATGCTGACGGTACTTTATTTGGCACATTTTCTATCCTTTTACCGACGCCGCAAATTCTACCAATTGTTTACGATGACCCCTGTGTTACGCCTCCCAACGACATTTGTATTGAACGAGCTATTTATATTGATACCGTTACCTTAGGATTCAATCCAACAGGCTTTTATATTTCTTACCAACGCTGCTGTTGGGCGAACAATATACAAAATATGGTTGACCCAGAAAACAATGGAATTACCCTCACCACTGCTATTCCAGGCAATAATTTAGTCAATTTCCCTAATAATTCTGCGCGTTTTAACGATTATCCACCCCTGGTACTTTGTGCAAATAATTCGCTGAACTTTGATCATGGTGCATTTGATTTAGACGGGGATTCATTGGTTTATATGCTATGTTCACCCTTATTAGGAGGTAGTATCGCCAATGTTGTCCCGAATCCTGAAAGCCCCGCTCCTTATGTTCCCATCAGTTGGGAAATTAGTTATTCTTCACTACTCCCTTTAGGCCCGGCGTCAAATGTAAGCATCAACGCTCAAACGGGCATGATGGTATTCACCCCTAGCCAAATTGGGAATTTTGTAATGGGTGTTTGTGTTTATGAGTACAGAAATGGTGTGCTAATTAACGAGAACATGCGCACTTTTAGCTATCGAGTGGTTAATTGTTTAGTTGAAGTACCAATTGTAGTAAACTTAATTGGTCCCTCTAATTTAATAGAGGATTGTGGATTTGCAGGGTTTGTTATTAGTCGAACGGATACACTAAGTGACTTAACTGTTCAGGTACTTTTAAGCGGAACAGCAATTAACGGACTAGACTATAACTTCATAAACGATAGCCTTGTACTGCCACAAGGCGTCTTTACTGATACCATTGGATTTACACCATTTTTTGATGGCCTCACGGAGGGTAACGAAGTGGTCGTCTTGAATATAATAATTCCGAATCCTTGCGACGGCACATTTGACACTTTATCTACGACAGTTAACATCATCGATTATTTGCCTTTAGAAATTGTTACCGAGGATAGTATAAATGTTTGCGTTGAAAGCGGGGATATTGGCCTACTGTGGAGTACCGTCACAAACGGCGCTTTGCCCTACACATACGCCTGGACGCCTGATTATTCCTTTCCCAACAACGATACCATTTTCGTGGATCCGGCAAATTTATCGCCTAATCTTAATTTATTTACGCTTAATGTGCTTGACCAATGCAATAAAACGATTCAGTCAACCCAAATTGAAGTCTACAACCAATGCCCTTTAACAGTCCCCAACTTTTTCAGCCCAAACAATGATGATATTAATGAATTTTTCATTATTTCCAATTTGGATAGTTACGATCGTGTGGCCTTAAGCGTATTGAATCGGTGGGGAAATTTAATTTATGAAAACCCAAATTACCAAAACGATTGGTCGGGCACTACGACAAATAATCAAAAATTAACGGAGGGAGTCTACTTTTATACAGTGGAGGCCAATAGCGAAAAATACACCTACGATGACCAAGAAAAAACACAATTCGTTTTACATGGTTATTTCCACATTGTTAATTAATGAGTTCCATAAAGCGAAATGTCGATTTAGTCTTCGTTGTCGTCGTTGTCATCATCGTCGTCGTCGTCGTCGTCGTCTGACTCACCTAACCTTAACACTTCATCATTCTTCGCTAAATCATTGAATTTAGCCGACATAGTTGGATTTCCTTTCGTTAACTTTTTGATGGTAAGATCATCTGCCTTGTTGTTAGCTATTCGAAGATTATTTTCCGAAGCCAACAAGTGATCCTTGGTTTTATTAAGAGCAGCTATCGAACTATCGATACTATCAATTGCCTTTCTAAAACGTTCGGCTGCCAAACGGTAATTATTTCCAAACGCAGACCTAAAATCGTTCAATTTATTTTCAAAATTGGTAATGTCCATGCTTTGATTTTTCATAATGGCCAATTCTGCTTTATAGGCTAGCGAAGTCAAAGCTGCATTTCTTAATAAGGTAATAATAGCAATGAAAAACTGAGGTCTGACCACATACATTTTCTTAAATTTATAAGAAACGTCCAAAATCCCAGAATTATATAGTTCGCTTTCCCCCTCTAATACAGAAACAAGAATGGCAAATTCACACTTCTTTTCTGTTCTATCCTTATCTAATTCCTTAAAAAAATCTTCGTTCTTTTTTTTTGTAGCAGTTTGATCTGCTTCATTTTTCATTTCGAACATGATGGAAATAATTTCGTTGCGCGCGTCATCAAATTCTCTATAAATAAAATCGCCCTTACTACCTGACTTTGAATTATTATCTTTTTCGAAAATAGCACCCTTGAAAGCGGTGGCTCGAATCTTATTAAATTCATTTTCACAATATTGTTCTAGGGACTCCCCCAACATTTTTGTCGAAAGTTTCATCTTCATATCTCTCACTTGCGCAATTTCATCTTCCCTCATTTTGATGATTTCATTCCTATTTTGTAGGTCACTCGCAAATTGACTTTTGAGTGAACTTTCTATATTTTGTTTTTCTAACTCTTTTAATTTTAATTCATTGACCAAATCATCACGTTGTTTTTCAATGGTCCTAATGGCATCAGAGACGCTGATCGTTTTTTCCATTTCTGCATTTAGATTTTTCGCTTTTAGCTCAGCAATTTCTTGTTCTTTTTTCGAAATATTTTCTTGCATCGAATTCTTAACCGTTGCTTCAACTAACTTTAACGCGCTTTCTTTTTCTTTTTCAAGTAATGCCATTCGAACATTTAGCTCCTGGTCAAATTGATCGTCACGCACTTGTTTTGCAATATCAGCTATACTCGCTTCATCTACTTTAAATGTCGTACTGCATTTTGGACAAATAATATCTTTCATAATTTTGGGATGGTGTTTTGATTGTAAAAATTAAAGGTAGAATTAAAAAGTTAAGACTTCACGAGAGATAGGGTAAAATAATTAAAAAAATTAGCCGTATTACCCAAAAACACACGTTAATCGACATAATCGCAGCACAGGGCAAGATTCGTGACGAATTGACTAGTTCTTGCAAGTAGCTACTTTAATTGTTGAATGGTGGCCTAATAAATCAATTGTATTTTATCCCCTTCTATTCGTGCAGCGACTAGCTTCCCTCCTTTCGCAACGCTGTAATCTAAACAAATTGCACTTGGATTTTCAATTTCAGGATTTCCATCTAGCCAATAATGACCAAAAAAAACTGGCTTTTCACTAGAAAAGATGTTTAAATCACTTCCTGCTGGCATTGGACTTTCAATTGAACTATCCGGACAATGCATAATTCCCTTACCCATCGTACTTTTGTCAGCAGACCACCATTTCAAACGACATTCATTTCGTTTTGCACCGTCTTTATCTACCATAAATTGGCCTTCTGGCAAACGTTGTTCTGGACCTTTTAATGTTTCTTCTACAGGCATAGATATCGGACTGCCTTTAACGCTTACTAGTTGTAAAAATTCAGCATTCAAGCCATCGGTAGCTTGCTTGTAATTTTCTTTAATCCAATTTATGTGTTCGTCGTTCCAAAAAGCATGTACCACCTTAAATGAATCCAACTCAAGAAACATGGGTAAGTGACGAAACCATTCCAAAAACATTTCCCACTCCGACGAAAAGTCTTCAAACTGCTTGAGTGTCTCACTATGTTGGTTTATTTCCTTAGCACTATGCTTTCGGTAATAGCCCCCATTAATCATATTTGGTGTGTGAAAGCAGACCGCATTGTATTCATGATTACCCATTACCGCTTGCGCATTACCGGAAAGTACCATATCGCGAACTAAGTGCAAAGTTTCCCTTATTTTAGGGCCTCGATCGATAAAATCACCTACGAATACTACCTTTCTTCCTTCCGGATGATTGTAAATCGACAAATCTCTTTTGTATCCTAGTTTTTGAAGTAGGATTTCCAACGCATCTGCATGCCCATGAATATCACCTATTATGTCGTAAGAAACCATTTAAAGTTATTTTTATTAAAATCTAAATTACTTATTTAAACACAAATTAAGTTATATTTGACACTATAAAAAAACCAAACATGGAAGATAGAGACATCGAAAAAATCTACACTAAAGAGGAATTCGTAAGTAAATTACGTCGCTTAGCAGATTGTATTGAGAAAAATGAGAACTTCAGAATATCAGTTGCTGGAGAAGCAATTTATGTGCCTGATGCAGCTCAATTTAGTATCGAACACGAACGAAGTGAGGGAACAAATGAATTAGAATTTCAGGTAAAGTGGAGCGAGTCATAATTTTAAAAATTAAGATATGAGATATGAAACCAGTTCTGCAAAAGACGCGTTAATTTTTAATGGCAAGGGGAAGCACGTTGTGAATCCATGGCATATTACCATTGACACCGACGAGGAAACCATCACCATTAGGAAGCGAAATTGGCATTTAATCGGTAACGATGAACAAACGCTTGCTTTTAAAAGAGTTCGTTCCATTAGCATCGACGAACATTTTATTGGTGCCGACATACACATTAAAGTAGTTGGTGGAACGGCATCAGTTTTTTGTCTTTCCAAATCAGATGCAAGAAAAATAAAAGAAATTCTACTTGATTACAACGCCAATGGCACAGGTACAACCATTAATGTGGTTTAATTTTTATAAAATTTAATTCGTATGGAAGAAAAAGATATTATCGATTTATCAAATGAAATTGTGGAGAGTTTAACAAAATTGGCGATGGGTTCAGAGACAGGGCTATTTTCAGGGAAAGTAATAAAATCATTAGAGAGCCACCCGAATTTGGAAGAAATCAAATCATTGTTTACTGCGCACATGGCTTCATTTAAAGGTTCCTACCAAACCACTGAAGAATTAAAAACACTAACTGATTTCAGGTTTAAGGTTGTTGATGCTTATAGTAAGATTGCGTAGAAATTATTAGACAATTGTAATTTATTTTTTCTTTACAAGAAATTAAATTTTTACAATGAAGTATTTGACAGTATGTTTTAATGTCAAATTAAGAATTCCAGTCGATAACCAATAACACTTGTATTAAACATTATTGACCGTTATTAGATAAAAGATGGATCAACGCCCAATAATATTGAGTATAATTAAGTAATAGACTTAGTAAAATTCCTAAATAGTAAAAATTTAAATTTGGAGAGATTTAAATTTATATTATATTTGAAACGTCTATTTGGACATTCTAATTAGTAGTTAATCAATTGAAAAAATTTTATTTTTAGTGGCTTTTTTAAAATTTAATCTTTACAATGGAAATAATATTTGTAATCGTATTGCTTTGTCTGTGTTTAGGAGCAGGTAATAAAATTCAAAAGGCCAGCTGCAGAGTTTGTGGTTGGAGAGGTTCTCGTAAATTATGGAATCAACATAGAGGTTGCCCCAATTGTCGGACGGATGAATCACCGGATGAATACAGAGAATAATTAATTCTACTTTTTATTTTCTTCAATATAAAGTTCATTAATCACTATATTTTGTTCTTTATTTGAATTAGCATCTAGTTTTCTTCAGCTACTTGGTAAAGTTTGATAAAAACTTGAAATAATCATTTCGTATTATTGATTATTCATTCCAATTATATTTTTATAAATTTAATTGTTCGAAAAGGAGCATTGTATGTATTGGCTGATCTAGCAATATGTAGAGTCATTATAACTGCTTTCTCTTCGCAAGTATTTGTTTTATTTGTATTTTCAGATCAAATGGGGGGGATTTAGAATTTGTCAAATAGATGACAGATCCTTCTGATAAACAAATAAATTCTATCCGTAATTATTTATTCTTCTTACCAATTAATGCATAGCAATCGTTAACATGTTTTGTGAAGTCATCATACGTTATCCAAAAAAAACCATTATCACCCCAATCTTCGCCCCAACTGTTCATTACTTCAAAAGCACCACCGCCTTTGTTATCATCAAAACCGATGACACACATTGCATGCCCTCCATTCTGTGCTCCAGAATAATAGCCACTCCAAACACCATTTTGCAATACGGCATTGCTCCAACAATTTTCATAACAAGGTATACTAATAACAACAGGTCTCTTTGAAGAAATCGATGTTTTTAAACTCGTTAAATCACGAGGAGAAATTTGATCATATGAATACAACTTGTCATTATATACTTTTTCAACCTCAACATCTGTATCGCACCTATTTCTAAAGTTCTTAAAAAGTGAACAACCTTTTCGCTTCAAAATATTCAAAGCATATGCGGTGTAGGCACCATCGCCACAAACGTCCTCTTTAAAATGTTTTTTATACCTCACATATAAATTTAGTGGTGAATATGGTTCCAATGCTGGGTTGTTTTCTTCTACCCTACGAACAATTGTGAATCCAGCATAAGCAGTTGCCCAAGAAACACAGGATCCTAATGATAATTGGTTCCCAATACTTGGCGCAAAACTTCTTAACGAATAACGATTTCCTAAATTTTTAGACGTGTCAATGTCAGTTGAATCAATTACAACTATGTTTGGATCAACGTTAGGATCAATATTTGTGGTGTCTTTTCTAAATATTACCGGAACTGGTGGTATTGGATCCCAACCAGTTGGTAAGATTTGAGCAAACACTAATGAATGTTCGTTACGTGATTGATTTAGAAAGAAGAATAAAAATCCCATCCATAGAACCAAACCAATTAATAGGAAAGATTTAGTCTTTTTTTTTGCTTTTTTTTCTATTTCTTTCAAATTGTCCATTTGTTCCATGAGTTATATTTTTATCCAATTTAATTGTGAGGTACTATTTGGTTCAGTCAATTCAAAAGCATTATTTTTTCCATTGTAAACGAAATGGTAATAATTGTTTTGTTCGTACTCAAGAATAAAAGGAGAATCTTCTTTTTTGTTAGGGGTTTTAAAGGCAAAGCTAAGCATGTCTTCAGTATAAATCATTGAATGTGCGGCTTCGTTTAACAAGGCAAGTGTAAAAATAAGCTTATCAGCTATAGTTATTTCTTTCCTCAATACAAGCTCAGATGACCCTCGAAAAACAGAATCAAAAGGCGAGATTGGCTTTGATTTTATACTACCTAATGTAACGAGCATTAAAACTTCTGAAAGCGAGTCATTGCCATTTACTATTGAGGTTATGTGAACACAATTTTCTAAATAATCAATAATATTTTTACTTTGTGTATCCTTAGCCGCTTCTGTAATGGATTTAAATGGAATAGAATTTCCACTACTTCTCACACTAAAATCATAAGAAATACTGGCTCCTAGCGAAGTTTCAAAATCGCCCTCAAAAATTACTTTTTCGCCACCTTCATTTCCATAAAATAGTGGAATATAATTAGGTTCTTTTTGATTGATAAACCAAGTTTTAATTCCACCGTAGGTAAGCATTAAATTAGCTGAGAAAGCAATAAGTGTAGAAACGAAGAAAGCAGTGTACGAAAATGGGTAAAAAATAAGAACAGATAAAATAATGCCTATAACTGACAGTACAATAATTGTCGTTGAAATGCGACCGGTTCCAACAATATTATTAATTGCATCGTTGAATAAAACGAATCGTTTCTTTCTGCGTAGCATGTCCACATATAGCGAACTAATTATTGTCCATATGATAAAAAACAATAGAATTTGAGTAATTGTTATATCCAATTCCTTACCCAACCAAGTGAAGATATTTATTTCGGTAGTAAATTTAAGTAGCCAATATAGCAAGTAAATGGGATACCAAACTATTAATGAGAAAATTGCTACTTTAGGAAATGCATTTAATACACTTATTGGTTTAGCTTGTTTTTCATCTTTTTTATTTATTTGATAAATTAACCAAGCTGCTGCAGACATAACCGAAGGTGTAATCGGCAAAGTTGTTTTAGACGCACCAAATGCACCGTTTGCATCTACTACGAAATCCTCATTTGTCCTTGATGCTACAATATAGTTACCTATAAATACTTTAGTATCATTAGCTCCTGGATTTTCACACAAACCAACGAAAAAAGCACCTTCACCCTGCGAACCACATGAATAAATTTCACCTAAAACATTTGCATATCCTTTAATTTTACTTTGGTTATCCTCGTCTTTTATTTGAACATAAGCTGCTGTTCCTCTTCCCTTTAATTTTTCGTTTCGGATTTTTAATAATGCTTCTTCCAGTGAAGCAGAGGATCCATTTTGCAAGCTGCTTTGAGCACTTGTTCCTCCTATAATAAATACATTTCTTGGATTCTTTGCCAGTTCGTACATTAAATTCAAGTCTGCTTCTTTTGTACAAACTGCAAAAAGAGTTTTTCCAACTAATCTTTTAATTACATCCTGTGAGTCAAAATTACTAACGTTGTCTAATCCATCGGTAAAAAGAATAATGTTATAAAAAATAGATTTACCATCTTTTTGCTCAAGTAATTCTTGAGAAGCGATTAAATCAGCTGCAGCAACTAATGCATCGTTCATTGCAGTTAGACCTTCAGGTTGTATCTCGTCTATAGCAGTAATCAAAGCAAGCTGACTATCGGTAAAATCACACCGTTTTTTTAAGGTGTCTGAGAATGTATAAATTGAATTCTTTTCTCCCGAAAAAGGGGTTGAAATAAAACTTTTCAGGGCTTTTTTATAGTCGTCCATTTCAGCGGCTGTACTACCACTGTTGTCAATAAGTAAGATGTTTCTAAACTCAACGGTATTTTGATCCTGAATAACGTAGACTTCTGCAACTTCTTTATTGCTAACTTTTTTATCATCAATAAGTGTGGATTCATAGCCACTCGATCTTTTTTCAGCCGCAAGGTATCCCAATTTGTTTAATTCAGTCTTTATACCAGGCCCATGAATGAAAACTTTATTTGGTTCAACCAATTTTTTAAAAAGGATTCGAAGTAGGAACCAAATTATTAGAATTACAAAAAGAACGATAATCGTATTTACTAGTTGACTCATTTTATTGTGATTTTGCTGTTAGGTAAATACTCAATGTATTTTCAAATTCGATTTTAAAGAGTTGCCTTAATTCTTTAACAAAAGGATTACTTACGGAATCAATATCACTAATATAAACTTGCCAACCATCTTCGTCAAATTTTGAATCAAATCCTTTCATAACCAAACTAAAAACTTCTTCTCTTCCTGCGGTGGTTTCAATTTTATTATTTTCAATCGTTTCTTTTATTAATTTTCTGGTAATATTTACAAATTGCTCTCTTTGTGTTTGATAGTAATTTTTTGTATGCTCAATAAATGAAACGTTGTTTCCGCCTAGCGAGGAACTGAATAAAGTATAACAATTTAAGCTATTTGTATTATTAGTTAAAATTGAAATGTATCCAGAGGAAGAATTACTTCTTTTAATTTTTTCAGGCATTAATTTAGGATCTATGATTTCAATGATTTTTAAATCAGCATCAGCCCCCTCCAATTTGTATGAATCCACCAAAACCTCACTAGAAAAATTATCGATACTCGGGTCACCGTTGTTGTAGGGAGGTAACAAACTTAGCATTAACTCTTTTTCTTCTGGTCTAATATTTTGACCTACACTTGGAAATAACAAATCAGCTGCAGATGAAATATTATCCTTTGAATTTTTTAGCTGATTGATTATTATATCCATCAAATAATCGAATTCAGTAGTAAGTAATTGACTAAGTTTAATTGAATCCTTTCCTATTGTCTGTTTGAAGTATTGAAATAATTTTGTGTAATCGTTCATTAAATCTTTTGTCTCAAAATTCTCTCCATTTATTTCAATTTTAATCGGTGGAACTTCTCTTGCAATAGAGTTAGCATTCCTGATAGAAAGGGTATCAATTAAATCTTCATTTTTATAAATTTGTTGAGTGCTAAGGAAGTGTTCGGCCTCTTTAGTCTTTTTCTCAATATTTGAAAGTTCTAATTTACATTGGTTTAAGTATTCTAGATATAGAGAGTCAACTTTTTTAAAGATGTATTCGTTCAGTTTTTTCGTTACAAAATATTTATTTAGCGCTTCAAATTCATCACAGTATTCAGCGAGTTTGTCAGCATTGTTTTTAAAGTGTTTCCACATGAAAACAAAAGGAAGAATAAAAAGAATGAACGAACCTAAAAGTGCATATACATTGTTTTCCAGTAAATTATTGAATGGAATATATGCGAATAAGACTATAATAGAACTAAGTACAAAAGTTTTTAGTAAAAGTGAAACTGGATGCGGAATACTCTCAGCTTTTTCTTTTAATTCGAGGACTTGATTTTCTGCGACATTAGAATATAAAAAGTCTGTTTTGTCTTTGTATTCAGTTATAAAATAATTGTATTTTACCGAAACTGCTGGACTCATAGAACAAGGAGAATATGGCATTTCGGGATCTAAATATCCTTTGTCAAAAGCTTCCTTGTTTTCTAGCCTTCGCTTTTCAACAATGTCTATTAATTCCAAAATCCCCTTTCTGTAAGATAAAAAAGAAAAAGGCTTATGTTTAAAGTAATCATCAAATATCAAGCTAGGTGTATTTAGCTTACTTAATTCTTCGTTAACTAATACATTGAAATTTGTGTCAACGCCAGTTCGCATTAAGTTGTATTCATTGAATAAATAATCTACTTTTCCAGACTTCAGTTTAAAAAGGATTTCACTAAGTGAATCATTGAAAAATGCCTTTAAACCTTCAATACTAAACCAATCCCACAAGCTTGAAAAATCCTGTTTGTAAAATTCAGTTGATTTGCCAAATTGACTTGTAGTATTTGTAAATTTAAGCGAGTTAAATACCGCACTAAACTCTAAAGATTTTAACTTCTCGATAAGTGTTTGGTTCTGTTGTAATTCCCACGGTTCATTTTCTTTATTAATTAATTCTCGAACTATTAAATTAGCTATTTCCTTAGCAGATTTTGAATATAATTCTTCAGCATTAAAATAAATATGGCTTGCTCCAAAAGATCCACACCATATTGAATCTATTTGTTTGTTGTGTTCATTGCAAGAAATATGAAAAATAAGAGCAGTTATTTTAGTGTCAAAATATTCTAAATTTGATTTTCTATTTCTGTATTCATTTTGACCTAAACCTGCATTAATATCCTTAAAAATATATACAAAATCAAAAGGTCTTCTTGTTACAACGGGTATATTTTGAAAAAGATTTAAGGTATAAAGATTATTAATTTTTGCTTCCTTTTGTTCAAAGGTCCAAGTATTATCCCAATAAGAGCATAAATAGCAATTGATTGCACTTGAAGGTCCCAAGCCAATTTGGTTCAAAAAGTTTACTGTATTTTGTTTTAGATAATATGAAAAAAGGGAGGCGTTGATAATCTTTTCATCTTCAGCAAGTAAAACAATGTTAATTTTTCTTGGATTTCTAATTTCTTCAGCACTCCAAAAATCTTTTAGCTCTTTGCTATATGTAAAGATTTCAAAATATTCCTTTACTTTTTCTTCAGTAAAATCACCAGAAATTAACGCTTCGATTTTATGGATTTTACACCAATCTTTAGATAATATTTGATCGTAAATTATATTCGTATCTGAATTGCGAAAATCAATAACCCAAGTTAAGACGTGTGACATTTATCTAAATTTTAATTATATTATAAGTTTATTTAATTCATTTGAGTATTTCACATAAAATGTTTTGAAAACATTTTTGTAATCCTCTTCTGTGGGCATTAATTTCATAATATCTTCTTTCACTTCTTTGATTGTCTCCGATAATACTGATTTGAAAAGAGTTTTATCATTTGTTATGGCATATCGTTTCTTGATACATTCCATATTAATTATAGCAAAGCAATTTTTAGTTTGAAGAAAACTCCATGAACTTGGCAAACTTTCATTCAACATAATAACTTTTTGTAAATCATTTGATAAGGTATCTACATTGGCTAGCTCAATATCATTTTCAAGAGTTACATTTCCTGATAACCAAATAGTTCCTTTGCTTGACCCATTCTCATTAAATCTATTTAGATCACTTGATGAGAAAAATTTAATTCTGTCCCCATCAATAAAAACAGGAGGATTAAACATCCCGCTTCTGCTATGTCCATTAATTATATCTGAGAAAGCACCATCGCTCATAACGAGATTTTTATAAACATTTTTGTCTGCATTATTCAGCTTCTCATAGAACTTGGCAAGAAAATAGAAATTTGCATAATCTGTCAAATAATTAGTCGAGTATGTCTTGGAAATTTCTGAGGAATCACTTTTTGGTTCAGTAGATCCTTGTGAAAGAACGTTTAAAAGAGGTGTTTGATTTTCAACATCATGTAAAAAGTTTTTCATTGCATTTTTAAATCTTACATCAATGTGTGGGTAATAATTATTAATGCTTTTTGTCAAACAAACACGGTAATGGTCTTTGTACTGAATAAATTTATTGTAATTATCAAAAGATAAGTTGTCTAAATACCTAATACAAATAATTGCATCTTCAGTTGTTACTTGATGATTGTAGTTAGGTATGTTTGTATCCCCATCTGCTCTATAAATGTCATCAATTCTCTTTTTTAATTGTTCTGAAGATAGCCATACATCTTTTTCAGGTGATACATTTACTAGTTTAGAAAAAACAGAAGCTCTTTTATCAAATTTTGATTTAATTGAATTGAAGTCATTAGGGTCTAAATTTATCCAATCTTCTAAAGTATAAGCAATATATTTAGGATAGCCTGTCGATGTATTATCTGCAGACTGACCTTTGGTAAGAATCGATTTTAAATTTGAAATTAATTTTGTTTCAATCAGCTTATCCAAACTTTCAATAAATTTAGAGGCTGATTCAGAACCATTTTGCATGTTGTTTATAACAAATTTGTCTTCATTAAAAGTAATCCTTATTAAGTCCTCAATGGATTTTGAATTTAAATCCGTTTTAGCTGCGGTTTGTTGTACAAAAAAAGGTTTGCCATCTTTAATACCTGTGGCTATTCCACATTCAGTTTCAAAAATACGTTTGAAAATATTTTTATTGGAATCCTCAAAACCATCTGCAAAATTTGCGATATTAGGTATAATCGTTGTTAAGGCATTATTCTTATATGAAAGGTATTTATTTACAAGATGCTTGTGAGCATTGGGTTTAATCTTATCATCTATTTCAGCGGTCAAACTATTAATTACTTTCGTAATATTTCCTCTAACTTGCATGTTGTTAGAATGCCCAAAACTAATTTTATCACAAATTTCTTTTTTCAACTTAAGCAATAACTCATTTGCTTGATAATCGTAATAGGCCTTGATTAGGTTTTTTAAATTAGTCAACTCCGCTTCATACCATTGCGCTCTTTTCATCACGCTCCATGCTGGTCCCTCCTTAATTGTGGCATACTGGGTAATTACGGTGTCAGCAAGATTTCTATTAATGATTTCTTGACTTTCAATAATTACAGTGGATTTTATATCTGATAAAGCCTTAATCTCTGAATCGTACAACATCGATAAATCGTCGATGCGTGTATCCAATGCTTCATATACAAAACTCAATCTCATTAAACCTTGGCTTAATGCTATCTCTGTGCCTCCATCGTAAAACTCATTTAATATTTTAGTTGTAATACTATCAGTTTGAAAACCACTCTGTAAAATAAATTCGATTAATTTTGAATGAGTTTTATCTTTAATATCATTATCGAATAAACGTTTTAATCCCTCTGCCGAGCTTTCATCTTTTGTTTCAATTCCATCAGAATATTGCTTATCAATATTGGACTCTAAATAATCTTTCCAATATTTTTCTTTAAGCAGCGATAAATTTAATGGTTTTCCGTCAACCTCTTTTGCTTTATTATCGAAACCGTTGTATTTGTCTGACTCAATATAGGCTAAAAAATTATCTTGAAATAAAGGCCGAACTTCCAAATCAATATTGTCTTTTGAAGCTCCATTAATTCCAATAAAATTTTCATAGACCACACGTTTAAGATTCGTTTTGACGTATTCTTCAAAAAAATCGCGCCCGCTTCTAATTTCGGAATAACCTGCTGACCAGTATTGCTTTACCCAAGGTAAGTTATTATTTAATGATGTTACCGAATTAGGAAGAGTAGTATTGTCAAGGGCACTTATTATATTGCCACCGTGAGTGCGAACAGAAATCATTTCAAGCAAACGAGCCACATCTTTATACCTTTGCTTTATGTCGGTAGTTTGTCCCGCCATATTTTCATGATCGATTAAAATCGCAGAATTAAAAGGTTGAAAAGGAACCCGCCCTTGGTTATGTTTGTCTGCAATGATGGCAAATTTGGAAAAATGAGTGTCTCGTAACGCAGCTGCATTTGCCGCACTTGTATCATTTGATTTAATCAAATTTGGATTAATTGAACCAAAATAATCTCTCTGAACAGCATCTAATTCTTTCCAGAATGCAAAAACATTTGTTTTGTATCGATCTACATTTTCTCCTTCCTGAAAACTAACAAATACATCAGGCATATAAAGTACAGCAGTAGGTTTACTAAAATCATGACCTTTAAGTGTATAAAGCTCATCATAAAGAATCTGTGTAAGGTCGAGATAGATAGAACTACCCGTACCACCGGCCACACTCAATACTATAAAAGTTTGAAGCTTTTCATTATCAGCTTTATGTATATCATCAATCGATTTAATGATTAACTTAATTTTCTCCTTGAATTCTTTTGCAATTGAAGCTATTGCCAATCGACCTTGTGGTCTGTTTGCTGAGGCGCCCTTGGCTAAGGGCCCATTCTTCATAGTTGCACGCGCATTTGGATCTAACCAGGTATCAACTTTATTTCGCACTTCATTATTACTAGGAGCGGTTTGAAGGTAGGACGAAACATTAATCTTAGCTAAATCAACTTTTTGTCTTTCAGAAAAAGGATTCCCCTTTGCATCAACCAGGTCATTTGTATCGGTATCGATAAAAAGAAAATAATCGCCCTCTCTGTGCTTTTCTCTAATTTCACGAACGGTTTTTAAACCAGAACCACCCATTGCAATAAATAAATTTGCCATTCTTTTTTATTTTTAAGATTATTATTTTTAAATTATTTTACATTCGGCATAGTGATATTAATACCGTCTACAATCCATTTACTGCGCGTACCTGCAATTGTTTTTTTTCCTCTTGGGGCTGTTTTTTTTACCTTTCTGCTATCAAGAAGTAAATCACCATTTAATGGATAGATTAGTAAGCATTTACCTTTGAAAAATTTCTTTGTAGCTCGTATTTCTAGAGAAAAATCATTTTTCAATAAACTTACTTCGTTATTGGAAATTTTTTTGTTGTTGCCGAAGCAATCAATCACAATTGTAGATTTCCCTTGGGTGTAAAAATCCATACTGCCTCTTAATTTAGCTGGCGGAATTATCGTCCAAATGAACCTCAAAATCGAGAATAAAAGAACTATTACTATGATATCCGTTAACCACCATGGTATTAAGGAATCGGCTGTCATTAATGTTACTTTTTGATTCTTGATTTCAATATCTTTAAGCTCCGGTAATTCATTTTTATATTTCTCAGCCACCAAAGTTCCGGAGACTTCGATTTCAGTTTCCATTGGTGGAAAAAAGTTATACAACAAATCACTCTTTAAAATTTTAGCGACTTTTTTTTCGGATTCTTCGTTTAAAACTAATGTATGATAAACAAGCGAATTAGCTTCTTTAAGTTCGATTATCCCATTTTTATTTTCTATTTGAATAGTTGCATTTTGTTTTGAAGCTTTAGCATTAACACAATTTATTATTTTTTTTCTTAATATTTCGGCTTGGATTAATTTAAATTCTTGCTTCAATAATTGAGGTCCTGAAACATCTCCTAATTCCATATCAGGAAAAATTGAATTCAAATACTTCTTATAATCGCCTCTTGGGCTTTTAGCGGGATTCGCTAATAGATAAGTTTTTATGTTTGGGACACTAATAAATTTTAATGATTTAAACTCATTTGAAAGTTTCATCCATTCAGTGCTAGTTGGAAAACTATTGTACGGGTAATACTCTAGATCAGAAAAAACAAATACAAAAGGAATTAACTGTGCCGTACCCGGTGACTTCAGATTCTTAATTATCAATTTGGTCATTTTTAATCCATCAGAACCATTTGTTCCAAATTTATTATCCGTGACTAGCTTTTGTAATTTTAACTTAATTTCCTTTAACAAAGCCTCATTAATGTCCGTTGTAACAACTAATTCCTTAGTTTCATCTGTAGGGCCTAATTGTATAACAGTTATTTTGTCATTTTTAGGCAGTGCATCCGCGAAAATTCCAATTTGACTTACAATGTCTTTTCCAAAATTTTTGTCGGAAATGTCAATCACAAATATAAAATGAGAAGGAACATTCTTTGAATTATTACCAAACGAAGCAAACGTATTGGGCCAATCATTCTTAATCATATCCTCCGGCGTTTGCCCATACAAACACGTTGAAAACATTAAAGCAACAATAGTAATGAAAAAACTTTTAACCATATTTTTAAATTGAGCGTAAATATAAAATTATTTAATTAGAATAAAAAGTCGGCTATCTTTATTATTAAAAAAAAAACGAATACATTTTTAATAAACTTGGTCCGCTTTAGCTTTAATTGGTAATTTAGTTATTATCAAAAGTTTACTACATTCGATAATATCACAGTTTTAGCAGCAATAATAATGGATTTATAGCTTGCATTTAAAATTCCTTTTAATAAATAATAATAAACACTAATTTGCTATGTCACTCCCAAAATCCCGATATTACTACCATTTGAACGCTTTTGGTTCAATCGTTTCTGAATCAATCAAAGAACATCAATCAAACCCTAAAAGTACATTTGCAAGTTTTCTACATAAGAAAGGTGGACGTACTCCATTGTTTCAATTACAAGGTTTAGCTAGAATAGATGCTAAAATTAGTATGCACAAAGAACTTGCTGAAAGTTGGCTAGATCAATTTAAAGAAATTGAAGATGCATTAGGTAAATATGATTATTGGATTACCATGATTGAAAACAATCAAAAATGGAAATTCCCTTCTGAAATCAATACTTATTTTATTAATAATACATATTATTATATCGGTATTTTAGAGTATTTGCTTACAAAATATGGCTGGATCTCAAAACATAAAAATAAATATACCTATTTAGAAACAGCGCTGATTAATTTTGAAAAATCAACAAAAAAAGTAAAGTGGTATAAATCCGGAAAAGAAAAGAAGAAGCTGCTTGTATTTTATCGTGATGAGTTAATGAGCCTAAATCAAAAAATTGAAAGTGAAGAAATAGATCTTAATTTATTAGAAGAAGGAATACATGAGTTTCGTCGTAAATTGCGTTGGATTGGAATTTATTCTAGTGCGCTTCGTGGTAAAGCACTTATCGCGGCACCAGTAAAAGGAGATGCATTGAGTAAATACGTAACAAAACAAAATACTGAAATTTCATTCAATAAAATTCAATCAAACCCAAAAGAAAAAGAAGTAATAAAATTTCTTCCAGGCGGGTATTATGCAATGAGCGAATTAATTATTAAAATTGGAGATATAAAAGATACAGGAATTTGTTCAGCAGAAATGTTAGTGGTAGGAAAAATGTTTGGGCTTAGTCCAATTAAAATTCAAAAACTCCTTGGCGATGATTATTTATCTCAAACTAGCGTTGTAAAATCTAATAAAGCCCTTATAGAAAGTTATGTAAAAAAAGAAAAAATATTGCTTCAAATGGCCGATTATTTAGATGCTCAAATTAAATAAATTTTCTAAACATCTCATTAGTGTCCGTAAAAAAAAAATGAATTGTATGAAAGTCCTTATAAATTCTAGGATTATTCTCGATTACTCTTTCTTATTGTAAAGATTAACTTAATTTTGACTCAATATCAATATTAGTTCAATGAATTATATCAAAAAAATCATCTTGAAGTGGGGTGTATTAATTAAGATAATGCCCTTATTAATACTAATTCTCGTAGCAAAAATACTGGTAGATTATTACAATCTAGAGTTTCTGGAATTAAATTCATTGTTTACTTCTTTGGTTGCAGCAACTATTTTTTTAATTGGATTTTTAATTTCAGGAGTTTTATCAGATTACAAAGAAAGTGAAAGGATACCTTCAGATCTGACTGCATCATTAAAAAATTTACAAGATGACGCTTTAATGCTGTCAAAAGTAAAACACGGTGACTCGATCGGCTATCTATCTGCAATTAAGTTTCTTGAATATCAAAAAATAGTAGCTTTTAAAATTAAAGACTGGTTATATAATGAAATAACCAGTGAAGAAATGATAAAATTAGTAGGTGATATGAATACTTACTTTATTGAGTTGGATGCCGAGGGTGTTCCAGCAATTTACATTATAAAAATGAAAAATGAGCAAAATAATTTGCGGAAAATAATTTTGAGGATTGACACAATTAGAAAAACCGATTTTATTAGTTCCGCCTATGCCATTGTAGAATCAATGGCTTTTATTATTTCAATAGGATTAGTATTCATTAATATTGAAGCGGAGAAACAATATTTATTTGCGGAAGTCTTTTTTACGCTTCTGGTCAGTTTTCTTATTTTTTACATGATAGCATTAATAAAGGATATTGATGATCCTTTTGATTATCAAAACAATGGAGAGAGTGGATCTGAAATAAATTTAGATGTATTTAACGATCACCTTAAATCATTAAAATAATAGACGTATCAATCATTTGCTATTACTAATATCTTATCCTCTGGTCCTAATTTAAATTTGGATAATTTGTCAGGCGATAAGATTGATTTAAAAGAAGTGATATCGTCAATGTACTTTCGATCATGAATTCCGATTACAATTTCATTGCGTTTAAGTCCTTCATTAACAAGTTCGCCAAAGGTAACTTCAGAGTCAAGATTATTAAGGTAAGTACCCGCTGACCGTAAATAGAATTCTGCACCAGAATCATCCAAGAGATCTGTATAAACTTCTGTTAAGTATTTATTTTCAGAAAGTTGAACTAAATACATAGCAATTAACTCTTCTCCTGTTATGAACTCATCATCTCGGGTTCCTTCGATTAATCTTTGATTTTTAGGGTCTAATAACTCACAACATATAGTATAATTCAATTGATTTGTATCTCTGTGGGATTTAATATGAGTAAACGTCATCAGTGTTAAGGCATCTGCTTCTTGAATTTCAAAATCATCACGATAACTTAAAATTATAACAGAATTAGTTTTAGTCCAATTCACTTGGCTTAGATACTCCTTGTTTGAAGTTTTCTGTGGCTTTATGGTTATTTTTAGATTTTGGCATTTACTACTAAATAATTCATCTGGATGGTGTTTTATTTTATCATTGAATAAAATATCTATCTCTGACCCTTTTTCCAATTGTGCATTAAGCTCTTCAATTAAAATAGGAGTCCAACTATTCCAACCAATTATTGTAACGTGTTTCTTTAGTTTCGGTTCATTTATTACAGCAGATTGAATTTGTGGATTACTGATAAGGGGATTATAAAATCCCTTCACTTTTCCAATAGTTGAATCATCTTCACTTATTAAAATAAGTTGGTCATTATCTTTGATTATTGTTGAAAAATCTGGAAGGATTTTAATCTCTTTTTTATCTTTTTCTTCATTGCTTGCAATCCCTATTACAGAAGAAGATGAAAAATTAAAAACAATTTCCTTAAACGTCTTACCAACAAAATTTTTAGCAAAATTGGACTTGCTTGAACTGTCATTAGAATCATGAGTTGGTGGCCAAAAATAAATTTCCTTCCCTCTGAAAGAAAGTAATTCATAATAAAGCTTGCTTAATCCTGGTTCTTTGATTGTCTGCGCAATTACACGCATAATAAAGTTTTTAGGCTGAATTACAGTGAACTTATCCAGTAATTTAATTGCCTCTGCATTTTCTGCAGAATGAACTTCTGCAATTATTGGGCAAGTGATCGTTTTATCTTTCTGCAACGCAAGGGCTCTTTTTAAAACTATTGAATCACTGTTTACATCTTCCGTCGATAATAAAACGATGCTCCTAGCAGTACTTACACTCACCATTCGTAAATCCAAATCATAACTTGGATCACCTGAACGACAAATCACATCTGTTTTTGACCATTGAGGTATCTCGGGAATAAGTTCTTCCTCCATATACACTTTGTCTCTGGCGGCTAGAATAACTATGCTGGAATGGGCCATACTCCTATTAGATTCTGATAATTCTACGATAGCAGTTCTAAGTTTATTAGACCATCCGAGAAATATGGAATGATTACTTTCAATAACAACTGATTTACCTCTTTTTAAATCAGAGATCTTGGATTCAATAATGCTGGAAATCATACCGATTAAAGCCCCTAAAAATAGTAGACCAATTACTGCTGCAATGATATTGATTATTATTAGAATAGGCGAACCTTTAAGAACTAATGACGGAGATAAAGAAATATTTAACAAATCACTAAATACAGTATAAAAGGGTTCTTCCGAAACCGCGAAAATGTACTTAAGAAAAGATAATATAAAAATAAATAAAAGTGAACCAATTGAAATCAAAAACAAAAATAACTTTGGCTTTTTACTAATTATTTTACCGAAGCTATAAGCGAATATTTTTATTAAATTCATAACTAATTTTTAAAAGTGTTTCTAAAGTCAAAATATTTATCCGAGGTATTATAATACTCCCCAAATCCAGACCAGGGATGTTACAAAGCTAAGTTAATATTTTTGTTTTAACTGGCAAGAGATTGATTAAAAAAAAGTTGGTAAGCGTCATTTGGTTTTTGTCCTAGTGTTTGATGTTTTCTGTTATTATAATAATTGACGTAATATTCTACATTCTTGTACAGCTCGACACCTGTTTCAGCTGTCTGCCTCGGCAGATAAAAGTGAGGTAGTTGTATTTTATGGTTTTCCAAAATCGTTCTATCCAAATATTGTCGGTAGCTCGGCCTTTACCATCCACAGTAATTTTGATTTGTTGACCTTCTATGATTTTGGTCCACAGGTTTTTTATGTATTGGGAACCATAATCAGAGTTAATAATTTCAGGCTTGCCATATTGCTCACAGGTAAGAATTTATCCAGCAAATGAAATATACTTCAGTTGAATTTCCCTCCGTACTGGTGTGAATCTCAAGGCTTAAGTGCTTTGGAAAATCTATATTAAAGGAATCTTTGCGATGTTCGCCCACACTGACTCCCCTACCCTATATTCTTCTTTTTTGATGTTGAAAAGAATTGTTGTAAGTAAAACCCACAACAATCTGGCTTACTTTGCCTCAACTTTAAAATTAAAAAATATGAAAAATGTACTTTATTACGTCGGAGCAGCTTTGATTGTTCTAATGACCCTGTCCATGCTTGGATTAACAAAAATGGTGCTCATCCACGGGGGGAATCCAACCGCCTATCTTACCTTCAATATCGAAGCACTGTTGCTCGCTGGAGGGTTTAAATTAATAGAACACGCCAAAAATAATAATTAATATCTTTAACTGAACCATGGAAAATTATAACCGAGCATCAGCGTTCAAGCGTCAACGTCGTGATAAAAATCCAACCAACCTCTCAGTAAGGTTGCGACGCGAAAAAACCGCAGTGACCGAAAAAACGGTTGCCACAAAATCCTATGTATCCGAGGATAACACACAACCTGTGGAGTCGTCGAGCAAAGCTTTTGAAAAGAAATACCTAAACCCTAAGGATGTATGTTTTAGGAATTCAAGCCTGAATGAAGTGTTTCCAAAACCTTTACGAGCGTCCATCAACAAAATCTATTTCGTTGTACAATATGAAAAAACACTCTACTTAAAAGCCTCTTTAACCGAAGAAGCGAGAGATTTCTTGGCAACGCTCAAAAAGGAAGAACATGCTGTAAATAACACAAGTCCCAAGGCGATGGATCGTGACCAAATCAAGATAGATATTACCGTTTCTACAGAAGGAAAAGGAAGGTTTCACATAAGTCACCCAAGATTCGAGTGGTGGATTGACTATTACGATGTAAATTCGGAAATTGTAATTTCGACGTTTGATTTTTCAATACTGTCCTCAGAACAACAAATCGCGTATGAAATTAAAAGAGGGAAACTCTGTCCGTATTGCCATGCCGAGACACGCGTGGTGAGCGATAAGGAAATTTACGGCAGCAGTTACGGGAAAACGTTCATTCAATGTACAGTAGATCCCGAACATTACGTGGGCACCTATGCCAATGGAAAATCCCTAGGGCGTCTAGCTGATAAAACCCTAAGGTTAAAAAAACGTGAAGCGCATGCCGCTTTTGACCCTTTATGGAATGAAAATCCAAAATTGTTCAAAACCCGCAACGGGGCCTACAAGTGGTTATCTAAACAAATGCGCATTCCCTTTGAAGATACTCACTTCGGTATGTTCGACGAAGCGCAATGCCTCCAGGCTATTCAGTTGATTGAACGGTATAAACGCAGAAAAAAGATTCAACAAAAATTAGCGCAGTGGTTTAAATTTAAGTAATTATGGCACAGAATAAAAAAGCACAATTAAGATATCGGGTAATCGATCTTTGTTTGAGTACCAAAAAAGTTAGTTTCAAAGAACTCAAGCAGGAAGTAGAACGAGTCCTAACCGAACACCTGCCTGAATTTGACGGCATCTCCGACCATCAACTGCGGTCTGATCTCAGATACATGATGAGTGAACAAGGCTACGGCGCGCCCATTGTTCAACAAAGGAATGGTAGGGACCGTTTGTACACGTACGAATATCCATTTACTATCGAGAAGTCGGGCATCAATGAAATGGAACTAAAAACCTTGGAGCAAGCCGTAATGACCCTGAGGATGTTTGAAGGTCGCCCGGGATTTGAATGGCTAAACGACTTAGGTCCTTTTATTGCCAGCAAAAGCATCAAACGCATGAATCCCATCATTTCCTATGAAACGAATATTGATTATTCAGGAAATGACACCATTCCTCTACTTTTTCAAGCCATAGTTAACGAACAAGTGTTAGAATTCGACTACAATCCCTTTGGGAAACCTTCAAGGCACATTGTTTTCCACCCGCATTACTTGAAACAACACCAGGGAAGATGGTATATTTTTGGTAGGCATGAAGGATTATCGGCCGATGTTTGGCATCTTCCCGTAGAACGAATGAGTAACATCACGAAGCACATCGGAACCAACTTTGTTCGAAGCACTACGGATTGGGACGATTATTTTTATGATATCGTAGGCGTAGTTCGTTACGATGAGGCTCCTCAAAAGATTACCCTACATGTGGACGTAGCAACTGGTCCGTATCTGCGTACCAAACCCTTGCACCCTACCCAGAAAATGAAGCAATTGGACAACGGCCATTATGAGGTTCGCATTGAAGTCATACCCAATCACGACTTTTTTGCCCTGTTGTTATCCTATGGCCAGGATATCATTCTTCAGAAACCCTTAGTCCTTCAGCAAAAAATGAAATCCATAATCCATAAAATGTACCAGAATTATGAGCACTAATAAAACGATTAAATCCAATATTTATACCCTCATCGCAGGAATAATCATCATGACACTTGCAACACTTTTGATCGCACTGATCCTTGTTTATCCCTGGAATTGGTTGAATGACGCCATGCATTGGGATCTTTCCTTGAACTATTGGCATTGCTTTCTTGTGTTGGACCTACTTGGCGTACTTTTTATGCTATATATGGTTTTCATTCCACAACAGCGCAGTGGATGGAACGACCAAAAAGTGGACGATTACATCGATGAACAGGTAGGACCCGGGTATTGGGACCATAGCGATCCCTACGACGGATATTAATTACGCGCTATGGCTACAAGGAACAAAAGGTTGCGATGTATTTCGCTGCTGCAAATTTCTTCTGCAACCTTCCAAAGTGATTCACTGGCAAACTAAGAAAGGTACAGTTCTTTAGTTCTTTTTTCAATAGAGTTTCTCTGCGCTCACGCATTATTGCTGGATTAAAAATATCATCCCTTTGCCCGTCAATGAATAATACCTTTTTCGCTATTTGCTCGAAATTGAGTTCTGGTATGGCACCTAAATCTTCTCCCCAGATTAATTCCTTAAAAACAACATCTGTGTTTTCATTTTCTCGGAGCGTCTCTAATTCGTTCATCATCGTGGTCCAAGCCTCTTCGTTCAACTCACGTTCAATGAACCTAAAAAATCTTGAAACTGATGACGCATCTATGTCCTGTATTTTCCAAGCAGATAGAACCACGACCAGAGAATCTAATTTTAATTGCAACTCATCTTTTAAACATTTGGCCGCGGCAATGGCAGATACCCCACCAATCGAATACCCCAGAATACTTACGTTAAAATCCTCGGTTAGGCGAAATCTTTTTGGATCATTTTTTATAGCTTGGTACAAGGCTTTCACGTCTGCTTTTACCTGGGTATAACCTCCGTGGTATAAATAAGTCCCATGTTCTAAAAGCCGTCTAAAAGGACTTACGGTATCCTGACCATCGCTTGCCATGGAACGTCCAAAATGAAAAGGAAGGGGCAATAGTATAGCAACAATGCCTTGTTGGTTCAACTGCTCACCAATTTCAATGTATTTTTCGTAATAATCTTCCTTATTGCCAATTCCCTCTAAAAAACCATTGAACATAATGACCACATGATTTGACCGATCATCGGTATTTTTCCAAATCTGGCATTCGAATTCATGGTTGTTGGGGAATACCTCAAGTTCTTTATACAAGACCTTGGTTTTTAGAGTAAAAGGTTCCATTTCTTTTTTTATTAGTGTGTAAATTTATAACATATCATTTTCGGAATTTTAAAACTCCTCTAATTATTCTTCGGATTCACCTTATTTAAAAGTTCTTCAATGGCTTCGTCGGCATTTCTTCCGCCATAGACTACGTTCATGATTCCGGGTAAGAATTTATCCAACAAACGAAACACTTCGATCAAATTATCCTGGATGATAAATTCATGCATTCCCTCTTCTTGGAACCTGTAATAGGTTTTAGACCGTATATGTCCATTCGCATGATTTAATTGTAGATGTCCTAAATAAGAAATGGCATTTGCTATATCGATGTACTTGGAAACCTCTAAGCGATGCGTTTCAGGAATATTCACCGAAGCTGAAGCATAGCACTCTACTAAACCCGCTCTATTATGAACGATGACCAATCCCGTAGCTCCTCCTACCGTTAACTCCACACCCAATTTTATAAGGGTTTGTTCCTCCGTATCTTGCTCGATTTGATAGGTGTAATTGATCTTTTCTAGAAAAGCAATGATTTGCTCTCTCATGGTGAATGATTCCAATTTTTCAAGTTTATTCATGGTTAATGCTGCTTTAAATTTAATATCTTGTATTTAATTATTTACCACTTCTACCCAAATTCTATTGGGATACCCGCCCTGGAAAACATACTCGGTAACCGGACAAAGCCATAAGCGATGCCCCTGCATAGTGGGTACGGTGTAGTACATTCCATAACTCACGGGCGCATGTCCCACGGTATTCAATAAACCCTCATCCATGCCATACGAGTCTGATACCAAGAGGTGGGTTGCCGTATCAAAGGGTTTCGCGCTAAATTGTAACCACACCTCTGTACCCATTCGGCTCAAGTGATCCAGGAAGGTGTCGGCGCCATCCACCATCATTAGGTTGGCTTGCGTGCCAAGTCCTGCTTCTAAAAATTCTGGTAAGTCGATATACCAGGTGTTGCTTTGTTTGTAAAATCGGTTGGTCATACGTAAAAATTTTGGTCAAATTTAAACGCTACACAAGGCAAACCCCATTTCCTTGCAAGGTTGTAAGGTGGGGAAATGACGCTGTTACGGCGAAATGAAATTGAATTGATATTCACCCTTTGCAACTTCCAAAATTCCAAATGTCCGAAAGTCCCAAAGTTTCTAGTTATTACTACTTTTGAAACATGAAAACGTTTTTCTAGATCTTGTTCGTAGCAGCTGCAACAAGTCTTTTCTCCCAAACCATCGAAAACGTGGATTTTCATGCGGAAGGCAACTTGTTGGTGGTAACCTACTGCGTGTTGTTTTCTGTTTCATAGATTTAAATTAAAAGTAAAAATTTTAACTAACATCTTGGTTTGAAATTAAGGAAGTATTATAAACTAACGTAAATCCTCATTCCGAAACCTCAGAAAACCTAACCTATTTTTCATATAATTAATATTAAGCATTTTTCCCTACCTGACTAACACGAATCCCGCCCATTTTTCTGGGTCTGTGTTTTAAATTCACTTTATTTATTAGCGCCTATCACCAAGCGGTTCAACAAGAGGAACTCTTCCAGCAGCAATGCACGCATGTCTTCACTGAAGACAGCTAATTGGCTTTGGTATTCGCTAATTTGTTTGGAGTATTCGAGCTTAACCTCAGCTTGAGGTACATAGAATAGGTTCTTGAAGGTATAGTTGTCTGTTCCGATCTTGGCCTTGTACTCCCAAAAATAGGCTCCTGGCGTTAAATCCTTGATCCAAAACGCATAGTTTTCTCGGGAAAACCTCAAGGTATCAGTTCCGCCGAGTCGATACATTTTAACGTCGGACTTCAAGTTAAGGTTGGGGCTTAATTCCAATAAAATGCTATCGCTCAACACCTGAACACTATCCAAGGGATAAAAGGCCATAGGGTCATCGCCATCTCCCCGGTGTGTTGCTGCTCCTGCATTGCTTTTTTGAGCCACTTGCTGGCTGGTGGCGACATTAATGAAGGCTTGGGTAAAATTAGATTTTCCATCCAGTTTTTTTTCCAATTGCTTGTAGGTATAGGTTTTGTTTTTCTCCAATTCAATTAATTGGGCTTGTTTTTTCGCAATGGCTATTGTTTTTTCAGAAGTAAGCACTTTATCCGTGGACTTTAGAGATACCACTGCCCCTGCTTGATATTTAGTCTGACCAATGGTTAAGCTACCTTTTTTAACGAAGAGGTGTACTTGGCTAAAGGTCATGTTAACACATGCAAGTACTGCGATAACGAATAATAGATTTTTCATAGTTCGGTAGGTTTTAATTTTTGTTGAATCCAGCGATATAAAGGTGAAAAAATTTCCACCATTTCTTCAAAGACCAACAGTTGCAGCAAAGTGCTTCCCATTTCAATGTACCAATTGTATTGCATCAGATAAAGAACGACGAATAAGGCAGGTAAGCTCAAACCCAACATCAATAAAATATTCACAACCTTTCCCGCTTCTACAAATACAAGAAAATATAAGTATGCAAAAACAAAAAGTACTCCAAGGCATTTGAACCACCATGTTGCGGAAACTTCGGTAAACCGCACTTCCTTTCGCAATAGGTTATCGATGGCATTGGCATGGATTAATACCCCAGGCATGGACGGTGACCTAAAAATCATGTTTTCATCCGAGGGTACGGAGAACTTATCTTCCAAATCATTTTTTATATCTCGCAGGGCTGTGCTTCCAAAATGACCAATGAGTACGATTTTACCCTTGAGCATACTCGCATCGGTGGCGTTCATGACTTCGCGGGCATTGAAAACAGGTACAACACCTGGTTCTGAAAAAGCTAACTCATTTACTGACTGTACGTTAAATGCGGTTGGTTGGTAATCAGGGGCTACATAATTGATCAAATAGGGATCGTCGGGAATTTCATGCTTAAGGCCGAATTTTTTCGCCATTTGCGCGGCAAACGTCCGTGATCCCCCCTCGTACCTACGAACTGTTTGCGGTTCCTGAATTAAATTAACCGTTCCATACGTAGCATTTCGGATTTGTAAATGGTCTTTTCCTTGGGTATTTAAGGCTAAAACCACCTTGTTATTTTCGGACAATTCTTGCACTAGCGCTGCAGTTCCCATGATTCTTTGATCCCTTGAAAAGGTATGATCAATGCCAATAACCTTGGCATCGTACAAGGAAACTACCTTAACTAAATCGGCCAATTCTTGACGAAACGTGAGCGGATCTAGATCCCCAGAATTGATAAGAATGATATCTGTTCCGGGAGCATGCTTCCGTGTTTGCGCGTTAATCTTGTAATGCAAATCATTTAGGCTCAAGTCATTGGCCGCATCCAATTCTAAGCGTGGAACATTCATTACATCCAAGCTCAAGGCAAGGTTAAGCACCCAACCGAAAAACAAAACTAATACATAAAAAAACAAGAGCTTGAAAAACCGCTTATTGAATAACCAATATAACCCTGCTTTGAATTTCATGGATGTTTAATCGTTAAAATTATGGAACTTACCAAACAATTACAACTTCCTCATTTCTTTTTATTCTTACACTTCTCTTCTCGCTTATCCAGGCGTTCGATTTCTGCCGTGATGGATTGCGCGAGTTGCACTACCAGCTCTTCTTCGGTTTTGTTCTTAACCTTGGGTAACACAACGGTGTTTCCCACAGGTGTTTCGCCGAAATAAATATCGTAATACCATTCCAATTTCTGCTTATCCACATTACATGCCACTATAACACGGTATGATTTTTCCAAATTCTTGGAATACACTAGTTCTCCCCTACTGCTTGAGGAAATAAAGTATTCATTGATTTTTTGCCTTAATTGTGGGTACATCACCTTGGCCTCCGGATTCATGGTAAAATCACTCATCCCTATCCGCGTTTTTGGGCAGTTGATATCAATCCTTTGACGCACCTGATCGTTGATGTTGCCGATTTCAAAGCGCCCGTCGCCGAAGCTGTTAGGCTCTTGTTGGTTGCCGTTCGCGCGCGAATAGTCTTTAACCAAATCAATGGTTTCGTCGAACCACGAACGTATCTCTAAACTCGTGTCCTTGGGCTGTTCCTTCATCACTTGCAGTAAGTGGTAGGTTAATACGCCTTGGTTTAAAGTTTCGTCTTCGTAGGCGCTTTCGTTGTCAGCCGCGGCTGCCAAGATCATCATGCCGTTCTTGTCTTTGAGCCTGTCCAATTGACGGATGCGTGTGGCTTCATCGTCGCCACGACCGTTAAACGCCATCGTTTGGTTGATGATTTGACCACTGTGACAGGCATCGAAGACCAATACCCGCTTTTGCGCCTTGATGTTTTTCGGGTGGCACCATTCGGTCAGCTCCTCTACCCCAAAACTCGAAGACATCACGTTCTTTTTATCGGCCTTGTGCAAAATGAACCGTATTTCCTTTTCACCCGACTTTTCAGGGATATCGCCATGGCCTGCAAAGAAAATGTAGAGAATATCGCTTGCCTTAGCGTTTTCGCCGATTTCCTTGAGTACGTTTTGCAGGTTCGCTTTGGAAGGCACGCTGTCGCTGTTGCCCGTACCCGTGAGGCGGTATATGCGACAATCTTCCTTGAATAAATTACGCGCCGTAGCTTCCACGGCATTGGCAAGATCGTCTGCATCTTTTTTCGCAAAATCTAAATCGCGGTAACGTTGAGCGCTGCTTTCCTTGGTGGGGTTGCCGTAGTCATTCACCCCGATGAACACCCCGTAGAATTTTGGATTTTCTTTTTCCGTGGTTTTCACCACCGAAGAGATTACTCCCCTGCCGTAAATTCCAGAGCCCTTCACTTTGGCTTTCACCAAAATGGGGTTTGCACTGTTCTTTTCTCCGGTTAAAAAGCCCTGCAAGGTGTCGGAGGAGAAGCTAAGGTAATACACTTCTTTTTTCTGTTCGAGTTTCTTCTGCAACTGTTCGGGTTTAAACTTATAAGTGAGGTTGCCGTTGATGTACACTTCTGTTTCTCCCAAGCCTCCGTTGCGTGGAATGATTTTGTAGCGATACAAGCCCTTATCGCCCTTATCGATGGGTTCGATGATTGGAGTAAGCTCACAAATGTTCAAGTCTTTGAGTTTGGGCGCAGGGCGGTCGTTGATCAGGATGCTGTCTCCGTTCATGATTTTCTCCACCAAGCCCGGCACCCAGAGCGAGTCTTTCACTTGGGCCAGGTCGATGACTTCCAGCCCG
>Ga0247837_1001804_pt1 | contig 42935 bp, 31 predicted proteins | sample LaCtaG_2_FD_187115 | JGI IMG/M metagenome (GOLD analysis project Ga0247837, IMG submission 187115) | Freshwater microbial communities from meromictic Lake La Cruz, Castile-La Mancha, Spain - LaCruzMarch2015_14.5m | ecosystem: Environmental > Aquatic > Freshwater > Lake | place: Spain: Castile-La...
GTGCTATTGCGGCGCTACAAGCGAAGGGCGCCACCACGTTCATTCATTGCGGCGATGTGGAGGATGACTTAGTCCTTGACCAACTGGCGGGTCTTGATAGCCACCTTGTCTGGGGCAATTGCGACTGGAATCGTGACTCCTTGGCTCGCTACGCAGCCAACATTGGCATCACGGTGCACGGCGATAGTGGCGAAATCACTGTGGACAGAAAGCGCATCGCCTTCACGCACGGACATGAACTCCCTGCCCTCCGTGCGGCGGTCACCAGCGGTGCTCATTACTTGATTCACGGCCATACCCATGAACTGCGCGACGAACGGAACGCCGGCACGCGCATCATCAATCCGGGCGCATTGCACCGCGCGCCGCGATACACCGTGGCCACGCTTGAGCCAGCCACGGATCAACTGACCATCATTGAGGTGCCAGCGTGACGAAAGGTTCGAATCGATGACTCAGCATCACAACACCGACCCGCTCAGTAGTTTGGTCACTGACGCACTTCGAAAGACCGCCGTCACGGCTCGGCGTGCTCGACAGAAGTTTCGGCGCCTGTCCAGTCCGCGACACATCTACACGCCCCCCGGAACCATCGTCGTTTCGCCGGATGACATTCCGCCAGTCGTCACGGTATTTGCCTACGGCCCGACCAGCTACAAGGAGTTTGTCGCCGCCAGTGTTGCCGACATCATTGCGCTGGGTACGGAGTGGCCCGTGTTGTGGGTTGATGTGGATGGCTTTGGAAATGTGGCGCTTCTCAAGGAGATTGCAGACCACTTTGGCATCCATCCACTGGCAATGGAAGATGCCACCGACACAGCGCAACGGGCAAAGAGTGAGCCCTACGGCGACGCCACATTCTTGGTGCTGCCCATGCCGCATGAAGATGAACGCGGATTCTGGACGGAACAACTTGCTATCTGGGTCACCGCGCGCGTGGTGGTGACGTTCCAAAGCGTGCCCGGAGATTGCCTGGATCCACTCCGCAACCGGATCCGCGAGAACAAAGGAAGATTGCGAACTTCCGGGGCTGCCTACCTCTCCTATGCGATCGCTGATTCAGTCGTTGATGGCTACTTCCCCATCGTTGACCGCATCGGCGAAGCGCTTGAGCCGCTTGAAGATGAAGCATTCACCAAGCCTGATGGCCGGACGCTCGGAAAGATTCGCCGCATTCGCGCGGAACTCATTCGCGTGCGCCGCGCCGTGCATCCACTGCGCGACGCCGCCATCGCACTGGCCTCACTCGACCGCGTCTTTGATGCTGACACGCGACACTACCTGCGCGATCTGAACGATCACGTCTCGCGTGTCTTGGATCAACTTGAAACTGACCGGTACATGGCCAATGATTTGCTGGACATTTATATGACCAGCGTCAATCTGAAGGTGGCAGAAACCTCCAAAGTTCTGACCATTATTGCCACACTGTTCATGCCGTTGACATTTATCGCCGGTGTGTACGGCATGAACTTCAAACACATGCCAGAGCTTGAATGGATGCTCGGCTATCCCTTCGCCTTGGGCCTGATGGGATGCACCGTCATTGGTCTGATGACGTATTTCTGGCGTAAAGGGTGGCTTCAAGACACTACCAAGTGATTTAGTTGCATACAGTCACTCATGATCGGCGAAGCAACACCTATGCCAACATCCCCTGCTATTCACACCTTGGCTGCACTTCGCGCATCGGGCTGGCGCAGCCGATCCGTCAAGGCGGAACTCCGCACCAACTTCGAGCACGCCCTCGCCGCATCATCGGCGCGTGGCGATCGAGGTGCCGCCGGTCTATTCCCCGGCATTCTTGGCTATGACGACACCGTCCTGCCAGAATTGGCAACGGCCATCATTGCTGGCCACGACATCTTGTTCCTTGGCGAGAAGGGTCAAGGGAAGAGCCGCCTCATGCGGATGCTTCCAAACTTCCTTGATGAGTGGCTGCCGTACCTGGATATTCCTGGATGCGCAGTGCATGAAGATCCGGAACACCCCATCACCCGCGCCGGGCGGGAGATGTGCGCCAACACCGCCGATCGCATTCCCATTGCCTGGTGGCATCGCAAAGATCGCTACGCCGAACGATTGGCCCCCGGCACCAAGTTCGCCGACCTGATTGGTGAAATCGACCCATCGCGGCTTGCTGCCGGCACCAGCATGGGCTCGGAAGATGCATTGCACTTCGGCCTGGTTCCGCGCATGCACCGTGGCATCTTTGCCATGAACGAACTTCCAGATCTTGATGAACTGGTGCAAGTGGGTCTCTTCAATGTGCTGGAAGAACGCGACGTGCAAATTCGCGGCTATCCGGTGAGTTTCGATCTTGATGTGTTACTGGTGTTTAGCGCAAATCCAAGCACCTACAACCGCTCCGGCAAGGTGATTCCGCAGCTGAAGGACCGCATTGGTAGCACGGTGGTCACCCACTATCCACGCGAGCGTGATGCTGGCATTGCCATCACTCGGCAAGAGGCAGGCATGGACCTTGGCGGCGAATTCCCAGTGATTGTTCCGCCATTTATGGATCGAGTGGTGGAAGAAATTTCCATCGCTGCTCGGCGTAGTAAGTTTGTGGATCATGCCTCGGGAGTCAGCGCGCGCTTCAGCGTTGCCAATTGGCGCACCATGGTTGCCAGCGCACGGCGTCGATCCATTCAACTTGGTGAATCTCCAGCAGCGCCCCGCATCAGCGATCTTTCGCACTTGCATTCTTCAGCACTTGGAAAGCTGGAACTTGATCTCATGGGCAGCCATCAGATGAACGAGCGCCAAGTGATTGATGCCATTGTTGCTGAAGCGGTGGGCGTTGTATTCAAGGAATACGTCGAAGAGCACGGCCTGGCATCCATTGCAGATGCGTTTGCCAAGGGCGTACGCATTGAAGTGGGCGACCTCGTGCCCAGTGCGCAATACGCGCAACGCATGAACAGCGTCCCGGAAGCATGGGACAAGGCATTTGAAGTGAATGCCAGCACCGATGCCGCCGTTCGAGCTTCATGCGCGGAGTTTGTCCTTGCGGGACTGTGGGCCACCGATCGCGTGAGCCGTACCGCGAAACATGGCCGCACTTCGTATGAGGTGAAGTAACCGCCGTGGCAAACCACGACGACATGTCGCCTGATGCTGACGAACCCATGGGCGCACCAGTTCCTGATGCGCGCCCGATTGCCCCACAGCCACTCGGCGGCGTGTTGCATACGTACCTTGGCTACGACGCCGTCAAGTTTGGTCAAGCGCAGCCTGCTGACTCCAGCGGTGCTGCGAGCAGCGCTTACGAACATCTCTTGGCGGCCGGATCCATGCGCCACTTCACGGACGAAGAACTGGCGGACGCCATTCGCATTGATCCTTCGCAGATCCAAGGCCTTGGACCCAGTATCGATGCGCTCATCGAACTGCTTGAGCAACGCAAAGAACGCATTCTTTCCACCTATGACCCAACACCCGCGACGCACGCTGCTGCGAAAGCCTTTCTCGATACAGCTGCCGGAGCGGTACCAGAAACCGGCAAGCCCGATGTTGCTAAGCGCATTGCGCACGCCATTGCCGGCGAGCAATTGCGGGATCTCGAACGTTTGTGGTACCGACTTCCAGAGAATTCACCCGAGCAGCGCGCGCTCACGCAAGCACTGGAGCGCCTGCGCGAGAAGTATGAAGTTGATCAACTCACTTCACGATGGTCGTTCAGCGGCCGCGAAGCGCTTGATGTCCCCGGCGCGATAGAGGTGAAGGCAGAGTTGGAAGAACTCGATCGCCTCTTGGAGCAGTTGCGTGAAGCACTCAAGAATGCCAAGCCAGCCATCATTGACATGGATGCATTGGAAGAGTTCGCCCCGCAAGAGCAGGTGGACTCACTCCGCGACGCCCAACGAAGAGTGAATGAATTGCTGGAGCGTTTGGCCGAGGATGCAGGCTTGGCACGCACGCCGGAAGGCGGCTGGCAAGTCAGCCCCAAGGCCATGCGCCTGTACCAGCGCAGCCTGCTGGCCACCATCTTTGGCGGCCTGCAAGCTGCGCGCAGCGGCCGGCACGAAGGCGTTGCTAGCCCAGACGGCGCGGTGGAATTGCCATCGACGCGTCCCTATGAGTTTGGAGACAGTCCGTCCGCCATGGACATTCCGCAGAGCATGGTGAATGCCCTGCTCCGTGAATCAGCAGACGGCCCGCGCGCGCCCGGCACTCCGGTGCGCATGCGCTCCGACGACATGGTGGTGCACAAGACGCGCCAGCAACCAAAGTGCGCTACAGCAGTCATCATGGATATGTCTGGCTCCATGCGCAACGGTGGGCAGTACGTGCAAGCCAAGCGCATGGCCATGGCGCTCGATGGCCTGATTCGCAGCGACTACCCGGGCGACTATTTGCAATTTGTTGAGATGTACACCGTTGCAAAGTTGCGGTCATCGGGCGAAATCCCCAGCATCATGCCCAAGCCGGTCACCATTCGGGAGTCGGTGGTGCGCCTGCGCGCTGACATGTCGGACCCGGACATCACTGAGATGGACCTGCCCCTGCACTTCACCAACATCCAGCGCGCGCTGCAACTTTCGCGGCAATGGCTCGGCGGCAGACCAACGCCAAATCGCCAAGTGATGCTGATCACTGACGGACTACCGACCGCGCACTTTGAAGGCAGCGATCTGTACATGATGTATCCACCGGATCCACGCACAGAGCGCGAGACCATCCGCGAAGCCATGCGCTGCAAAGAGGCTGGCATCACCATCAACGTATTCCTGCTGCCAAGTTGGAGCCAGACCGAAGACGATGTGCAGTTTGCGCATCGCATGGCGGAATCAACCGGCGGCCGCGTGTTCTTTGTTGCCGGACGGGAACTCGACCGCTTCGTGGTCTGGGACTATGTGAAGCGCCGCCGCTCAATCTTGGGCTAATTCCGGGTATTCGCTCGATTCCGCCGCGAATTGGGGGCTTGATCGCCCCTTCAGGTCGACATACAGTTATCAACTTGGGCTCAGGAGGCCCTCCGACCACTTATGAACCCGTTCATCAATAGTTCCCACGGTACGCACATGAGCTCCAACACCTCAACGTTCGACAACCCAACGCGCGCCTCTGACTACTTCGGCTGCATGACCTTCAGCGGTGACACCATGCTGAAGCGCCTGCCAACTGACGTCTTTACAAAGTTGCAGCGCACCATGAGTCAAGGCACTTCGCTTGATCCAGCAATTGCCAACACGGTTGCCGTTGCCATGAAGGACTGGGCGATCGAACACGGTGCCACGCACTATTGCCACTGGTTCCAACCACTGACCGGCATCACTGCTGAGAAGCACGATGCGTTCCTTAATCCGATGTCCGATGGCAGCGCCATCGAACAGTTCTCCGGCAATCAACTGGTGATCGGCGAACCCGATGCATCCAGTTTCCCGTCGGGCGGAATCCGCGACACCTACGAAGCGCGCGGCTACACCGCTTGGGACGCCACCAGCCCGGCGTTCCTCTTGCGCAATCCGTCTGGCATCACCACCCTGTGCATCCCCACCGCGTTCGTGAGCTGGACCGGCGAAGCGCTCGACAAGAAGACCCCGCTCTTGCGCTCCATTCAGGCGCTTTCCAAGCAGGCGATGCGCATTCTCAAGATCTTTGGCCACGATGCAGGCGTCTCCCACGTCGTGGGCACCCTCGGTTGCGAGCAGGAATATTTCCTAGTTGAGCGCGAGCAGGCCGAGCAACGCCTCGACCTGATGATGACTGGCAGAACCATGATGGGCGCTAATCCGCCCAAGGGTCATCAACTGGATGACCATTACTTCGGCGCAGTGCCGGACCGCGTACTGACCTTCATGGCGGAAGTAGAAGCACGGCTCTTTGAGCTGGGTGTTCCCGCCAAGACGCGTCACAATGAAGTGGCTCCAAGCCAGTACGAATTGGCGCCGATGTTTGAGAATGCCAACATCGCCGTTGACCATCAGATGATCACCATGCAAGTGTTGCGCATGGTGGCTCGCAAGTACGGATTTGAGTGCTTGATCCATGAGAAGCCTTTCGCAGGCATCAATGGAAGTGGCAAGCACAACAACTGGTCCATGTCCACGAGCACCGGTATCAATCTTCTTGATCCACGCGCGGACACGCACACCAACATGCAATTCTTGGTGTTCCTGACCGCGGTCATCCGCGCCGTGGATCTGCACGCTGACATGTTGCGCGCTTCCATTGCAAGTGCCGCAAATGACCACCGTTTAGGCGCAAATGAGGCACCTCCAGCCATCATGAGCATCTTCCTAGGCGACATGCTCACTGACATTCTGGATCAGTTGCAGACTGGCTCGCCCAAGAAGACCAAGACCGGCGGCGAACTTGATCTTGGCGCCACCAGCCTTCCGCACATTCCGCGCCACGCAAGCGATCGCAACCGCACGTCTCCGTTCGCCTTCACTGGCAACAAGTTTGAGTTCCGCGCCGTTGGTTCAACAAGTGCCGTTGCATGGCCGAACACCGTCCTCAACACCATCGTTACCGAGAGCATTGACTACTTGGCAACGGAGCTGGAGAAGAAGGCCGGCAAGAATCCTTCCGCTGCGAAACTTGAAGCTGCAGTCAAGACCGTGCTCAAGGACACCATCAAGGCGCACCGCCGCGTGTGCTTCGATGGCGACGGTTACGGCGAGGCATGGCACAAGGAAGCCGAGAAGCGTGGCCTTCCCAACTTGCGCAGCACCGCTGAAGCCTTGAGCGCATTCAGCACCAAGAAGGCCCGCGATGTCTTTGCCAAGTACCACGTCTTGAATGCGCGTGAACTTGAGGCTCGCTATGACGTGCTCGTCGAGAATTACTGCACGGTGATTGGCATTGAAACGCGCACCATCATTCAGATGGTTCGCACGCAGATTCTCCCCGCCGGTCTCCGGACCCAGGAAGAATTGGCCACCACTGTGGGCGCCACGCTTGCCGCCGACGTCGACTGCGCCGAAACGCAAGCTGACCTGCGCCATTACGTCGGCCTGGTGAATGACTTGCGGGTTGCTGTTGCCGAACTTGAGAAACTCGCCGCCAAGCACCACAAGGATCACGCCACCGAGATGCGCTTCCTGCGTGACAACACCGTGCCCGCAACGGCCCGTGTTCGCGCCGCTTGTGATGCACTCGAACGCGTGACTCCGGACGACAATTGGCCCCTGCCCACCTACGCCGAGATGCTTCTCATGAAGTGATCGGCACGGTTCGGCGATGGTCGCCGATCCCCGTATACTGCTTCGCTTTCCCCAGACCTAGACATAAGACCTAGACACAAGACCTGATCGAGCAACACTATGGCCACTGAGAGCACCGTCGTCGTCGAGAACATTGGACCTGCCCGCAAGCGACTCAAGATCACCATCCCTGCAGCGATGGTGGACGAGCGTCTCACTGAGGCGTATGCCAGTGCTCGCAACGAGGCAAGTATCCCCGGCTTCCGTCGCGGCAGCGCGCCGATCGGTCTGATTGAGAAGCGCTTTGGACCGTCGATCTTGGAGGACCTGCGTCGCCGGCTCCTCACCGACGCGTACTCCAAGGCGCTGCAGGACCACAAGCTCCAGCCAGTGTCTGACCCGGAGGTTGATGAATCAGCTGCCGATGTTGCCATCCAGCGCGGCAAGGCCATTGAAGTGTCGATGGACATTGAAGTCATCCCAGAGATCGCACTGCCAAAGTTGGAGGACGTGGAAGTCAGTCGCCCAGTGGCAGAAGTTGACGAGAAGTACCTCGCCGACGAAATCCGCCGACTTGGCTACCGCTTCGGAACTCCGACTCGCATTGATGGTCCATTCGAGACGCTTGACCGCATGGTCGGCAAGGCCACCGTGCGCGTCAAGGGTGCCAAGCAGGATCCGTACTTTGAAGCCGCCGAGTGCCTCGTTGTTGTGCCGGACGTGGAAGACGAAGGCAAGGGACAAGTGCTCGGCCTCATGTTTGACGATCTGAGCAAGCACGTCACTGGCAAGAAGGTCGGCGACTCCATCGTTCTGAAGACCACTGGCCCAGAAGTGCATGAGCGCGAAGATCTTCGCGGTGCAGAAATCACCGTGGAATTCACGCCAACGCAAGCAGAGCGCATCACTCCGGCTGAGCCAGCCGCAGTGGCTGAATCGCTTGGCCTGGGTGCAGTTGAGAACCTGCGCGAGCAGGTGAAACTCTCACTTGAGTCACGCCGCGATCAAGAGCAACGTGCCGCCATGCGCGAGCAGGCCGCTGAGTGGCTCCTTGAGAAGGTGACTTTCGATCTTCCAGAGAAGATGTCGGGCGCCCAAGTTGCACGCAACATTGAGATGCAGCGCATCCAGTTGCAGCAACAGGGACTCGAAGAGGCGCAGATTGAGCATCGCCTTGCAGAGATCCGCGGAGCCAGCGAAGAAGACACCCGCAAGCGTTTGCGTGCCTTCTTCATTCTGGCGCGCCTGGCGCAGGACCTCGGCATTGATGTCTCCGACGCCGAACTCAACGCATCGATCGTGCAGATGGCCCGCTCACGCGGCACTCGCCCCGATCAGATTCGTACTGAGCTCCAGCAGAATGGCCGCCTGAACGAGATGGCATTGGCCATCCGCGAAGCCAAGACGCTTGATCGCGTTCTTGCCAAGGCCAAGGTCACTGATGTGCCGGCCGAGGAATGGAACAAGGTCGTTGCCGAGAAGCAGAAGGCAGCGGCGGCGCGCGTGGCACCAAAGAAGAGGGGGTAATCCGCGCGTGAACGCCGGGTCAAACGACGCCCTGTTCTGGATCGGCATCGTGGCACTCTTAGTGCTGATTGTCGGCGGAAGTGGCATTGTGTTCTGGGCCCGGCGCGCTGCGAAATCACCCGATCTGGGCGCATCACCTGGTTTCACCCTTGATGACATGCGCGGCATGCTTGAGCGCGGCGAAATGACGCGCCGCGAGTTTGACACCGCGCGTGATGCCATGGTGCAACGAACACGCGAGAATGCCAAGAAGGAACGGGATCAGCGCGGGGGCACCGACTGGGGCTCCGAGGAACCACGGCGAACACCGCGCCGATAGCGCTTATTGTGGTTTTTGACGCCTGATCCCGCCGATAAGAGGTCTTCGTTCTGAGGAATCCGCATAAGAACTTGCGAATGACGGTTCGCAAGCCATGATGGAAGTCTTCACTTCAGAATCCCCCCTTTCAGACCGATAGACTTACTCCCGTCGATCGATGCGAGCGATTCGCGACCGATCCACCGTATTTAAGGAACCACTGACACATGCAGCCTATGCCGAGACGTGAACCCAACCCCGCCATCCCGCAGCGTGCCAATGGCAACTCGGGTAATTCCAAGCGCGGCGGTGGTCGTGAGTTTGGCGATGGCTTCGGCGGCGGAACAAGCGGCGGCCCCAGTGGACCAGGCGGCGGTGGCGCATCCGGCAGTGGCGGTGGCGGCGACGGTGGATTCCGTGGTCGCAAGGTCACTACCTGCAGCTTCTGCGGCAAGACCAGTCGTGAAGTCGGACCGATGGTTGAAGGTCCCAGCGACGTGTACATCTGCACCAACTGCACTGACCTCTGCCAGAACATCTTCAAGCAGGAGCGACGCCGCGTCACCGGCAGCCGCCCACAACTTGGACAGATTCCATCACCGCGGCAGATGAAGGAATTCCTTGATCAATACGTGATCGGCCAAGAGAACGCCAAGCGCGCGTTGTCTGTTGCCGTGCACAATCACTACAAGCGACTCTCGCAACTTGAGAACGAGCAATCACAAGTAGAGCTCGATAAGTCCAACGTGCTGATGATCGGTTCCACCGGTACCGGCAAGACACTGTTGGCGAAGACGCTCGCGCGCATTCTCAATGTGCCGTTTGCCATTGGTGACGCCACCACGCTGACCGAGGCTGGCTACGTCGGCGAAGATGTTGAGAACCTGCTCCTGAAGTTGCTGCAAGCTGCTGATTTCGACCTGGAAAGCGCGCAACGCGGCATCATCTACATCGATGAAATCGACAAGATCGGCAAGACCAACCACAACGTCTCCATCACCCGTGATGTGAGTGGTGAAGGCGTTCAGCAGAGCTTGCTGAAGTTGCTGGAAGGCACCACTGCCAACGTTCCTCCGCAAGGCGGGCGCAAGCATCCGGAACAGCAGTACATCCAGATGGATACCACCAATATCCTGTTCATCTGCGGCGGTAGTTTCGACGGCATTGAGGACATCGTTCGCAAGCGCATTGGTCGCAAGCGCATCGGCTTCTCTGCTGAGTCACAGGGCGTGGAAGACAAGGTCACTGAGCGCACCGCGCTGGTTGCCCAAGTCACCCCCGATGATGTGCTTGAATTCGGAATGATTCCGGAACTGGTTGGGCGTCTGCCGATCGTCTGCCCACTGCATCCGCTCTCGCGCGATGCCATGGTGCAGATTCTGACCGAGCCAAAGAACGCGCTCATCAAGCAGTACCAGCACCTCTTCTCACTTGAAGGCGCGCGCTTGGAGTTCACGCGCGACGCAGTGGATCTGATCGCCGATCGTGCCATCACCCGCAACACGGGTGCACGTGCACTCCGTGCAGTGGTTGATGAAATCATGATTGACCTCATGTATCACCTGCCCGAGCTGGACAATACAAACACCGTCTATGTGATCGATGCCCACGCTATCGAGCACGGCACGCCACTTCAGCAGATGAAACGCCGCGAGCGCGAAAGCGCCTGACGACCAGTATGAGCATGCAGGAATCGATCCCCCACCGCGACTATGCCGCGCTGCGGATGCCCGCTGCCGCCATTGCCCACCTGCCGTCCCGCGAGGCACGCATGGAGGCCTTCGTTGAGCTGTGGTGGAGCGCGTTCGCAGCCTTCGGCGTTAGTTGGGCGGGTTTTTACGTTGACTGTCCGCAAGAGCCCGACGCCCAGCGGATGGTTCTTGCGGCACGGCGGCCAGGGCCCGCGTGCTCGCCCATCGGTATCCACGGCGCCTGTGGGCAGGCGCTTGTCAGCGGCCAAACCCTGGTAGTGCGCGACGTGGCAGACCTTGGCGCCGGCTACATCGCCTGCGACCCACGAGACCGCAGCGAACTGGTAGTGCCCTGCCTGACGCCCGAGGGGCACGCCTGGGGCGTCTTTGACGTCGACAGCCACCAAGTGGGCTCGTTTGATGGCAGCGACGGAAACGCCTGCCAGGAACTGCTCTGCCTCGCCGGGCTGAATCAGCCGGCACGGCGGTAACGCCGATAACAGGGCTTACTGCCGACCCCCGCAGCGCGCTCCGCATGTTGCGTAAAACGCCAGTTCCGCGTATCCTCCCCCATCCCCCGCTGCATGCCGCAACGGGCCTCACACCAAGGACTCTCTATGTCACGCGTCTGCTACTTCACCGGTGCCCATACCACTTCTGGAAACGTCATCAAGCGCCGCGGTAAGGCGAAGTACCTCGGTGGCGTTGGTATCAAGACCACCTCGGTCAAGAAGCGCACCTTCAAGCCGAATCTGCAGACCGTGGACATCATGGAAAACGGCGCCCCGAAGCGCGTCCGCGCCTCGGTACGAGCAATCCGCTCTGGCTTGGTAGTGAAGCCAATGAAGCGCAAGTACACCTACACGCGCGAACTGCGTGAAGCAAAGGCAGCGGGCAAGTAAGCCGCCGTCCAACGCGCTTCGCGTTACGACAACCAACATAAAGACACGGGCCGCCCTTTCAAAGGCGGCCCGTGTTTCATTCATACGTGATGAGGTGTGCGCCGCAGATCTTTGGAGATCTCGACGGGGATCGAATCATTGGCGGGGAGATTTGCTGTTCTTGCTCGCCGCACGGTCGGCAACCAACGACGATTCCTAAGCATTTAGTTGACTTTCCGATCATTGCTCCTATAATCGCCCGGCTTCGCAGCGGGACACTCGACTCACACGCGCCACCAGCAGTGCCATGACGGCACTCCGGCCGATGAGCAAACCCCTGATTCCGCTCTCGAAGCCCTGGCAGAAAGCATGGGCTTTCGGTCAGCACATCGTGGGCGGAGCTACTGAACGAATGATCGGGATTCCGTGCGTGAATATTCTCACGCATTGGAACCACCTTGCGTTCAGTGAGCAACGGACAAACCCGGCGCAGGACGCGCCGAAAGGAAGCTGGTGGCTGGATCGATTGGCAATTCTGACAGAGATCGCGTCTTGGACGCCACGGACCTCGTGGCGCTCATCGGCGAGCATGTGCAATTGCGCCCCAAAGGCCGCGAGCACGTGGGCATCTGTCCATTCCATGACGACCGCGCGCCATCGATGACGGTGGTCACGCACAAGAGTTCTGGTTTCTACAAGTGCTTCTCCTGTGGCGCCGCCGGAAACGCCATTGACTTCATGATGAACTACCACAAGATGGAGTTCATTGATGCACTGCGCGCGTTAGCTGAACGCGCTGGCATTGAACTACGACAGACGCGCAGCGAAGATGGCGCCACTGGGGGCCGACGCGCCCTGCTCCGCGCCAACGCGATCGCTGCAAATTTCTATCGCAAGGCCTTGGCTCACGCGGAAATCGGTGCTCGCTCGCGCGCCGCACTTGATGCACGCAATGTCTCGGAAGCGATGCGCGAACGATTCAATATCGGCGCCGCACCGGATGGATGGGACACGTTCGTGCGCCACTTGGAACGCCTGCGCGCGCACCACCAGACTGGTGGCCGCACCGATGACGGCGCGCGTGGAAGCGACGCCGTTCCTGAACTGGATGTCTTTCGAGCAGCAGGTCTTGTGCGCGATGGGCGCCAAGGCCCAATCGACGGCTTCCGCAACCGGGTGATCTTCCCGATCTGCGATGAAATGGGCGCTCCCATTGCATTCGGGGCACGGCAGTTAAACGCTGAAGATCAGCCGAAATACCTGAATTCCCCTGAGAGCGGCGTGTTCCATAAGGGTCGCGGCCTGTACGGAATTCATCTGGCAAAGAAGTCGATCATTGACTCGCGCACCGCACTGATCTGCGAGGGATACACGGATGTCATCGCGTGTCACGCAGCAGGCGTGACCAACGCTGTCGCAACGCTCGGTACTGCACTGACGCGCGATCACGCCCGCGGCCTCAAGCGCATGGCCGAACGGATCGTGCTGCTCTTTGATGGCGATGCCGCTGGGCAGAAAGCCGCAGACCGCGCCATTGAAGTGTTCTTTGCCGAGCCAGTCGATGTGCGCATCTGTACGCTGCCCGATGAACTTGACCCTGACGAACTGCTGCGTCAGCCCGATGGGCGCGAGCGCTTTGATGCCGCGCTTGCCAACAGCGAAGATGCACTGCGTCACTTTGTACGCCGCTTCCGTCAAGATTTCCGCGGCGCCAACGGACTGAGCGCGCAACAGCAACGGATTGAAGCAGTGCTGGCGCGACTGGTTGAACTTGGGTTCCGCGCCATGCCTGGCCTGCGCAAGACGTTGGTGATGTCCAGCCTGGGCTCGATCACCGGCTTGCCAGAGCGTGATCTGGAAGCTGCGCTTGAGGCAGTGAAGGCGCCAACGCCGCGCTCGGCTCCGGAGGAGACGATCGAAGTGAAGACCGGCGCCGTGTACCGACCAAGCTTGGAAGAGCAAGGCTTTCCCATCCCCCAGGCCCGCGCCCGACGCGACGCCGAACGCGGGCTCCTCGCGATCCTGCTGGCGCACCCGCAACTGGGCGCGGCACGGGTTCGCCTTGACGACGGGTCATCGCTGCCGGTCACCGAAGCCATCACCCCGGAGAGCTTCCTTGACCCCGACTGTCGCATGGTCCTCGAGCCCATTCATCTGTGGCTGGAAGATCAGCACGCCTTCACCATGGACGAGGTGTTGGCAGAATTGCGCGGACAGACCGCCAAATCCTGCGCGATTGACCTGGTACTCCTTGGCGAGAAGCGCGCACCGTCCGAGAATATTGCGCTTGACCGACTCCAAGAGGCTGTTGATGCATTTGAACGCATCCGCCGCTCCCGAACCTCCGTACTGCTCGCATCTGGCAACATAAATCCTAGTACAATAAGGAGTTCGGATGAACCAAGCGCCCTCGCCGCGCGTTTGGAAGCCATTCGGAATCGTGGTCGAGATCCCACTGCGTACGGCCGATTACCCGGGCCCAGTGGAAATCGCACCCCCGATCGAGAAGAAGAATGATGGATGTGAGCCCTGAAACCCGTATTAATGATTCTAGAACACTGATTTACCGCCTTTACCTAAAGATGACCGATTTGTTCTGTTTGCGTTCATCACACCACGCAGAACCCCTCGCTAGAACTGGAACCTGAACATTGTCACTCGCACTCTCTGACTTAACCCCCGTCCTCCGCCAGCTCGTTGAACTCGGGCGCGGCCGCAAGTGGATCACGTACGAGGAGTACATCCGCTGCGTCCCCGATGAATTCGTAGAGCCTGAGAAGGTTGACGAGATGATCGTCCTCTTGGATGAACTTGGTATCGAACTCATTGATGAGAGCGAGCGCAAGCGCAACGGCTGGGACATGTTCGATGCCCCGCTGCAGACGAACCTGAAGTTCCAGCGCGACGAGAAGAAGCCGAACAAGCCGCCGAAGGTGCAGATGATCGATGAGGACGATGGTCCTCCGGCCGACTTCGATGGTGGATTTGAAGATGAGCAGCACCTTCCTGAGGAGCCTGCTGCTGCCGCGGTCGCCAACGCCGACGAGGAAATTCTTGATGAGCAAGAGACTCAGGCCGCCGTTGAAGCTGCACTGGCTGAACAAGGTTCAAAGCGAATTGATGACCCAATCCGCATGTACCTCACGCAGATGGGAACGATTCCGCTTCTCACCCGCGAAGAGGAAATTCGCCTTGCCAAGAAGATCGAAACCACACGCATGTGCTTCCGCCGGATGACACTCGCCAGTGACTACGCGGCGCAAATGGCCGTGCAGATCCTGAAGCAAGTGCATGCCGGAACGCTGCCGTTTGACCGCACCATGCGCATCTCCACCGCCGAGGAGAACCATAAAGAAACCCTGGCAGCGCGCATCCCTGCCAACCTCCCCACCATTGAGCGTTTGCTGAATCGCAACCGTGAAATCTTTGAGCTCTTGGACACCACACTTGCAGACGCCAAGCGCGCGCAAGTGACCAAGGAGTTTGATCACAATCGTCGCAAGATCGCTGTGCTCCTTGAAGAGTGCTGCCTGCGCACCAGCCGCATTCAGCCGCTGCTCCGCAAGCTGCAGGGCCTCGACAAGAAGGTGAAGGAAATCCATCACCAACTGAAGAAGGCTGACAAGCATCCAGAGCGATTCGATCCAGAAGATCTCACCGTCATGCGCGACGAGATCGACGGACTGCGCAGCATGGTCTTGGAGAGCTCAGAGAACCTTGATGGTCGCGTGCGTCGTATTGAGCGCGCGTTCCTTGAGTATGAACAAGCAAAGCGCGACCTCTCCGGCGGCAACCTGCGCCTGGTGGTCTCCATTGCCAAGAAGTATCGCAACCGTGGCTTGCCGTTCCTTGACATCATTCAGGAAGGCAATACCGGCCTGATGCGCGCCGTGGATAAGTACGAATACAAGCGTGGCTACAAGTTCAGTACCTACGCCACGTGGTGGATTCGCCAGGCCATCACCCGCGCGATCGCAGATCATGCCCGCACCATCCGCGTGCCGGTGCACATGATCGAAACGATGTCCAAGCTCCGCACTATCCAGAAGCACCTGCTTCAGGAACTCGGTCGCGAGCCAACGGTGGAAGAGATCGCCCTCCGCGCCAAGATGCCGATCGAGGAAACTCGTCGCGTCATGAAGGTCAGCCGACACCCAATTTCGCTCGACCGTCCGGTCGGCGAGAGCGAAGACAGCCACTTCGGCGACTTCATCGAGGATGAACGCCAATCCAGCCCGCACGAGGCCGCCTCAAGCGAACTGTTGCGCCAGCGCATCAATGATGTGTTGCGCACGCTCACCTACCGCGAGCGTGAGATTCTCAAGCTCCGCTACGGTATCGGTGACGGCTACACGTACACGCTTGAAGAAGTCGGTCGCATCTTCAAGGTCACGCGCGAGCGCGTTCGCCAAGTGGAGAACAAGGCGATCCGTAAGTTGCAGCACCCGGTTCGCCGGCAGCGGCTTGCCAGCTTCCTCGATCAGGAAGAGGGTTCAGACAGCTGAACCTGCACCCGATGCAGTCCGTTTGATGACACCAGTCATTTCCCGACGCGCGCTCCTCACCGGGCGCGCGTCGGTCATTTGCGGGCGCGCTACTTTGTCGGCGCGATCGCCCGGCGCTCAATGCCGCGTGCCACCAGCACAAAGCACACCTTCGGGATGAGGTACATCGCCACCGCGACCCACCATGGAACACCCCAGGCCCAGACGGCACACATGACTGCGGCAGCGGTTCCAATCACCGGAATCCAACAAACGGCTATCGCCAATGCCACCGCCACTTCACGGGTCGGATTGTCGGAAAGTTTCATGAAGGCCAAGTACATCGGTACCGCCTCCCAGAAAGAGATCAGCATCCATCCGACCACCAATCGAATGCGTCGGCCGCGCACTGAGCGGCGATCCATGGGGTAATCGGCCTTCTCTAAATCTCCAAATGGTCCAGTCATGCGTCCATTCCTCCACTGCGATGCGTGATCGAATCATGAACTGGCGGCGCAATTGGCTCTCGAAGTCTGGCAACTCGCTCGTAGGCGGCGCCAAACAACGCCAGCGCAAATGTTCCCGCAAACCAGCCACCGATACTCATGAGGAGTACCGCAATGGCAACGCCGGCAGACTTGGCACTCCCCGTTGCACTGGCGGCAGCTGACCACGCCAGCCAGCCTGGAAGGAGCGCGGCGATTCCAACTGCCATGGCTACCAAGACCACGCCAACCATTCCCATCTGAATGGCGCCATCGGTCCATTGCCAACTGAGCGTCACCGACGCCATGCCACCAATTCGCGGGCGCTCCGGATCCGCAACCCGCACAATGGCGAACCACAGACGGGCCGTCAACCACAGGGTGATACTCATGATGAGCGCGCCGACCACTAGCAGCACCCCGGGTGTCACGATGCCAGAGATCGCGCGCGATGCGGATCCGATCAGCGCCATGGAGTTGATCAGCCCCACTGCCATGGCAGCGCCGCCGCCGATCAAGAGCGTCACCAGCGCGGCGCCAAGTGTCGGAACGTAACGCCGAAACCCGCACGTCATATCCCCAAAGCGGGCGTTGCCACGCACCGCGCGCGCACCCAACACGGTGGCGCCAGCGGTCAGGGGAAGTACCAGAAAGAACCCAAGCAGCGTGGCTCCGCACAGATTGCAGCAGGCGGGGCCGATCGCCTCCAACTCCCGTACTGCGTCCTCGGGATCCGGCGACCGATCGCCGCGCGCCTCCGACCGAGCCGAGGCCTGCTCCATGCGCTGGGAGGCATCCCACTGCGCCAACTGCGTGGGGGCGTTGGCAAGCACCAATACCAGCACCGCAGCCGTCAGCACTCCCATGCGGGCGCGCCACGCCGCCAGCGCAGTAAGAATCACTGGTCCGACAAACGCACCGTCGGCTTCCGGGCCAGACGACCCACCAGTCTGCATCCGATTGGCAGCAGGCAATTGGCTCATCGCCGCAGGGTACCCGCGCCATCGCGCTACGCTCCGCACTTGCGCCGTCCGTGCGCAGAGAATCACCTATGGCACTCCCACATCTCACCGACGAACAAACCCGCACCTGGACCCGATCGCAGAAGGATCATTGGTGGCTTGAGACCGTGTTTCGCGGCAATATGCCGCAGCTGACCTTCCGCGCGGCAGTCACCGGATTCATGCTCGGCGGCGTTCTCAGTGCCACCAACCTGTATATCGGCGCCAAGACCGGGTGGTCGCTTGGAGTGGGCGTCACCAGTGTGATCCTTTCCTTTGTGATCTTCCGGGCCATGGCACGGCTGCAGTTGTCCAAGGACATGTCGATCCTGGAGAACAACGCGGTGCAGTCGATCGCGACCGCCGCGGGCTACATGACTGGCCCACTGATCAGCGCACTGATGGCGTACATGTTTGTAACGAACACCGTGATGGCGTGGCACCAGATGCTGATTTGGAATGTGGTGGCCAGCATCTTGGGTGTGCTGGTGGCCTTCCCCATGAAGCGCCGGTTTATCAATGACGAACAACAGCCGTTCCCTGAGGGGCGCGCGTGCGCGGTGGTGCTTGATTCGCTCTATCCACATGCGCCCGCTGGCGGCACTAAGAATTTGGACGCTGCTGGATTACCTATTGAGTCAGACACGCGAACCGATGGCGCCGGTGTGGACACCGGACTCTTCAAGGCCAAGGCACTCGCATGGGCTGCCGGCATTGGCGCCGCGCTGCAGTTAGTGGTGGCAACGGGCTACATGGCCGTCCTGCAAATTTCCATCCTTGGAACATCCAAGGCAACCGACACTCTCAAGAAATTCCCAGAGCGCCTTGATGAGTGGCTCTACACCCCGGCCAAGGACGCTGCCGGGAAGGTGATCAGCTGGGTGCCAAACATTTCCGGAATTCAGCTCGACAAACTGGGCATGACGGTGATGTTTGACTTGTCCATGGTGGGCGCCGGCGGCCTGATGGGTATGCGCGTGGCGAATAGTTTGGTGATCGGTATGGTCACCAACTACTTGGTGCTGGCGCCGCTGATGATTATGAATGGCGAGATCTTGCCAAAGAACTTTAAGAAGATCGCACAAGCCGATGGCACTTATGAGATGGCCGATGCCATCTTCGGACGCGCGCATCTGACCAATACGTGGTGCCTGTGGTGGGGCGTTTCCATGATGCTCACCGCATCCATGCTGGGGCTCTTTGCAAAGCCCAAGGTTCTGCTGTCCGCGTTCAGTGGAATGTTCAAGCGCCGCGAAGTGAACGAAGACTGTGTTCGACACATTGAACTGCCGCTGTGGATCAGCTTTGTGGGCGTGCCCATCTTTAGCGCACTGATCATTTGGCTCAACCATGAATGGTTCGGCGTGAGCATCTGGATCGGAGCGCTCTCTATCCCGATGATCGTGCTCTTGACACTCATTGCGGCAAACGCCACGGCACTCACTTCAACTACGCCGACCGGCTCACTGTCCAAGATCACCCAGTTCACATTCGGTGCGATCCAGCCAACAAATCCGGGCACAAACCTGATGACTGCCGGTGTGACCACGGAAGTGGCATCAAATGCTTCGAACCTGCTGATGGATATCAAGCCGGGCTACATGCTTGGCGCTAAGCCAAGACAGCAGGCCTGGGGGCATTGCATCGGAATTGTGGCGGGTGCATTGGCATCCACCCCGCTCTTCTATGTGCTCTTTCTATGGAACCGCACCGCGGATGTTTCTATTGAGCAGCATGTCTCAGAGACATGGGCGGTGCCGGGCGCGTTGCAGTGGGCGGCTATTTCCAAGGTGATTGAGGGTATGGGCAGTTCCCCCGCGGGGGCGTCGCTGGTGCAGACGGTTGACGGCATCCAGAAGCTTTGGGGCGTACTCCCAGTGAGCGCGGCATGGGCCATGCTTGCCGGAGCCACCATCGCCATCATTCTGGAATCCGCGCGCCTGATTTCACGCGGCAAGTTCCCAATCTCTGCGGTGGCGATCGGTCTTGGTGTTGTGCTTCCCCCAGAATCAACCATCATGATGTGGCTTGGCGCCGCGTTCTTTGCCACTATGGAACACCGCTACATCAAGCGCGTCGGCGAATTCGGCTGGCGTCTGTGGGTGGACTCCAAGGAAGCGGTGTGTGCCGGACTGATCGCCGGATGGGCCATCATGGGTATTGGCGACGGGCTGATCGCTGCATTCTTGCCCTACCCCTCGGAAACCCCTGCGGCGCAAGTGGAAGTTGTCCCGACATCGCCAACTGCGGCAACCACCGTGCCTGCCGCCGCGAATCATTGATTGAACACGAAAGGACCCTGAACCATGGCAAAGGCAGTCGTTGATCCCGCAGAACTCAGGCGCTTTGCACAAGACCTGAAGAAGTTCGCGCTGGAACTGCAGCAGCAGACCGGCGCGCTCAACGCCCGCATGGCAACGCTGTCGCAGACGTGGCGCGACCAAGAGCAAGCGAAGTTCTCGGAGGAGTTTGACTCCACGGTGCGCGTCTTGCAGAAGTTCACCAAGGCAGCTGAGCAGCATGTTCCGTACCTCCTGCGCAAAGCCGACGCCGCGGAGGCGTATCTCAACCAACGCTGAACCGCAGCGCGAAGGATCACTGAATGGGCGAACAGATCAAGGTTGCAGACGTGCAAACCATCGAGCGCTTTCGCGCTTCGCTACTGGTGGCCTCGGAAACCTTTGGACTGGCGCTTGAAGAGGCAGAAGGCGAGATCGAACGCACATTGGCATGGGTGGAATCGGACCAGCCCGACTTCTGGCGTAAGCGCATTCGTAAGGCGCAGGACGAAGTGGTGATGTGCAAGAGCGCCCTGTTTCGCAAACAGGAAATCAAGGCGACGGCTGACGCTCGCCCCAGTGTGGTCGATGAGAAGAAGGCGCTTGACCGGGCCATGAAGCGCCTGGAGTACGCCGAAACCAAACTGCGCAACACCAAGCGTTGGTCGACGGAGCTGCCGCGCCAATCGGTGATCTTTAAGGGCGCATTGAGTGGCATGCACACCGTGCTTGACCGCGATGTTCCACGCGTGAATGCCATGCTCAAGCGGATGACTGAGCACCTTGAGGCCTACCTGCGCGGCGGTGATGAATCCGACCGCTTACTGGAGATCTTGGGCACTTCAAGCAACATGCGTCGCGGCGGAGACACGGACGAAACCAGCGCGGCTGATGACGGCACTGCCGATGAAAGTACTGCCGCTGACAGTACCGCTGATGACCGCACCACCGGCACGAGCGAGGCGCCTGAGACGGACCCCGAAACGCCTACCGAGGGCACCCAGTGAGCGTTTCCGGATCACGAGCCAAACTGAAGGACGCGCACCGCCAATTGCTGGTGGCGTGGCAACGGTCGCAAGAAACGTGGGACGATCCCGTGTCACAAGCACTGTGGCGTAAGCAGATCGAACCACTGGAAACAACGCTTCGCTCGGTGCTCAACGCCATGGACTCCATCAACGAAGTCCTTGAGCGAGTGCGTCGCGAATGCGGCGACGATCAGTCGTCGTGGTGACCACCGCCGCCTGCGAGTGCATATCATCACCGTGTGACGTCTCCGATGCCTGACCACCCTTCTACACCACTCGACCGGGAACGTGCATTGGTTGACTTGGTCTGGTCAGCCAGCAGCGAGCGCGCCGAATCAGAACGCACCGCGGCTGCACGAGGAGCTCGCGGAAAGTCCTTGAACGAGCGAATGCATCGATCCGCGCTCGATTCACTGGAAGAGTCGTTTGCTGAACAACTCCGTGAAGTTGCCACCGGGTTCACACGCCGAACCAATGAAATTGAGGCAGCCGCCGACGCTGCCGTGACCAAGGTGCGCGCGGACGAGAAGACCCTGCGTGCGCAGGCCGTTCGACAAGCCGAAGACAAGGAAGACGAAACGCGCAGCGCCTACGACGAACGAGTCTGGATGGCTGAGAGCGTGTATGAAGCCGCGATTCCCGAGATTCGCAAGGCGCACAGCGCCCGCATGACCGAACTTGGTGGATGGAACGGGCGCCTGACTGAAATTACTGAAGCCGCACACCAGACCGTGCGCGGGTATCGACAGCGGGCACTTGCGGAGCCAACTGTTCCGTTGGGTGGCCCTGGCAATATTGAGGCGTGCATGAACGCCCTCGCCGATTCATTGACGCAGTTGCGAGCGTGTCGCATTTCCGGGCTGTTTCGCGGACCAATTCTGGTGATTCCATTTGGATTGATGGTGGGCGCCGGATTCGTTGGCGGTCTCGTACTGAAGACGCAACTGGGGCTTGCAACGGTCCCCGCGGGGGCTGCCGGTGCCGGATTAGCGCTGCTCCTCTTTGTGATTGCCATAGCCGTCCTGTACGGAATGGCCCGTCATGAGGTGAAGGCTCGATACCTGCCGTTTCTACAAACAGCAGCCACCGCGCGCGCCGCACTGAACGCTGCCGTTGAAGGCGCTGAGCGAAACCGCCGCGAGCGCGAGGATGTTGCCAAACGCGCCCGCGACGCCGACTTGGCCACTGCCGATGCCATGCACAAGCCAATGGTGGTGGAAGTTGAGCGCAAACTCAAAGAAGTGCTGGCACACATTGATCAGAAAGTTCCGCACTACCACGCCAAGGCACTCAAGCAGCGAGCGATCGCGATTGAAGAAACTGAACGGCTGCGGGATCGATTGATTGCAGAAGTCAATGAACGCCGCACGGTGGCGCTTGCGGAAGAAGAGCATCGTTGGGAATCGGTGGCACGCGAAGCGGCTGAACTGGAATTTGCCGAGACTGCCGCTGCGCACGCTGCATGGCGCACCGCGCAGCAGGCCATCACCAGCGGGATCGATGAATTGCAACTCGCAGACCGCGAATGCACACGGCCGTGGCTTGAGTCCGGCTGGGATTCCTGGCAGCCTCCGTTGCAACCATTAGCCGTGATTCGCGTGGGTGAAGTGGCCTTGAACCTCAAAGATGTCCCCGGCGCCCTGCCGACCGCTGCCGAGCTCGCGTGGACGGGCGTTGATACGACATCGCCCTGGCGGGTGCCAGCATTTCTGGGTGCGCCGGAGCGCATGTCGCTCCTGATTGATGCTCCCCCCGAGCGACGCGCTGATGGGCTGCGCATCTTGCAGAACGCGGTTGCCCGTCTGCTAGTTTCCATTCCCGCTGGCAAAGCACGCTTCGTCTTCATGGACCCGGTGGGGCTTGGCCAGAGCTTCGCTGGCTTCATGCACTTGGCAGACGAGATGGAACTGTTGGTCACCGATCGAATCTGGACTGATGTGCGTCACATTGAGCAGCGACTTGCTGACCTCACGGAGCACATGGAGACGGTCATTCAGAAGTACCTGCGCAACGAGTACCCATCGATCGAGGCCTACAACGAACAGGCCGGCGAGATTGCTGAGCCCTATCGCTTCTTGGTGATGGCGGACTTCCCGGTGAATGTTTCCGACCAATCCGCCAAGCGCTTCGCAAGCATTCTGCAGAGCGGCGCCCGTTGTGGCGTACATGTATTGATGTTGCGCGATCTGCGAGCCGCACTGCCGCCCGGGCTTGATATTGCTGATCTGCGCCGCGGCGCGATCACCGTTCGCTGGCTTCCGGCGGAGGGAAATACTCCGGAACGCTGGACGCTTGACGAAGGTCGCCTGGCGGAATTGCCATTCACGCCCGACGCCCCGCCGGATGATGCCATGTTGCTGCGCCTGACACGCGCCGTCGGTCGAGCCGCCAAGGATTCCAACCGCGTTGAAGTGCCGTTCTCATCGGTGACGCCAAAGCCGGAGGAGCGTTGGACGCTTTCTACTGCCAAGAACTTCCGTGTTCCGCTGGGACGAAGCGGCGCCAACCGTCTGCAGTACATGACGCTTGGTGAAGGAACCAGCCAACACGCCTTGGTGGCAGGTAAGACGGGCTCCGGAAAGAGTTCGCTCCTCAATGCGCTCATTGTGAACACCGCGCTCTGGTACTCACCGGACGAAGTTGAATTCTGGCTGGTTGACTTTAAAAAAGGCGTTGAATTTAAGGCGTATGCCGCAAGCGCCCTGCCGCATGCACGGGCGGTAGCCGTTGAGAGTGATCGCGAATTTGGTCTGAGCGTCCTGCAAGGCCTGGATGATGAACTGCGTCGTCGCGGCGAACTCTATCGCTCCGCCAATGTGCAGAACCTCACTGACTGGCGCGCCCTCAAGCGCCCGGAACGCATGCCGCGTTGCCTCTTGGTGATCGACGAGTTCCAAGAACTGTTCATTGAAGATGACAAGGTGGCGCAGGACTCTTCGCTCCTCTTGGACCGACTCGTTCGCCAAGGTCGAGCGTTCGGCATGCACGTGGTGCTTGGCAGCCAGACCCTCGGCGGTGCTTACAGCATCGCCCGAAGCACCATGGGCCAGATGGGCGTTCGCATTGCCTTGCAGTGCACGGAGACCGACAGCCAACTGATTCTCTCCGACGACAACACTGCGGCGCGGTTACTGACGCGCCCCGGTGAGGCCATCTATAACGATGCCGGTGGACTGCTCGAAGGCAACAGCCCGTTCCAAGTGGTGTGGATCGGCGACGAAGAACGCGACGCACAATTGCGCCTAGTGACGGCCACCGACAGCACCAACGCCAGCGCGCCGCGACCAAAGCCCATCGTCTTTGAAGGCAACCAGCCCGCGGATCCTTGGGCAAATGGACCGCTGTTGGCGGCGTTGGCTGCGGGCGCACCCGGACGTGAATCATTTGCTCCCAAAGTGTGGTTTGGCGATGCGGTCAGCATCAAGGATCCAACGCACACGGCATTGGTCCGCCGCAGCGGTTCCAACATCGCCGTGGTTGGTCAGCGCGACGAAAGCGCGGCCGCGCTCATGGCGATGGCGATGATTTCGATTGCCGCGCAGACGCCCGCGGCAGGAACGCGGATCGTTGTCCTGGACGGCACAACCCCCGACGACCGCTTGCACGGAATGCTTGCCGGGGTGCGCGCCGCACTCCCGCATGATGTGCAGATTCCTTCGTTCCGCGATGTCGGCGACGCCATCATTGCACTGGGTGAAGAACTAGCGCGCCGAAACGCAGACGGTGGATCCGATGCCCCGGGCATGTTCCTCTTGGTGAATGGCGTGCATCGATTCCGTTCGTTGCGCCGCACTGAAGATGACTACAGCTTCTCATCGGGTGGCGATGGCACGCCAACGCCGGACAAGGTGCTCGCGCTCCTCTTGAAGGAGGGCCCGCTGGTTGGAATCCACTGCATTCTGTGGGCCGACACGCTTGCCAACCTGCAGCGCACCGTTGATCGCAATTCACTGCGCGAACTTGAGAACAAGGTGCTCTTCCAGATGGGCGTCACCGATTCCAGCACGTTGATCGACGGCCCCGCCGCCAGTCGATTGGGGTTCCACCGCGCGCTGCTTGCCAACGAAGAGTCAGGGCTTCTTGAGAAATTCAGGCCGTATGCACTTCCAGATGCTGCACTTCTGGAGCACGTGGCCAAGGCATTGCGCGAACGCGCCTGAGGAGATTCCGGTGAGTAAGAACATGGAGCTGGCCCGCATCTTTGCGGAAATTGCGGACGTCTTGGACCTCACTGGGGCCAACGCATTTAAGGTCAATGCCAACCGCAAAGTCGCGCGCACGCTTGAAGAAGCTGGCGAAGACCTTGCAGAACTCGCGCGCACCGATCCAGCACGCCTTCGAGATATTCCCGGTATCGGCGACTCCAGTGCCAAGAAGATTCTGGAGTTTGTGACCACCGGCAAGGTGGCCGAGCGCGAGGAACTGCTTGCATCGATCCCCGCCGGCGTCCCAGCGCTCCTGCAGATTCCTGGCTTGGGGCCGAAGCGAGTGCGCACCCTGTGGACCGAAGGCGGCGTTGATTCCGTCGACACACTGCGTACCAAATTGGCTGACGGAAGTCTCGGCGGCCTGCCCGGCATGGGCCCAAAGACACTCAAGGCCATCGAGGAATCACTCACATTCCTTGACACCACCCGCGGCCGGATCCGGCTCGGCGAAGCCTTGCCAGTCGCACTGGAACTGATCGCCTACCTCCGGAACGCCGGCACTGTCACGCGCATCTCCCATGCCGGCAGCCTGCGGCGTGGCAAGGAAACCATCGGTGACATCGATATCGTTGCCAGCTCTACTCAGCCGGCGGTACTCCACGAGGCACTCCGTAATGCACCCGGCGTTTCCAAGGTGCTCGTCTCCGGTGAGACCAAAACCAGTATTCGCACCGCACACGGAATGCAGGTTGACCTGCGCACCGTGGCGGACGCGCAGTACGGCGCCGCGCTTCTGTACTTCACTGGAAGTAAAGAACACAACGTGCGGCTCCGCGAGCGCGCCCAGAAGATGGGACTTCGCCTGAACGAATACGGACTGTTCAAAGAAGATGCCGCCGCCAAGGGAACCCCGCAAGAGCGCGGTGAGCACCCCGTTGCCGCCACCACCGAGGAATCCATTTATGAGGCGCTGGGTCTGTGGTGGATTCCGCCCGAGTTGCGCGAGGATCACGGCGAACTTGAGAACCAGCCGCCCAAGGACCTGATTGATACCAAGCACATCAAGGCGGAACTCCATTGCCATACCACTGCGAGCGATGGCACACTTTCCATTGCTGGCATGGTGGATCAAGCCATTGCACGTGGGTTCCACACCATTGTTCTGACTGACCACAGCCGTTCGCAAGCGCAGGCCAATGGGCTTTCCATCGAACGCTTGCGTGCTCACATTGCTGAGATTCGCGCCGTCGCCACGGTCTACGCGGACCGCATTTCCGTACTCGCTGGCAGCGAGGTGGACATCATGGTGGATGGAACCCTTGATTACCCCGACGATGTGCTGGCGGAGCTTGATTTCGTAGTTGCTAGCCCTCACAGCGCCCTGCGTGCAGAATCAGCCGTTGCCACGGAGCGACTCCTGGCTGCAATACGACATCCGTTGGTGCACGTCATCGGTCACCCAACGGGTCGAATCGTCAATGCTCGCGAGGGGCTTTCCCCGGACATCGCGTTGCTCGCCCGCGAGGCTGCCAAGCACAACGTCGCGCTTGAGGTGAACGCCAACACCATGCGTCTGGACCTCCGCGACTCACATGTTCGCATGTGCGTCGAAGCTGGATGCTTGGTGGCTATCGATACGGACGCACACGGCGCCGGCGACTTTGACCAACTCCCCTACGGCATCGCCACCGCTCGGCGCGGTTGGCTTGGAAATTCGCATTGCGTCAATACGTGGACACGCGCCAAACTTGGCGAGTGGATTGCCTCAAAGCGCTAAGTGCACGGGAAACAGCCGCAGGATTTAGCGCTTCTTACCGCGCTGCTTAAACCGAGCCTTCGGGCTTTCAGTCGTGGTTGAACCGCGGCTGAGGAACCCTGGCATGCCGCCACCGGCACCAGGCGCAACGCGAGCCATGTCCTTCATCGCTTTCATCTTGCCCGCGGAACCCATACCCGCCATTTGCTGGGTCATCTTCTGCATCATCTCAAACTGCTTGACCATGCGCGAGACATCTTCAACCTTGGCGCCACTACCAGCAGCAATCCGCTTCTGACGACTGCGATCAATGATGCCAACCTTCTGCCGCTCGCGACGCGTCATGGAGAGAATGATGGCCTCCATGCGGTCCACCTGATTCTCATCAATGTTCACATCCTTGAGCATGCCTCCGACGCCCGGCAGCATTCCCAGCAACTGCTTCATCGGACCCATGCGCCGAATCATCTTCATCTGCTTGAGGAAGTCATCAAGGGTGAACTGACCCTTGGCCAACTTCTCGGCGGCCTCATTGGCCTCTTCCTCATTCACCTCTTGCTGGGCGCGCTCCACCAAACTGACCACGTCGCCCATGCCCAAGATGCGGCCGGCAACGCGCTCTGGATGGAACTCTTCCAACGCGTCAAACTTCTCACCCGTTCCAACAAATTTCACTGGCGCGCCAGTCACGCTCTTCACACTCAGTGCGGCGCCGCCACGGGTATCGCTATCAAATTTCGTCAGGACGATGCCGTCCACCTTCATGCGCGCATGGAATGCCTTGGCACTCAGCACCGCATCTTGACCGGTCATTGCATCCACCACCAACAAGATGTTGTGTGGCTGCAGCGCACGATCGACTGACTCAAGCTCCTTCATGAGCTCATCGTTCACATGCAGTCGACCGGCAGTATCAAGAATCAGAATGTCGAACTTGCCCTGACGCGCCGCTGCCAATGCGCGCTGACAGACGCCCACTGCAACACCGATTGCCTTGCCGTACTCAGCGCACTTGTCTGGCTCGCCATAGAAAGCCACGCGACCCGGACCGGTGGCATCGGCAGCAACACCTTCGATCACGATCTGTAACTGCTCCACAGCGGCGGGCCGTTGCAAATCGGCGGCGGCAACCATGACGCTCTGACCACGCTTCTTAAACCACGCCGCCAGTTTGCCGCAGGTGGTTGTCTTGCCGCTTCCTTGGAGTCCGCACATCATCACAATGGTTGGCCCAGGCTCCACCAACGTGATCCGGCTATCCACTGGTCCCATCAATGCAACGAGGCGCTGATGAACAATGCCCACCATCTCTTGGCCAGGCTGCAGACTCTGGGTGACTTCCTTGCCGAGCGCGTCTTGGACGCAATCCTCGCAGAAGCGATCGACCACTTCCAGATTGACATCGGCCTCAAGGAGCGCAGTGCGCACCTCAGCCATTGCCTCACGGACATTGGATTCGGAAATCCGACCTCGGCCGGATAGGTTCCGGAAGGCGGTGCTTAGGGACTCGCTCAGGCGCTCAAACATAGTTGGGGAGTGTAGGCGGTTGCGCCCCGGTCACCCAACTGGCATGCGGATGGCACCGGCGACGTGCTCGCAGTCAAACGCCTCGGCAAAGTCAAAGACGCTGCGGAAATCCTCGGGGGAATCCTGCTGTGTCTTACTCAGGGCGCCGGCGGCAATCATGGCAAAGACCATGCGCCCAAAGTCATCGGTACGCAGAATGCACCAACGGGCAAGCACCAGTCGAGCCAGCAGCCCGTATTGATCAATCGCAAAGTCACGCAATCCCATGCAGAGTTGCTGCCCAGAGACATGCTCCGTGGCGGGTGGGCCACCAAGGCCGTGATCTTCCGCGCGTTGCTCATGCACTTGACGCACGGTGAATCGAAGCCCGTCTTGAATGAACTGATATGCCTCCAATGGATACGGCCCGGCCTTGGCCAGGATCTCCGCTGCATTGCTTTGCTCGGCAGTCTTATTCATGAGTGCACCACTGTAGCGCGGTACTACTGTATCGGCGCCGGACGGCCGAATGCTCGAAATTGCGAAAGTTCCCCAAAGTGCCGGGGATTGGAACTCAGACCCCACACGATTCGCCCTGCCCTCAGAGCGCGCACGAGACTCCCCACAACCACTCCGCGGAATGTCAGGGCTTTGCTGGGCGGCATATCCACCGCGGCGCCGTACTGGTCTTCCCAAAGTCCGCCGGAGCACGGTGCTCCCCAAGTTGAACTGCAATGACGCCCGCCACTGGCCCAAGGGAAAAATCCCACCGCGCCGAGTCCAACCCAAGCGCTCGTGCGCCCGCCACGGTGGCCATCTCCAGCGCATCCGACAGGGGCAATTGATCGCGACGCATGAGGAGACGCAGGTCATCCAGCGTGGTGATCCGGTCTGGCGTATCCAGGTTGAGCGCGCTGTCAGTCCCAAGGCACACGTTTACCCCGGCCGCGCGCATCGCACGGTAGCGGTGTCCGGCATGTCCAAAGAACTCGCTCGCCCGTGGGCAGTAGGCAACGTCAATCGGCAGCGTTGCCAGCAGGGCCAACGCCTGATCATCAATATCGTTGAGGTGAGCGCACAGGACGCGGGGACGCCGTGCGGCAGAACCAGTTGACGCGGCCCGGAACCGTTCGGCCATCCAGTCAATCGGGTGGCGGGCGCCGGCTGAAAAAGTCCCGTCCCACAGACCGAAGCTTTGTAAAAGATCCCGGAAAGGGCCCGATCCGTCCGCGAGGAAACGTCTTTCGTCCACCGACTCGGCCAAGTGAGTGGAGACAGGTACCCCCGCCCGTAAGGCCGCCTCAAAGACGCGTCGATCGCTGGAGTACGGGGCATGAGGCTGAACGCCGCGCCGGATCCCACGCGCATGCCCACCAGCCGCTGCAGGAGTCATGGCCTCCATCGCCGCCAGGCAGGCCGGGACGCGAGGGCCCATGCCGAACACCTCCTCAAAGACGCAGCCGTCAAGACCCAGGTCGGCGCATGCCACCAATGAGGCCTGCAACGCATGGGTTCCAGCAATGTCGCCCACTGCCGCAACTCCTCCTGCGTCAAGACGTTGCACACCTGCGATGACGGACTGCCGAACGTCGTCAGCAGACATCGAAAGCCGCGCGGAGCGAACCCCGCCCAGCCATTGAAAGAAGTGCTCCGGCTCCGGAATTCGCGGAACCAGCGTCAGGTCCAGGTGCGTGTGGGCGTTGACGAGCGCGGGCATGACCGCGGAGTCGGACGCGTCCACCCACGTCACCGCCTCGCCCGGCACGCCGATTGATTCCGGCGATCCCGCCGCCACCACGGCGCCACCGCGCAGCACCAACACTCCGGGTGCGAAGCATGCGCCACTTCCGTCCGCCAACCACGCGGCGCGCACGGCCACCGGAGCGACAACAGAATCATCCTGAATCTTGGGCGTGTTTGACATGGTGGGCTCGCACAATCATCAATACGCCGTTACAATACGCGCGTCCTTTACGGGACGCTGTCTTTATATCGCCGAGCCGTGCGAGCGCATCGCAGGATTCGGCCTCACACCACGCTTTTGGGAGGATCCCTATGACGAAGCGCGCATGGATGACGAGTGGTCTGCTAATCGGTACTGCCCTTCTTGTAACGGGCTGCGTTCCAGAGCAGAAATACAACGATCTACTCACCTCTTACAAGGGTCAAGAGCAACAACTGCTCACGACACAGAACGAGCTATCGACTGCTCGCGCCAACGAGGATCGTCTGCGTACGCAGATCGCCGCCACGATGGCTGACCTTGAGGAACTGCAGAAGCGGATCGCCAACGGCGACCCCGACATGGAAGCTTGGGCCAAGAAGTATGACGAGCTCAAGAAGCAGCTCGCCATGCTCGAAGTCAACCAGCTCCCTGATGATCTCACCAAGGAACTGACTGCACTGCAGAGCGAGTACCCCGATGTCTTTGACTTCGATGCTCGCACTGGCATGCTGCGTTTCAAGAACGACTTCACGTTCGACTCTGGCAGCGATCAGTTGAAGCCAAGTGCTTCGACCGTTCTTGCCAAGCTCGCTGACATCCTGAACTCCAACTTGGCCTCCAAGTTTGAAGTCAAGGTCGTTGGTCACACCGACAACACTCCCTTGGTTCGCACCAAGTCGAAGTACGGCACCAACCTCATGCTTTCGGTTTACCGTTCAGCAAGCCTGCGCAACGCCCTGGTCAAGGACCACGTCAGTGCTGGTCGTTTCCAGATTGCTGGCTACGGCGAATACCGTCCGGTGGTGATCAATTCGGCGAAGGGCTCCTCGGAGAACCGTCGCGTCGAGTTGTATCTCACGCCGCTCTCCATCGACATGGCATTGGATACTTCCAGCGAAGACCGTACGCCAGCTGAGGCTCCGGTTGCCACCAAGGCAACCACGCCAAAGGCTGCTCCGACGAAGGCTGCGCCAGTGGAAGACGAAGCGCCTACGAAGTGATCGCTCGATGCGATCAGCCCTGAAGGTCGCAAAGTGCAATTGAAACGCGGCGGCAGGATTCGTCCTGCCGCCGCGTTTGTTTTTAATCGCTTGTTTTTAATGATGATTGGCGCAGTGGTTTGTTACGCGGTCACGGGTGATCACACACGCAACGCTCGCCCCACTCGCGCAAGTACCGCCCGCACCCGCTCCGCTTACGAGCGCGGGGTTGGCTTACCGCAATCAAAGCTGGTTGGCACCATGCAAAGAAACCGCAACGGCCCAGCGCCGACATTGCGGAACTGATGCATCTGATTCGGAGCGATGAACAGAACATCTCCACTACGGATACGGTGCGTTGCCGTTCCGTACGTGACATCGGCTTCGCCATCGATGATGATGACTTCATGCTCATAGTTGTGCGCATGATGAGGCGTGTGACCACCGGGAGCAACAACATAATGTCGCATGGCAAAGTTGGGAGCGCCATGCTGGCGACCCACCAAGATTTCCATGCGCGTGTCCTTCACGCCATCCATGGCCACTGGCACTGCGTTGGCAGGATTGGGTCGAACCAGATGCAGCGTGCTTGCAGGAACTGCATGCGCAGCGCTGCAGGTGTCCGCGTCCGCACCCACACCGGTGGCGCTGATGGGCGCAGCGGGCACGCCCGATGCGTTGCCGGTCGTCACTTGCCCGCCTCAGTGGTGCCCTTCGCGGCATTGTTCAATTCGCGCACGCGAATATTGCGGAACATGATGTACGAACCCTCGCTCTGCAGTGCGATGCGGCCAGGCAGAACAGCAACATCGGTTGCGACGTTCTGGAGTTCGCCGTTCACGTACATCTCCAAGCGGCCGCCATTCATCACAATGCGGTAGCGATTCCATACGCCCAGCGGCGCCTCGGCGCACTCGCCCATACGAATGGTGTGCCGTCCCTGCGTGCGCGCGGGATCCACCTTCGCGGGGAAGTCGCCGATGTTCCAAATGTCACCCGCATGGCGCGACTCCAATTGCGCTTCCATACTCTTTGGCCAGATCTCATCCTTCTGTTGCACGCGCAGGAGCACGCCGCTGTTTCCAGCCCCCTTCGAAGGATCAAAGCACCACTCCAGTTCCAATTCAAAGTTAGTGAATTCGCTCACCGTGGCGATGTAGCCCGCAGGAGTTCCGGAGCAGAAGAGCAAGTTGTTCTTCGCTGTCCAGGTGGCCGCAGCATCACCCTTGGTGTCACTCGGAAACACCTTCCAAGCATCCAGACTGTCGCCCTTCAGCAGGACCTTCCAGTCATATGGATAGCCACCCGATCCGTCGCCGTAGGCATATGAATAACTGGTGCCGCATGCCGGCACAAACAGTGCGGTCGCGCCCAACAGAAGCACCGGGCACATTCTTGCGAACAGGCTTCCACAAATGCCGGACTTGAGCGATGAGATTCGAACCGGGGTCGAGTAGTTCAGGGTCATAGCGGAAAAGTCTACCGCCCAACCCTGAAATCAGACGCCGTGCGCGCGAGAGAAGCCGGGCGCCACCGTTCCGGACGGGGACCACACCAATTCAAGGCGTTCAGTTCCGTTCAGAAATCCTTCAAGCCAATGACCAACTGCCTCAATGCGCCAGTCACCCCCAGTAAAGAGCGGCGCCTCGCCCACTGAGCAGCCGAGGGCTTGCCCACGACGGCGCGCCTCTACCACCGAGAAGTACCAGCGGGAGAATGTGGCGCGGGTCGCCACCAAGTTGGATGCCAGGCCAGTGGATGCACAGCGCACCTGCAACGCGTTCCAAAGTTGATCACTTTCGGCACGAACCCGCATGTCGTCGGCAAGCGGATTGCCCGGATCATTGTCAATCGCCACGGCCTTGCAGCCAGCGATCGCAGCCACAATATCTTCAGCATGCGCTGATGCGATCCGACGCGGAATGCCGGAAATGTTGCCGATGGCAGACCGATCGGTTGGCTTTCGTTTGGCCAGCTCAATGACGGTGGTGTCTGGCAGGACCACTCGCGCAGGCATGTCATGCGTGCGGGCGAGGTCATAGCGCAGCGTCACCAACGCACGCGCAACAGCCATCTGCCCGGCACGGAGTGGCTCGGTGCGATGCAAGCGGCGCAGTTGGCCTTCGGGGTCAAATGCCGTACTTCGCAGCTGTTCACGACTTTCGCTGGCCGCCCAGTCGCTTCGTCCAAGCGTGGCGAGGCGTTCCGAAAGCATGTGCCAAATCAGGTGCATGTAGCGCACATCGTCCGCCGCGTAACCAAGCTGAGCAGGCGTGAGTGGTCGGGCATCCCAATTCGTAAACGTATGAGCCTTGCCAAGTCGGTAACCAGTCAGCGTCTCCAGCACGGTGCCCAGGCTTGACGGCCATGGCATCCACGCGAGCGCAGCAGCGACCTGCGTGTCGAACACATCGCTCGGCTCAATACCTGCTCCGCGACGGAGTATGTCAATATCGGTATCGCCGCTGTGGACAAGAATGGTGCGGCCCGGCTCAGCGATCGAACGGAAGAACTCGCCCAAGTCATGACCAGCAGCCTCAAAGGGCAGCGGATCGACCAATGCAAGCGCAGTGGGTGTTGCCACCTGCACCAAGCACAGCTTGGGATAGAAACTCTCTTCGCCAATGAATTCCGTGTCGTACGCGACCACCGGATGCGAACGAATGTCGGCGATCAGTACCGCCAACGCCTCGGGCGTGGTAATCACCTCGGCCACCGCTTTGGAGACCAATGGGTGATCAAACGGCTCACGCGGCGAAGCCCCGCCGTGATTGTGATCGGCTGCTTCGTGTTCCTGAGAGCGCTTCTTGCGGCGGTAATTCACGTCGAGGGGTCAATTCCCGACCATGACGGTCGGTGCTGTTGAAAGCGGGAGACGGGACTCGAACCCGCAACCTGCTGCTTGGAAGGCAGCTGCTCTGCCATTGAGCTACTCCCGCAGAGAGAGCGGGATTGTATCACGAACACCGGTGCAATTGCTGCCTCTTAGGCAATCAATCCCGAGTGAACCCGGGCGTCCGGCGTGACTCCGGTCAGGTGGCGCTCCAGCCCGGCATGCCGGTACGCAAGGCGGCGGTGATCAAGGCCAAGGAGATGCAGAATGGTTGCCTGCAGGTCCTTCACTGGCACCGGATCGCGCACCACGCGGCAGCCCAACTCGTCCGTCTCGCCGTAGGTGGTGCCGGCATTGCACCCTCCCCCCGCAAGGAGCACCGTGAAGCAATGCGGGTGATGATCGCGGCCGAAGAAATCTTTCTTCCCGTCACGGAATTCTGCCATCGGCGTTCGGCCAAACTCGCCGCCCCACACAATCAGCGTTTCATCAAGCAAGCCGCGTTGTCGCAGATCATTGATGAGCGCCGCCACGGGACGATCAGACTCTTGGCACTTCTTGGGGAGCTGGGTAAGTATGTCATCAGTGGCACTGGTTCCGTGTGCATCCCAACCCCAATCAAAGAGCTGTACAAAGCGAACGCCGCGTTCGGACAGACGGCGCGCGAGTAAGCAGTTGTTCGCAAAGCTTGCTTTCCCTGGCGTGGCGCCGTACGCCTCCAGTGTTGCCGCATCCTCATGCGAAATGTCCATGGCATCCGGAACACTCGCCTGCATCCGAAACGCAAGCTCATACTGCGCGATACGCGCATCCGTCTCTGGATCCGCAGCACTCGCAACCGCCATGGAGTTCAAGTCTTGCAGCGCATCAAGCATGCGACGCCGTGCGGCGCGATCGACGCCTTGCGGATTCTTGACATAGAGGACCGGGTCGCCGGAAGCTCGGCATTGCACGCCCTGAAACGCACCGGGAAGAAATCCGCTTCCCCATACGCTCTTGCCGGCATCCGGGGTTTTGTCACCGGAAACGAGCACCACAAATCCAGGTAACTCCGAGGCTTCGCTGCCCAATCCGTACGTCAACCATGAACCCATGGAAGCACCGCCAAATCGCGGGTCGCCAGTGTGCAACAACAACTGCGCCGGCGCATGATTGAATTGGTCGGTGGTGCAACTCTTCACAATGCATAGGTCATCTGCCACAGATGCAAGGTGCGGGATCAATTCGCTCAACTCCTGCCCACTGCGCCCGTGTCGTGCAAATTTATAGGGGGTTCCAAGCAGTGTTGGATGACCTTTGATGAAAGCAAAGTGCTCCCCCTTCAGTAGTTCATCGGGGCACGGCTGACCATGGTGCCGCACCAGCGCTGGCTTCCAATCGAAGAGTTCGTGCTGGCTTGGGGCGCCCGCAAGATGAATAAAGATCACCCGCTTGGCACGTGCTGCAAAGTGCGGTGCACGCACCATCAGTGGGTCGATCGCCGAGCCCGCGGGCGGCAACGACACCGTATTCGCATGTGCACTTTTCTCACTGCCCAGCATGGCTGCCAGCGCAATTCCGCCAATTCCCCACGCTGAATTTCCTAAGAATTGCCGGCGCGTCATCGCTTGCAGCTCCGCCATGTATTCGGCGGGCGTGGCAACCATGCGGGGACGGGGATGGTGGTGCGACATGGATCGAGGTCAGGTTCGCGAAAGAAACTCGTCAAGATTCATGATTGTGGCTGCCGCAGCAGACCACACCGAAAGTTCAGACGCTGGCTGTGTTGCGGTAGTGGCGGCCGCCCGCTCACCTGCTACAAGGTGCGCTAACCGCGCACACTCTTCGTGGCGCGGGGTGCGCACCAGCGCGGCGGACAACATCCAGCGCGCTCGTTCCGTATCACTGGCTCCCGGCGTTGCATTGATCGCCCGTTGCGCAAATGCTGCAGCAGCCTCCACGAACGTTGGGTCATTCATCGCCGCCAGCGCAGCAAGTGGCGTATTGGTGCGGATCCTTCGCACCGTGCATGTTTCCCGTGAAACAGCGTCGAAATTCATGAGCGAAGGATGCGGGCTTGATCGACGCCAGAAGGTGTAGATAGCGCGACGGTAGCGATCGCCACCCTCGCTCGTGGTCCATCCATCACCGCTGTACACCACCATCCACGTGCCATCGGGCTGGTGTGGAAACACTGGCGGCCCGTGCATCGTGCGATCAAGAAGTCCTGCCACCGCTAATGATTGATCGCGAATCGCTTCTGCTTCAAGGCGAAAGCGCGGCGCCCGAGACATCATCCGGTTGTCTGGGTCAATGCGCAGCGCCGCGTCCGAAGGTTGCGCGGACACGCGGTACGTGCGCGACTTGACGATTTCACCAATCAGCGCCTTGCGCGACCAACCCAGCATTTGCAGTCGACTTGCCACAAAATCAAGCAGCACCACGTCCGACGGACGCGTCCCCGCTTCACCAAAGTCCTCCAACGTCTCCACCAGTCCGCGTCCAAAGATGGTCTCCCAGATGCGATTCGCTTCCACGCGCGCCGCCCGCGGATTGGCTGGATCCATGATCCACTGTGCCAAACCAAGGCGATCCGAACGCTGCGTTCCCTGCGGCGGGAAACAGGCGGGCGTACCTGGCGCCACAGCATCGCCAAGTGCGCGCCAATTGCCGCGCGTAAACACATTCGTTGCACGCTGTTCACTGGCCGGCAATTCCTGCATCACTGGAACAGTGGTAGTGCCCCGTTCCCACGCAACATGCACCAGCGGGCTATCGTCGTCGCGATCCGCGTCAGCGGTTTGATTGAAATACGCGAGCGCTGCGTAGTAATCGCGGTGATCGATGGTGTCGTACGGATGTGCATGACACTGCACACACTGCATCGAGGTACCCATCCATGCAAGCCACGTGGTGACGCTACGGTCCATCACTGCTGCGACACGAAACTCCTCATTGTCTGTTCCACCCTCATCATTCGTGAGTGTGAGCCGATGAAAGGTGGTGGCAATCCGGTCATTCTCAGTAGCGCCGGGCAGCAAATCACCAGCGATGACTCGCTCCGTGAATTGGTCATAGGGCATGTCGCTATTCCAAGCGTCAATGAGCCAATCCCGAAAGCGCCACACGTCACGGCGCGCGTCCTTCTCATAGCCCTTGGTGTCTGCATAGCGAGCAAGATCAAGCCAAACACGCGCCCATCGTTCCCCGAATGCTGGTGATGCCAAGAGTGCATCCACGGTGCGCTCCCACTGCGCCGGGCTCGGATCTGCAACGTATGCCGACACCAGCGCGGCGTCAGGCGGAAGGCCAGTGATGTCCAGCGCGGCTCGGCGAACCAATGACTCTGGCGCAGCCTCCGACGGCAGCGGGATACCAGCACTGGCAAGCCGAAGCGATACCGCCCGATCAATTCCATGAGTGTTCCACAGTGACTCCGGGCCAGGCGCCGGCATCTGCTCTTCAATCGGTCGCAACGACCAGAGCACCGGGTATACAGCGCCCGCATCGATCCACGCGCGCAGCGTTGCCACTTCATCCGCCGAGAGCGCTGGCCCCTCTGCTGGCATTCGCAATTCTGGATCATCATGCAGCACACGCGTGAGGAGCGCGCTTGCCGCAGCGTTACCTGGAATGATGGCAGGCGGCCCCTTGGTACGAGTTTGCAGCGCGCGATCCCGCCACGCCAAATTCAATCCCGCCTGCTCACGCACCCCGCCATGACAACGAAGGCATCGCGACACCAAGATGTCGTGTGCACGTTCAGCAATCATGGCATCCGCGGCATCGTCAACACGCTGCGGCGGCGCCACCATAGCCATACCCACAAGGATGATTCCTGCACACGCAGCCAGCATGCCACCCTTACCGCCGAGGAGTCCCGCAGATGCGACAGACTGCTTGAATCGGCATCAAATATGCCAATTCAAGCAGTCTGCACATCATGAAACTCACTTGAACGGATCAGTGGCTTGTACGTCAGAATTGGGAGCGTTCTTCACCACCACCTCCACCTCAATGGTGCGTGCAACTTCACGCTTGCCGTCGGTTTCCCACGGCCGCATCAGAACAAAGCGCATCTTGGCGTCGCCCTGAGCCACCGCGGTCATCCCAAAGGTCGACATGGTGGCGCCACCGGGTCGGGCCTTCGTACCAGCCACTGGCTCAACCTTGCCAGCGGGGTCACCCGTGGTCATCTGCATGTTGCCCGGAACTGGGCCTGCAAGCGACCATGCGAAACCCGTTCCCGCATACGCGCCGAGTCGGACTTCCAGGCGATCACCAACCTTCATTTCACCCTCACGGGTGGAACGATCAGCTTCGACTGCATCCGGCCCACTGTCCGCAGGAACTTCAATGACCAAAATTCCACCTGAAGAATGCGGCGGCGCAAACACCGAACATCCACTCGACAACACGGTTGCCAGCACGGTGGTGGCCACGAGCGCTGGAGTCATGTACCGATAGCAGACGTCTTTCAGCATGATTCCACCGCGCTCTGAATGGCCGCAAAGTCCACCTGCTGCCCCGCTTCATCATTGACCTTTGCGTACACCACTTTGCCCGCCGCATTGATGACGAACGCAGCGCGCTTACCAACACCCTTCAAGCCCATCAGGTTCTCATAGAGCGCTCCGTAGGTGCGGCTCACTTCCTTGTTGAAGTCAGAGAGGATGTCAAAGGGAATGGAGAGTTCTTGCTTGAACTTGTCGGTGACAAACGGGCTATCAACGGAAATGCCATACACCGCGCAGCCAAGCTTGGACCAATTGGACCAATCATCGCGGAAGGTGCAGAACTCGGTGGTGCACACGGGACTGAACGCCAAGGGGATGAAGAGCAGCACCACCTTCTGGTGGCCGATCACGTTGCCGACATCGATTTCGTGTCCAGGGCGTGCGGGAAGTTTGAAGGCTGGCGCGTGGGAACCAATGGTCACGGACATGGGGTGTGCTCTCAAAGTCAGGTCTTCCCAGAGGCTTGTGCTGCTGCCACGGCGGCCGGCAAGCCATCCTCAGGGTCCTAGAAGTCTAACGCCCGGCCGTCCGGCTGCCAGCCGCCCCGGCATAGATCCGCCCGCCGAGAACACCAAACACAGGCAAAGTTTGAACTATTCACTCACATACCAAGTATGAGTGCAATAAGTTCAGGATTTCCGAGGGCAAATGCCTTGATTGACCGTATGAAACAAGACACGATTGCGTCACACTTAACACGGACAATGGTCAAAGTAGCCCATGGTTCCACCGTACCCCGGGCACGGCCCGCATGAATCGCCAGAGCACACACAGGATCGCCGCGAGATGACCCCCCTCACCGTATCGACGTCGGCGCGCCTTGCAGCCATCGCGGCGGCGATTGTGTTGGCGCCGCTGCTTGGGCAACATGCCGGTGCGCAAACGTGTGCCGCTCCGCTCACTGCATCACTCGGTGACACAGCCATTACCACTACTGCCGGCAACCATGTCAACCTCACTGGCATCTGCGATATCTCAGCCATTGGAACTGACATCATCTACAACACCACGTGGGTTCGGTTTGTAGCACCTGCAACCGGCACCTACATCGCGCGCACGTGCGGCTCGGTGACCTTTGATTCCAAGATCGCTGTGTTCACCAATTGCTCCAACTTGGCGTCAGTCATCGCATGCAACGATGACACTGCCGGTTGCACGATCACTACTGGTCAGGCTTGGGCCTCAAAGGTTTCTTTCCCCGCACTCGCGGGCACCTCCTATTACATTGCGATCGGTGGATTTGGATCAAGTACTGCAGGCGTGGGCAGCGTGAACATCGCCTCGGACGGATCAACTGATACCGGTGGCGGCACATGCGCCACTGCCATCACCGCGGCCAGTGGACTCAACGCGTTTAACACCGTGGCCTCCACCGAGAGCATCAACCTCGCCGGACTCTGTGAACTCGGATCCGCGGGCGACGACATCATGCACCGCGTTCGTTGGTTCTCCTACCTGGCAACATCGTCAGGAAATCTCGAACTTTCTACCTGCGGATTGGCTGCGTTTGATACTCGGCTTGCTGTGTTTGCTTCGTGCAGCACCGCGAGCGTCATTGCCTGCAACGACGATTCCACCGGCTGCGATACCTTCACTAGCAAACTTCAGTTTGCGGCCATCGCCGGCACCACCTACAAGATTGCCGTCGGTGGATTTGATGTCACCAGCGCCGGCGCCGGACAACTGCAAATCACCCCGAACGCCCCGCCTCCACCGGCATGCGGAACCAGCACCAATGATTGCTGCATTGCAGCCGCCACGCCGTTCTGCTCAGACTCTGCCTGCTGCGGCTTGGTGTGCAATGAAGATCCCTACTGCTGTTCCAGCGACGGCAGTTGGGACTCCACCTGCGCTGTTCGCGCGAGCCTCCTGTGCACTTCATGCGGTGCGGGGGTGTGCACCCTACCTCCGTCCAACATCACCGAAGCAGAGCCGTGCGGCGCTGACCTGAACGGCGGTTGCAACAGCGAAGGCACTCCCGTACAAACGATCTCCGTCGGCGCCCGCGTGCGCGGAACCTACTGGGCGGATGGCGACGCTCGCGATACTGATTTCTACCAATTCACCGTCGCCGCTGGCTCCACCATCTCACTTGAGCTTTATTCAAAGGGCCCCGGACGGGTGTTCCTCTTGGACGATGCCTGCTCTCCAACGGTGCTTGCGTCAAGCAACCCGGATGCAGCATCGTGTCCGGGCACTGCGACCGCTTGCGTGGCGGCCGGCACCTATCGCCTGCTGGTTGCTACCACGGTGTTCTCCGGATTCCCCTGCGGCACGGGCGAATCCAATGAATATGTACTGGTACTCAACGCCAGTCCATGCGATGCCACCCCACCAAGTAACGATGAATGCGCCACTGCGCAGGTCGTACCAGCGCTCGGTGCTGCGCTGACCTTTGATACTCGCCTGGCAACCAACTCGCCACAACCGATGGATCCACTGTGTGACGAAGGCACCGGCACGGGCATCACCCGCGACGTCTGGTATTCGTGGACACCGAGCGCAGGTGTCGCCCGGATCACCACGTGCGGGACCGCCAGCTTCGACACGCGACTGGCCGCCTACGACAGCTGCGACGGATTAACACTTGCTTGCAACGACGACTACGCCGGTTGTGATGGATTCACCAGCCGCATCGATATTCTTTCCGATGGTCAAACGCCCATGCGTGTACGCCTTGGTGGATATGACTCCACTGGCACCGGCACGGTGACATTCACCGTCGTTCCACAGCCAGCAAATGACAATTGCTCGGGCGCCATCACTATCACCAATGGAAGTACGGCGTTCAATACCGACGCAGCCACCGATAGTGATCCGCCGCTTGATCCGCTCTGCGATGAAGGCTACGGACTACCCATCGTCAAGGACATCTGGTACCGCTATGTGGCGACGTGCAGCGGCCAAGTGGTGGTCAGTACCTGCACTTCAGCAACCTTTGATACTCGGCTTGCGGCGTACACCGCCTGTGGTGGCACACTCATCGCCTGCAATGACGACAGCACCGGCTGCACCCTCCTCACCAGCCGCATGACCATGACCGTTGCGAGCGGTTCGGCGTACCTCATTCGTGTTGGCGGACACGCCACGGGCGGTACGGGAACACTCAATGTTTCCTGCGGAGGTAGTAGCGGCGGAACCCCAAATGACACCTGCGCAACGGCAACCATCGCAAACACAGGCGCCATCGCATTTGATAACACACTCGCAGTCAGCAACGCCCCCACTGCTCCATCGGGCGGCTGCCTTGGCGACGGATTCTTTAATGACGTGTGGTTCTCGTTCACGCCCGCGTTTAACGGCGCGGCCACCTTCTCTACTTGCGCTGGCGCAACCTTTGACACACGTCTTGAACTATGGACCGGTTGCCCAGGAAGCAGCGGCGCCTCCGTCATCGCCTGCAACGATGACTACTGCGGCAATCTCAGCGCGATGACAGCCACGCTCACGTGCGGCGGAAACTATTGGATTCGAATCGGTTCATGGGGATCGGCTGGATTCGGTAGCGGAACACTGAGTATTGCTGAGGGAACTGTTCCATGTGTTTCGCCGTGCCCCGCTGACCTGAATCACGATGGCGTGATTGGCGGCAGCGATCTCGGCCTCATGCTCGGAAACTGGGGCTTGAGCGGGATCGGCGATCTTGACAACAGCGGCATGGTGAATGGTGCTGATTTGGGAATCTTGCTCGGTTCGTGGGGAAACTGCACTGGTTAACTTGCATGTGACGATCGGTTCGTACTGGCTTTGATGCAGCCGATGACGGTATGTCTGCGAACCTTGGATAGCATCTCGCTCCCGCGATACTGCCCTGATCCCGACTGATACTGCCTGACTGCCCCGATGAACTTCGTACACACACTGTCCTCTGCACTGGTAGCCATCGCCACTTCGCTGACGCTGGCCTTGACTCCATGCAGCATGGCGCAAAACTGCGGTAACGGCACCGATAGTTGCCTCACCGCGCACACGCTGCCAGGATGCTCCGACAGCGATTGCTGCAGCACCGTGTGCGCCATAAGCCCCGAGTGCTGTCTAGTGACGTGGGATGCCGGCTGCGCCGCGACTGCTGATTCAAATTGCGTTGGTCTGTGCGGCGCCACTGCCAGTGGTCTGTGCACGACGCCTCACAACAACGGCGCGTGTTCTGACGGCACATGCTGTAGTACCGTCTGCGCAGTTGATCCAAGTTGCTGCAATTTCAGTTGGGATAGCACCTGCGTCTTTGAGGCTGACTTCTACTGCATCGCCGGTCCACCAGTGCAATGCGGTCTCCCAGGCCAAGGTGGCTGCACGTCATTGCACTCCACTCCCGGCTGCGAAGACACCGCGTGCTGCAATGTGGTGTGCGGTGTTGACCCATCGTGCTGCTCGGGTGCGTGGGATCAATTCTGCGTGCAATGGGCCGGGCAATACTGCGGTGCATGCACGCTGGCATGTCCA
>Ga0247837_1001805_pt1 | contig 42932 bp, 65 predicted proteins | sample LaCtaG_2_FD_187115 | JGI IMG/M metagenome (GOLD analysis project Ga0247837, IMG submission 187115) | Freshwater microbial communities from meromictic Lake La Cruz, Castile-La Mancha, Spain - LaCruzMarch2015_14.5m | ecosystem: Environmental > Aquatic > Freshwater > Lake | place: Spain: Castile-La...
TAGGATTTCCTGAACCATCAATACACCGGACATAGTAGGTATAGCTCGTACCATTGGTGAGGCCTGTGAGAGTGCTCGTATGAGTGGTGCCTCCTGTTGTGCTAAAAGTATTTGCGATGGAAGCGTATGCTGTATCTGCTATTGTACCATATTTACACGTCGCAGCTTCATTCGTGGTGACACCAAGTGTGACAGAGGTTGTACCAGATGCTTGAGAACCAGAAGGTATACCAGAAGAGAGGGTCGGAGGAGTGGTGTCAGCAGAAGAAACAGAAAATGTCACAGTATAATCACTGACTGTAGGATTTCCTGAACCATCAATACACCGGACATAGTAGGTATAGCTCGTACCATTGGTGAGGCCTGTGAGAGTGCTCGTATGAGTGGTGCCTCCTGTTGTGCTAAAAGTATTTGCGATGGAAGCGTAAGCGGTGTTTGGTGTGGTACCATATTTACACGTCGCAGCTTCATCTGTAGTGACACCGAGTGTGACAGAGGTTGTACCAGATGCTTGAGAACCAGAAGGTATACCAGAAGAGAGGGTGGGAGGAGTGGTGTCAGCAGTATTAAGAGTAGCAGTATAAATGTAGCCACTATAAGGAGTCGCGGCAAGTTTGGTGCCATCAGCAGATGAGGTGATTCTGACCCAAAATCGTAGTCCTGCATTCGTTTGTTCAGTCCATGAAACACCAGAATCAGAGGAGATGTAGATGTAGCCATTATTGGCAACCGCTGCGAGTTTAGTACCGTCAGCAGAGGAAGTTATGCTAGTCCATAATCATGTTTGTCAAGAAAAAGTTTGTTGGGTCCATGTCTGACCAGAATCAGAGGAGGTGTATATGGAGCCACCATTAACAACTGCAGCGAGTTTGGTGCCATCAGAGGATGAGGTGATACTGTACCAGTTTCGTTGTCATGCACTGGTTTGTTGGGTCCATGTCTGACCAGAATCAGAGGAGGTGTAGATATAGTCGCCATTCGCCACTGCTGCGAGGTTAATGCCATCAGAAGAAGAGGTGATGCTGGTCCATGCTCTTGGACCAGCATTAGTTTGCTCGGTCCACGTAGCACCATATTCAGAGGAGGTGTAGATATAGTCGACATTCGCCACTGCTGCGAGTTTGGTGCCATCTGAAGAGGAGGTGATGCTATACCAGTTTCGTGCTCCTTCACTGGTTTCAAAGGCCCAATTCACACCAGAGTCAAAAGAGGTGTATATGGATCCGTTGGATGCAACTGCTGCGAGTATTCTTCCGTCAGCGGAGGAGGTGATGCCAGTCCATAATCATACTCCTGCGCTGGTTCGCTCGGCCCAGGTGGCACCAGAATCAGAGGAGGTGTAGATATAGCCATTATAGACAACCGCTGCGAGTATTGTTCCGTCAGCGGAGTAGGTGATATCTCGCCAAGATTGCTGTCATAATTCATTGGCACTCTGAGTCCAGGTAAAATTATCATTAGTATCAATAACTATATCCCTTAAACCAGCAAGATTAGTCACAGGAACAAAATTTTCCATGTTGTTTGATGCTGCATCGGCAATCGTTCAAGTAATTTCTTTGACAGTGAGATCAGCAGAGGTATCTCACGCTTGTACGGTGTAGTTACAGGTGGCAGTAGTAGAGTTTGAGACAGTGATTTCACAGGTTCTGTCATTATCGCCAGTTTCGAGGGTAATGGTGGCAATACCCGAGACTGCTTCAGAGAAAGTCACATCGATGTCGATAACTTCATCGACACCATAGGTACCGTCATCTTTGTTTGAAGAGACAGAGATGATGGTCGGAGGAGTGGTGTCAGAGCCCAGAGTAGCCGTGTAGATGTAGCCATTATTATCAACAGCGGCGAGTTTGGTGCCGTCATTGGTGCCGTCATTGGTGCCGTCAGAGGATGAGGTGATACTGTACCAGTTTCGTTGTCATGCACTGGTTTGTTGGGTCCATGTTGCACCAGAGTTTGAGGAAGTATAGATGTAGCCGTTATCATAAACAACTGCTGCGAGTTTGGTGCCATCAGAGGAGGAGGTGATATTGCGCCAGTTTCGTTGTCATGCAGAGGTTTGTTCTGTCCATGTCGCACCAGAGTCATTGGAAGTGTAGATATAACCAGTATTAGCAACTGCAGCAAGTTTTGTTCCATTTGAAGAAGAGGTGATACCGTTCCAATATCTTTGTCATGCAGAGGTTTGTTCTGTCCATGTCGCACCAGAGTCATTGGAAGTGTAGATATAACCAGTATTAGCAACTGCAGCAAGTTTTGTTCCATTTGAAGAAGAGGTGATACCGTTCCAATATCTTTGTCATGAACCAGTTTGCACGGTCCATGACGAACCAGAGTCAGTGGATGTATAGATGTAGCCGTTACCATAATCAACTGCTGCGAGTTTGATGCCATCAGAAGAGGAGGTGATATTGGTCCATGATCGTTGTTCTGAAGAGGTTTGTTCTGTCCATGTCGCACCAGAGTCTAAGGAAGTGTAGATGTAGCCAAGATTGTAGATGAAACCAACACCTGCTGCGAGTTTGGTACCATCAGCGGAGGAGGTAATACTGTTCCATCTTCTTTGTCATGAACCAGTTTGCGCGGTCCATGACGAACCAGAGTCAGTGGATGTATAGATGAAACCAAAAAAATCAACTGCGGCAAGTTTTGTTCCGTCAGAGGAGGAGGTGATACTGAACCAATTTCTTTGTCATGAACCAGTTTGCGCGGTCCAGTTATATGCATCTGCAAAAACTCTTCATGGTACAAAAAATGAGCTTGCGAAAGATACAAAGACTATGAAGAGAAGTACGGTCCGTAGTTTTTGTGCACAAAAATGAAATATGTGAGCTCTTCGCATGGTGCTCTTATGCTACCACAGAGAGATTTTTCTTGGAAATACTCAGTACTCATTTACGTACTTTTTTATTGACATAATTCTGTGAACAAGTCTGAGTGTGAAAAATATACACTATACAATGTGGAATTTTTTGTTTTCGTATGTCATTTTGTCTTTTTTACTTTGTTTTTTGTCTTATAATGGTTTCATCCTCCCCAGAGGTGCATCTCATCGGTTTTTTTTCCTTATAAAAATTTTCTATTTGAGGAGCCGCTCGATGCCCTACAGTATAGAGCTCGGCACTTCGAGTATGGGTGGCATTCCTATCCATACATTTGATCTCATTGGAAAATTTCCATGAAAACCCTGGGGGGAGATCTTCCTTGAATGGAAGATCGAGTAAATAGCACAGCGAGAATCATCCAATTAAAAATTAAAAATAGCAGACGGACAGAAAAGAGGGTCCGGGAACAAACACTGTCTGAGCGTCGTGATAACAGAGAGTAAACTGCTAAAAAGGAGAGCGAGTTTGTTTGTTCCCGGTGGTTTTGCAGTACTTTTGCCATCAAAAGTACGAAAAGAGAATCTCACTGGCCTGGATTCCACCTCGCGCTCATTCGAAATGCTGTTTAGACATTTCTCACTCGCTTGGCTGGAATGACGGGCTTCTACTTTGTTTTTTTTCTTTTGTGCTTAGAATAGATGAGATATGAGTAGAAAATCTTCCATCGATGCACGAAAAATCCAAATACTCTGACTCATCGTCAGGGAATATATCAAGAGTGGCTATGCAACGGGCAGTAAGTCGCTCGTCCGTGACGAAGGTATGGAGATATCGCCTGCAACTATCAGAAACGATATGAAGCAACTCGAAGAAATGTGACTCGTCTATCAGCCCTATAATTCTGCTGGTCGACTCCCGACAACTCGAGGTATCCGTATGTACGTCGATTATCTCATCGAAGTAGCACCGCAACATTATCTCGGGACACCCCTCCTTGCACAAGAAGATTCGCTCGAATTTCACGATGATCGTCTCTATGACCTCGTCTCAGCACTTTCGCAAGCAACCCATGATCTGGCTTTTTGTTCATCGCCTGACTCAGGTATCTATTGCATCGCTGGTATCTCGCATTTTCTCCGTAAACATAGTGACACACTCGAAGAACAAATATTTCCTATTCTCGATACCGTGGAAAATCGGACCCTCTTCACGCGTACTATCAGCAATATCGCACAACCAGGGCGAATAACGGTCTGCGTCGGAGAAGAAAATATCCTTCCTGAACTCGAGTCGTGTGCACTTATGGTCGCAGATATTACTCTTGCTGGACACCGTTGTCATCTGGGCCTCCTTGGGTCAAAAAGAACAGATTACGGATTTAATCTCAGTGTCCTGCGAACTATGGGAGTCTAGTTTGGAAATGTTTGCTGATTTGTAAACGAATAAAACTTGTGGTCTCTCGATGAAAAGTATACTAGAGATACTCTAATTTTTTCCTATGAAAAAACTCTTTCTCCTCTTTTCTCTTTTCTCTCTTATCTTTTCTCTGAACCAGGTTCGTGCCTACACACAAACTGATGTTGATAATGCTCATTTCCTCGCAGAAAAAGGTCTTATAACCAAACAAAACAGTGGTGATGCATACCGTCTCCGTGATCGCATCACCAGAGCAGAGCTCGTGGGAATAGCATTGAAATTAAAATGAGCAACTCTTCCAGAAAACTATCAATGCAAGAAATATTTCGCTGATGTGAGAACAAATGATTGGATTTGTAGAGCAGTCGAAATTGCGGCAGATGAGTGAATTATTTCTCGTTCAAATCAATACTTCTATCCTCAGAAAAGTATTACAAAAGTAGAATCTCTCTCTATTATTCTAAAGGCAAGTGGTCTCCTCAAAAAAATACCTGAAATACTCAACTATATAGATCCCAATTTTGTCTTTGTCCCTCGAAATATAAATATTGCATCATATTTGGATACATTAATAACAAAAGACCCTCTTGTAAAAACAAAAGACATCATACTGGTGGATCTACTTGATTGGCAATTTTCTGTCATACAAAAATGAATCTATCTGAAAGTCATAGATAAATCTGATTTTGTTGCTGGTGATAACAAAAATTTTCTCGATGGAAAAACAACCAACCCATCATCTGACTATGATAAACATAAAATATGGTGGTTCAGAGAGTGGTTCTTTGCTGATCGTTCTGAAGCATTTAGATATCTCAAAAATACCTACAATAAGCGCGAACTCGTCTCTGGTGAAGTTAGTATTTAATTTCTTTTATTTCCTCACTTTTCTTGTATGAAAAAATTTCTCTTGCTCGTCGTGATCGTCATTGCTGTCGTTGGTTTGTGGTTTGTTGGACAATATAATAGTCTTGTCTCGGGCCGTGCTGGTGTCGATGCCGCTTGGTCAAATGTCGAAGTACAATACCAGCGTCGTGCTGATATTGTGCCTCAGCTTGTGGCAACCGTCGAAGGGGCTGCAAATTTTGAAAAGAAAACACTCACCGATGTGGTCGAAGCACGTGCGAAGGCAACTTCAGTCCAAGTCGATCCGACAAATGCTGCATCTCTCAAAGCATTTACTGCATCTCAAGGTGAACTCTCTGGAGCCATCTCTCGTCTCCTCGTCTCAGTAGAGGCATATCCAACACTCACAGCAACGCAAGGATTCCGTGATCTCCAGTCTCAACTCGAGGGAACAGAAAATCGTATTGCTGTCGCGCGCGGTGACTATAATGGGATAGCAAATTATTGGAATATCCGAGTTGCTCGCATCCCAACTGTCTTTATTGCTCGTCTCCTCTGATTTGAGAAAGCTACTCTCTTTGATGCTACTCCTGGCAGTGAAAATGCACCAAAAGTAGAATTTAATTTGGATAAGTAGTCTCCGTCATTCCGGACGATGTTTTTCATTGCGAAGCAGGGAAAATATCGAGCCGGAATCCAGGTGAATTATAAAATCCTTTTTAAAATAAAAGCACACTTCGTGTAGAAATTAACCTGGATCCCCGTGTCGTGCTCATTCCTTGCTCCGCAAATGAATTCACTTGCACGAGGATGACGAACCTGAGAATGCCCACAAGAAAATCTATGAAAAAAATCCTCCTCTTTTCTTTTTTCTCTTTATTCTTTCCCATCGGAATCAGCTTTGCTGATTTCGTCGTACCTCCTCTCCCCTCTTCTCCCGTTTTTGATGAAGTAAGTCTTCTGAAACCTGAAGAAAAAACAACGCTCGAGAATACGATACTTACCCTCGAAAAAGAAACAAGTCATCAGATTGGCATAGCTATTATCAAGACGCTCCAGGGAAGAACCATAGAAGAAGTAGGAATTGTACTGGCTCGTAGTTGGTGAATCGGTCAAAAATGACTGGATAATGGTCTCCTCATACTCATCGCTCCGACAGAACGAGAGATGCGAATAGAGGTTGGTCGTGGACTCGAATGAGTGATGACAGATTTGATGTCCAAGAGAATTATTGATGAGAATTTTACACCGCATTTCAAGGTAGGAAATTATGCAACTGGTCTGGGTGAAGGTATAGAACGAATGTCTCCCCTCCTGCGATGAGAAGTCGTAGCTTTACCAGAAAAAAAGTCAGACATATCGATGGATACTATCGAAGTACTATTTGTCATTTTTGCGATGTTTGGGTGGGGCGTCTTGAGTATTCTATCTTCATCGAAATCCTGGTGGCTCTGAGGCGTAGTAGGGTGAATTGTTGGCATACTCTTTGCGGGAATCTCTGGAGCCATGTTTATCGGTATTTTGGGACTCATAGTAGACTACATACTGTCCACTTTTACCTATCAAAAAATTCCTCTCATAAAAAATGCTGGAGCAAGTCGATGGTGAAATGGAGGATTTGGAGGCTGAAACTCTGGTGGTTGGGGTGGATTTGGAGGTGGATGATTTGGCTGAGGAGGTGCCAGTGGACGTTGGTAATATAGAAATAATAAAAGTCAATACTATTCCCCTATAGAAGAATGCACTTTGATTTTGAATTATCCCAGCAAATCTGGTAGTATGTTTGCAATAGAACTCATGAAAAAGGCACTCATCCTCATACTATTTCTCCTCTGAAGCATATTTTGTGCCAGTGCAATGGCTCAATCATGGTTCTTTTCATGTCTCTATCCAAACTGTCTCAAGGCCGGCGTCTACGTAGCTGGAGCAACCATAGGAGCTTCTTCTGGGGTTATCACGACAAAAACACTCTCTCAGGCAGTACAGGACGTCATTATCTATTTTTTGACGTTCATGAGTGTGATTGCGGTCATCTACATCATGTGGGCAGGAGCACAAATGTTGCTCAATCCAAGCAGTGAAGAATGAAGCGAAAAAACAAAAAAAATTATTACGTCTGTCATCGCGGGTATCGTGATTATCTGGTTTGCATGGTGGATAGTGAGTACTATTTTCTATATTCTGAATAATAAATACGTCACCATGGATTGGATTCCGCGCGCTGTCGCAGAGACACAAGTGCGAAATGTCGATTTTTCAACCTATAGTAATAAAATACGAGCCCTCAAAACACGGATTAGTGGATGATACAGTCCCGAAGTCATGAATGAACTCACAGTGCTCGTGGATGGTGCATATGATCATCTCCCTGATCGAGCAGATAAATATGTAAATAAACAACTCTACGACAAGGTCAAAAAAGCCATAGCAGACTACAATCTCCATCGCGAAGAAATCGATCGAGGCATACTCGAAAATGAGATTGACAGATTTATCGAACAATCTGAAGTTTTCTCTATTCAGGGAACTGTCTCAGCAACACCAAACGATGGTGATGCACCCCTCTCTGTGACATTAGAAGGAAAAAATATTATTGATGCAAGTGGTACTATCATTCCTGAACAATATTTCACGTGGTGGCTACGAACACCTAATGGACCACAAATATTGGGTCGATGAAAAACTATCAATTACATATTTCAAGATGAAGGAACTTATACCGTCAATCTCACAGTCAATTCTGCGAGTAAAAATAGTCGTGGTTTCACAGATGTGGTCAGCTTTGAAGATCAAGCAACAGTGGATGTAGGGCAAGCGAAGCTCAAACTCATCGTATATTTCAATGATCAACTGGCGACAAATACTGTGAAGATTCCATCACGTGAAGCAATCCAAAAAATCCTCATCGACGCTACTCAGACCAAATTTGCTTCCGGTTATACTATTTCAAAAACAGAATGGGATTTTTGAAATGGTGCAAATGTCACTCGTGAAGGTCCACCAATAGTAGAAAGTCAGGAATATGATGAAGGCGAATACAGTATCAAATTAACACTCACTAGAAACGATGGTGAGGTATTTACACGAAATATCCTGCTCAAACTATGAGACCCTATCGCCTCTATCTCTGTCAATAATAAAACCCCAAATAAAGGAGATACAGTAATATTTCAGGCAAAAAAAGTAACACAAGAAGGTGTCTCCTACGCATGGGATATACGCAAATTTGGTTCTGAACAGACAATTTTTAACATGATAGGACCGCGAATGGAATATACTTTCCGTGAATCAGGTCGCTACAATGTCGGTCTCACAACATCAAAATGAGAAGTTCGGGACAGAGAAACAATGGAAATCAGTATCGAATCTCGTCCACCTGTAGTCCGATTTAGTGCAGATCAGATCAGTCCTGAAACCCCAAACATTTTTATGCTTGATGGGACACTCACCTATGACCCTGACTATCCGGATGACCAGAGTCTGAAGTATCAATGGTTTATCAATGACAAACCAATACAGCTCAGTAACACAAATTCAAATAATAGTCGTGGTGAATATACGTTTCCAGAAATAGGCGTGTTCCAAGTCGAGCTCCACGTCTCCGATGATCAAGGCAAAACATCTATATTCAAAAAAACAGTCACTATAAAAAGTCTCCTGTCTGTACAGATGAATATCAGACCACAAGTGGTGAGACGTGGTGATAAGGTGCTCATCACAGCAACAGCGCCAAATGTAGATGTATACGAATGGACAATAGGGTCTCAAGATGCCACAGTGACACAAACAGGTCGTTTTTCCACCAGTTTTGATGTAGCCGGTACCTATCCTCTCAATCTCAAAGTGACAGATAAAGAACTCAATACCAATTCGGTACAGAGAAAAATCTATGTCGTCGATGGTGATAAACCATTTTCTGTGATTCAGGCCTCTACAAAAAGTCTTCTCACCGAAATACAACCAAATGCCTGTAACGGCATGGAAGCACTCATAGCTGATCGTGTCACACCAGTATCTCTCGTAGGAGAAAAAAGTGTCAACGTTGGATGAAAACCTCTTGATTTGACCTATTTTTGGAAGATCGGCCTCAACGCGAGTTCGACACAGAAAAATCTGAGTCATACGTTTGATGAGCTCGGTTGTGAAGAAATATCACTCACTGTAACAGATAAAAAAACAGGTGCTTCACACACATCAAAAGAATGGATAAAAATAGTAAATATTCCTCCGAGATTTTCAGATATTGAGGTCGCCGTAGAAAATATCGATCAAGACCCCATGCGAGTCAATCTCAAAATGGAGTGAGCAAAAGATCCAGATGGTGTCATACGTTCCTACACATGGTATTATTATACAAATACTGATGAACAACCTCAGGGGTTCCGAATTACGACGAAACCAGAGACAAGTTTTTCACTTCCAAAAATTAATGGACGATACTTCTTTTCAGTTGTCTTGGAAGATGCGAATGGGCTCCGTGTAGACACACGAGATATTTCAGAAAATAAATTTTCCACTCCAGATCTCCTCGTGAACCAAAATATTTCTACTCCGTTGATTGATTTTCGAGCCAATACAGCTGATGCAAAATACGGAGATTCTGTAGAGCTCACAGCAACCGCCAAGAATGCTCTCTGACAAGACATCACGAAAGTAGTCGAATATCGATGGGATGTCGATGGAGATGGATTTTACGATATCAAAACAACAGAAAATGTATTGAGCTACAAATACACTGTTCCGTGAGAATATCATCCAAAAGTAAAAGTGACACATCGAGGACTCTCAACGACAAAATTTATCACCGTAAATGTCACAAATCGACTCATACCGCAGATACAATTACAGGTAATAGGAGATAAGATTATTGCCTACAATACGTCTACCGGGATTATTCAAGGTGTATCATGGTTTTTGGATGAGGTAAAAGTATCAGAAAACAAAGAATATCTTCTCTATACGGCCACCGCTGGTGAATTTCCAAAAAATATACGTCTCGATATCACTGATGGCCAGGATAAACAATCAGTCACAGTGCCTATAGAGAGGAATCCTCAAAATAAAATCCTGATTAGAAAAGCAGGAAGACCTCTCGTAGTACTCACAAATGAAAATACCTCTGTGACACCAGCAGGAGATGATGTAACATGGTCAGATCCTATTAAGCCACTCTTTTTGTATCTCGGAGAATCAGAAGGAACAATACAGTATTATGTCATAGATAATGATATAGATATTGATACCGATCTCTCTGGTGGAAAAAATGATGATGCTGATAATAAAGGGACTGCTTCTTATAAGATTGGTCGACCATACCAGGTGCCTCTCGGTACAAAACGTGTCACGATTATGAAATTGAGAATTCTCGGTGCAGATGGTACTGAGATTGATTCGAGACAGATACGAGTGACTCGCACATTTATGGCACAAGTCAGTGATGCTGATATCATTGGTGTAGTGCCAAATAAAGACGCACAAATATATAATCTCTCAAAAGAAGATAAAACTCGTCTCGATCGCCTGAGTGGACTCGTCAAAAGTATACCCGACGAAACAAGTCGAAAAAATCTCCTCCGCTATGTAGATCAGCTCGGGGATATATGGTATGATAGATCAGACCGTGCAGAAACTTTGCTCCAATTTTCTCATACTGTCGATGGAGATAGTGGCGTTACGCCTGATCTCAAAACTCGTATTTTCGAGCAAATAAATCTGATATATACTCAGGGACAAGAGGATGCTGAGGAAAAAGAGCTCGCTCGAATTATGCTCTCTGATTTTCTCGCAAAAAGTCCAAACAAAAAAGAAATATTCTGAGATGGAACTCCCGACAATGTAGGACTCTTATGAGAAATCATCGAAAGCCCGGAGTATTATGAACAAAACAAAAAACTCATAGACAGAATCTATAATGAATATGTGAAATTTGATACCACTCTCTCTGCTGATGCAAAAGTGATCATCCAAGAAAAACTCGCATTTCTGATAGGTACACCACCGGTTACAAAACCTGATCCATCTGAAAAACCTATCATCGAAGAAAAATCACAAACTGGATTTTTTGCAAAATTTTGAAATTTCAGTGGAATAGGAAGTATCATGATGTGGATTATCATAGCAATAGTGGGATTATTTGGAATAATATTTGCTCTAAGTACGATCACAAAATCCCGACGTGCTAAGGTTTCGCCACCACATGATGACCATACGAATACAGATTCTGGGCATGGAGATACTCATGACCATCCTACAGAAGATCACTCCGTACATGATGACCATCATGATGAATGATCGACTCCGGATTGGCTCAAATCAGCAGAGTCACCATTTGGTTCTGAAGATGTCCTCGCAAAAGAAGTGACAGAAAATACACAAACACACACTCCTGAATGGATGCATGATCACGAAGAAAAACACGTGGAAACAGAGAAAAAATCAGATACTTCTGTGTCAGATACTGCTCATCATGAAAACACACCAGACTGGCTCAAAGATACTCACGACGATACACATACTGATACACTTCCTGCTACACCACCTACTCCTCTGGAAACAAAAACACCAGACATAGCACATCCACTATGAATCGAGACACCACTACCTACTACCACTACTACACCGGTGACAGAATCGTCTCTGGCAGAAACTCCCGATTGGCTCAAGGGGGCTGACATAACTCCTATAGTACCTGAAAAAACGGAAGTAAAAAATGACCTTTTTGGGAATAATACTCTACCAGAAACGACAAACATACAGACAGCACCTCAAAAAAATCCCGCAACTGTGTCGGACTCAGGAACTCATGATGATATCCCCGATTGGCTCAAGGGGGCTGAAATAGCACCAGAAATACCACAAGAAAAAACACCAGTCGATGCACCTTGAAGTCTCATACCAGATAGTCATAATGAACCAGTAATTCCCCTTGTCGAAAATGTATGAGAAAATCCAAGTACTGAAACTGAAAAAAAGAAGGAACCGTCAACAGAGAAAAAGCAATGAAAAAAGATAAAAAGTCCTAAAAATACAAAAGGAGAACCAAAAATGCTCTCTGAAGGCGATCACTTACTGAACCCAGCAGAAGATCTGATTAGTAGCCCTCAACACTTGATAGACCCCGAAGATACTCAGAATACATCGCATACATAATATTCATCTATGCTCTTCCGAAAGACAAATTCTCCGATTGATACGACAAAGACACCAAAAGAATGATTCTTTGGGAGGTTGGTAAAATATACAGAAAATGATTCTGACTATAGAGAACCGCTCAAGATATCAAAAGTCATAGTCAAGAAAAAACCGAAAAATATCTGAGAAAGTATCAAATCAATAGTCACAATAGTTATCAGCTTCTACATTCTCCTCTGTGCCTTTGTCTTGCTCAATCCGCAATACGCGTTGTTTTTCAATAATGTACTCGGGGTTCAATATTTGACGATTCGTACAGTATTAGAATATACAATCTATGTGGTGTATAGTATTTTTGGAGTTTTTCTTGGAGGAGGATTTATCTTCTTTGGTTTTCGTGCACTCGCTATTCGTACAAAGAATCGAAAAAAGCGCAGACATATTTGGTTTATTACTGTACTGTTTTGATTACTTTTTTTCTCAAATATCTATCTGTTTGCTGTGACCTATGACTGGTTTAGAAAAATAGACTTTGGTAACCTCGATAGTCGCGTGATTATCTATGATAATACTATCCTGAAATACCTCAAACCAGGCGATGACCAATCTCGAGCAATGATTGATTACGATGCAAAAATAGGTCCTCTCACCGTTCGTTATGATTTGAGTGCTTATATTAAAAAAGTAGCTCGATTTGAAGGTCTCCTCCTCTCACAACCATATACTTTTGAAATCGATTATGATGGAGACAAAAAACCTGATCGTGGTTCTGGTGAGACAAATTTCATAGATATACCAGTCAGTAATGTTGATTATGCACCAATTATTGCGCCTCAATTCTCATATGACAAAATAGGAGCATATACGCCGACAGCGAGTATACGAGGTATCGATGTGTGAGGTAAATCCATCAGCATCACACTCGAGCTCCCAACACTCACTCTAGAAAAAATCGTGAAAATTAGTCGAACAAATCTAGAAAATGGTGGTATTCAATATGGTTTTGACGCTTCTGAACTCTCAGACCTTGGTCAAGTACGATGGTCAATTCTTGATGAGTCATGAGTGACGCATGATGGATATCAATTCTCTCCAAGTAAAATTTTTGAAGCGCCTACGATTATATGTCTCCAGGTATTTAGAGGAAAAGATCCAATTTCTCCAAAATGTGATTGGAAATTTGTCACAGAAGAAACAAATAAAAGTAATATTCAAAATACAGACGTTACTATCAAAATTGATCCTATTAATCCTCTCAAATACCAATTTTCAATGGATCCAAAAGCGACACAAGGTGACATAAAAAGCATCAAATGGTTTATCGATGATGATCTCTATGTTGGGAAATTTGAGTCTGGATTTGAGAAAATTTTTGATTACACATTTTACAATGCAGGGACGTACAAAGTCGAAGCTGAAATCGAAGATACACTTGGAAACATCGTACGTATAGCGACTGCCCCTGTCTATACTGCTGAATATGTCGATCTCAAAGATGGCTATACTCTAGAAATTGCTGATGAGGAAGGGAATAACCTCGATAAAAATACCTTTGATAAAGTGACTCAATCCTATCTACTCCCTGACTTTCCTGTACCTGGAATCCTCTCTATGGATGCTACACGTATTCGAGCAAATTCACCACGTCTCCGTCTCGAAAAAGTAGAATGGGATAAAGACAACGACGGGGTATACGAGTCCGAATGATTCACTCTCGAAAAAGATTTACAGACGCCTGGTCGCTATGATGTACGTTCCAGATACACATTCACTGATCTCTCTGTGGATGGAAAAGATATACCGATTTACCATCTCGATCGTATAGCAGTTGTCGGCGTCCAAAAACCTATCGATGTACGAGTCAAAATAACTCCAGATGACGGCTATGCTCCTACAACCGTACGCTTTGACGCATCAGGATCAAAGATTCAAAAAGGGGATATTCGGAAATTTATCTATGAGTTTGGTGATGGCAAAACCTACGAAGGAGAAGGTGTCGTGACGACCTATCGCTACACTACCCCCGGAGAATACATCATAAAAGTGACTGCAGTGACCAATAAAGGGCTTCGTTCAACAAAAAAATATACACTCGTTCTCAAAAAACCCCAAGAAACAGTACAAATAGCACCAAGTATCGCGTCAGGTATAGCAGAAGCAAACGCACCAATAACATTTGATGCAGTTGTGAAATGAACTGATAATGTGATTACCTGGAATATGGGTGATGGCTCATGACAAAAAAATGGAAATAGCCTCATACATACATTCACCAGTCCTGGGACATACACCATTGAAGTACGTGTCCAGTACACATCTGGCATAGAAGAAACTGATTCTATCACCTATATTGTCCGATAAATTTATGCATTATTCTTTTTTCCTCGATTTTCTGAACACCTACTCTCTTCCACTTCTAGTGACAAGTATTGGAGGACTTTTTTATGGAAGCTTTGTGGTGTGGTATGGTCGAGTATCTTTTGCATCGAGTCTCGCTCTCTTTTTCACGGGTATCATTGTTATCACCTGTATTTTTTTACCGTTCAATTGGTCAATTCAAAACGCAAATAGTGGAAAAGAAATATCTCTCTTCTTTTTTCATGTGAACATAGAAGGAAACAATTTTATAAATGATTTTAGAAATTTTCTCATTTCTCAGAATATCCCTCCAGAATACTCCCAAAATGCTATTACACTCTTTCTCGCTTTTCTCGAAGAACTCGCAAAGATAACGCTTTTGATTCTCTGTATTAAGAATACTCTGCGTTTACCTGTTATTCTGGTCTATTTGTTTGGAGTAAGTTCTTTTATCCACACATTGATGGGGGCTGGCAATTCAAATATAGTCGTTTGAGCAGTTGGTATAGTCAGTTTTATAGGACTTATCATACTCTGGGGACTATTGGGGAAAAAGATAAAAACTGACAGTGTGGCAGACTATATGTATAGTATAGCACTGGTAGCGCTTGGATTTGCTTTCGCTGAAAATATCAAATATATCTATGATCTCTCACGAGCAGGGAATAGTCATGAAGCTATTCTCAATAATGCGGTCTTGCGATCAATATTTGGATACCTCTCTCATACATTTTTTTGTATGATATGCGTCACTCTCTATGCACGCGGACGTTTTGCATTTCTCAGACTGATTGATAATTCAGGCAATCTCTCTCTAGGACAAAAAGCCCTCGGCTGGAAAGGATTCACGCAGATAAAAAGTATTCAAGGATTTTGGAGTGGTGTGTTCGCTGCCAGTATTCTTCACGGAGCATATAATATTTTTATCAGTAATAATGTCCTGATACCATCAGTGATGTTGGTTATTGGATTTCTCTTCTTGGAACTCTTCGTCCTGCATGATCTGCGAAATAACACTAAATACGGACACATAGAGAATTATATGCAGTAAAAATATCTTGCATTCTAAATTAGCACCTATATAATGTAGGTGCTAATTTTATAATTGAGCGTGTCAAAAAAGACCGCCATTATTCATTTTTAATTTTTCATTATTCATTTGGATTATGAACAATAACTACACAATGGCAGCCCAAGAACGGCTCCAAGAATCAGTCCAATTTGCACAGAATTCTGGACATACAAACATAGAACCTCTTCACCTGTTGCGAAGCATTTTGCATGCTCCTGAAAGCATCAATCAATCTCTCATAGAACGCGCTGGGGGAAATATTCAGGTGCTTAAAACCGATGTCGACAATGCCCTGTCGAAGTTGGCGGAGGTAAGTGGAAATACCTCTGAACCATGAGCTTCCCAGGAGTTAGTGAAGGTTCTTCAAAGTGCTGAAAAAGCTATGAAAAATATGGGCGATAGCTATACCACAGAGGAACATCTTATGTTGGGTCTCTTGGAATCAAAAAATCTCATATCTCATATCTCTCATCTACCATCTTTGAGTTCTTATGAAGAAGCCGTTAAAAAACTGAGAAATGGGAAAAAAGTCACTTCAAATACCGCCGAAATTCTCTATGAATCCTTGAAAAAATATACCATTGATCTTATAGACCAGGCAAAGAAAGGTAAAATAGATCCTGTCATCGGACGTGACGATGAGATTCGTCGAGCCATACAAATCCTCGCTCGTAGAAGCAAAAATAATCCTGTACTCATTGGCGATCCAGGCGTCGGTAAAACCGCCATTGTCGAAGGTATAGCCATACGCATTATCAGTGGCGAAGTTCCAGATGCCCTCTTGTCGAAGAAAATCCTCACACTCGACCTCTGAGCTATGATTGCTGGAGCAAAATATCGTGGCGAATTTGAAGAACGACTCAAATCTGTCATAGATGAAGTAGAGAAATCTGATGGCGAAATCATCCTCTTTATCGACGAAATCCATACGATTGTTGGAGCTGGTGCGAGTGAAGGATCGACAGATGCTGGGAATCTCCTGAAGCCCGCTCTTGCTCGTGGTCGAATCAAGGTTATCTGAGCAACGACCATCAATGAATATCGAAAATATATCGAAAAAGATGCAGCACTCGAAAGACGCTTTCAACCGGTCATGGTCGATGAACCAAACCGAGAAGATGCCTTGACGATTCTCCGAGGCATCAAGGATAAGTACGAAACCTTCCATGCAATAAAGATTACTGACTCAGCACTTGTAGCAGCAGTAGACATGTCGACACGATATTTGCCAGATCGTAAACTCCCAGACAAAGCTATTGACCTCATTGATGAAGCTGCTTCAGCACTCAAGATTGGTTCTACGAGTAAACCTGCCGAGATAGACACGATCGACAAAAAAATTCACTCCCTCCAGATCGAGCGAGAAGCGCTTCTGCGTGAGCAAAAAGACCGACCAGAAGAGGGGAATAAGACAAGAATATTAGACATAGAGAAGGAATTGGCAAATCTCCAAGAAGAGCAGAAAAAGCTCCATGCTGCCTATGAAGACGAGAAGAAAATGATGCAGGATCTGAAGAAAATTCGTGAAGACCGAGAGAAGCTCATCCTCCAGGCAGAACAACTCGAACGAGATGCTGACTATGCGGCTGTCGCTGAAATACGTTATAAGAAACTCCCTTCGCTCGACACAGAACAAAAAAAGCTTGAATCTATTGCAGAAGCTCGTCGAAAAGATGGCAGAAGCTTCTTTCGCGACACTGTCGATGTCGAGGATATTGCTGCTGTCATATCTCGCTGGTCAGGTGTCCCTGTAGGCAAACTCATCCAGACAGAAAATGACAAATATCTCCATCTCTTCGAACATCTCCAAGAATCAGTGAAGTGACAAGATCATGCGCTGAAATCTGTCGCCGAAGCTGTCCAACGTTCTAAAGCAGGACTCTCTGACAAGCATCGCCCTATTGGGAGTTTTCTTTTCCTTGGGCCAACAGGTGTCGGTAAAACAGAAACCGCAAAAGCTCTCGCTCATGCTCTCTTCGATCATAGTGGTGCCTTTATCAGGATAGACATGGGTGAGTATGGCGAATCACACTCTGTTGCTCGGCTTATTGGATCTCCTCCAGGATATATCGGACATGACAAAGGTGGACAACTCACCGAGGCAGTACGTCGAAAACCCTTTTCAGTACTCCTCTTCGACGAGATAGAAAAAGCTCATCCCGATGTCTACAATGTCTTTCTGCAGATTCTGGATGACTGAAGATTGACTGATGGAAAATGAAGAACTGTCGACTTCCGGAATACGATTATCATCATGACCAGCAATATAGGTTCTGAGAAGATTATGGATTTCTTTAGTAACAAAACCCCCTTCTTGAAGGGGGACAAAAATGGAGAAGAAAATAAGGGGGATTTATTATGAAAAAATCCTCCGTCCGCTGGTGCGGACACCTCCTTCAAGAAGGAGGTTACAGAGACTATCCAACTCAAAGTTCTCCAAGAACGCATGATACTCGAACTCAGAAACTACCTGCGTCCTGAGCTTATCAATCGTATCGACGATATCATAGTCTATCGACCTCTGGGCGACGAAGTCCTCCGCTCAATCATCGACCTTGAGTTGGCGAAAGTGAGCACAACGCTCGCGGAAAAAGATATCACCGTCACCTGGGACAAGTCCGTCCATGACTACCTCATGAAGCATGGTGTAGATCCTCAGTTCGGCGCTCGTCCTCTCCGTCGTGCGGTGACAAAATATATCGTCAATGCTCTGTCGACGAAACTCCTAGATGGAACGCTTGAAGAAGGAAATAAGGTCAAAGTGAAATTTGAAGGAGAGAAAATACTAATTAAGTAGACAAAATAAGTTCTGCTCTATGATATTCTCATGCCAAAAGCCCTTCCAGCAATTTTTATTGTAGTACTTATTCTTCTCTCCCTCGCAGGAATAGGTATTGGCGTAAACAACTATAGTGAATATAAATCTCAAGAACGTATTATACACGCTTTTAGCCCCTATTACCAGGGTCTAGCGAAGCAATGCTACGAGAGTGACAGTACGAGTTGTTGTCTGTCTTCTGTGTCCAATATGGAGGCAAAGAAAGCTATCCTCATACCTGGGGTAGGATGTCCGACAGATATGACTCAAAATATTCTCCGGTGTAGGGGCTCATATACCTGGTGTGAAAAGTAAAAAAAATAAAAAGTCTGTTAGACAGGTTTAACTTGAGGAAAATACTCAACTATAGGGAGGCGACGTACTATTTTTATTTCTGCGAGGAGAACTACATACTTCGCAAGAAGTTGAGAAATATCATAATTAATAAACTGTCACTGCTCTGGGCATACCCCTGGATTTTCTCTTTGCCATAAATTGAATTGAGTATAATATTCACGAGACATACGAATAATACTATTAAGAAGTGGGATTTCTGCAGTCATTTTTTGTTTCTGTCGGGGTTTTAAGTGTGCTGCCTCAAGTAGAAGATCAGGTTTAACAAAATAGTAACTAAAAAGATGTGTCAAATCTCTATTTACCCTTTGACTAGGGGGTATACTCTCAGGAAATGAGAAATCAGGAGGGAGATTATACTTTTCGAGTATGGACCAAAATTCCCGGAAAAATGAGAATCATAGCTTTCACACATCTGAGTCAGGGGCATGCTGCAGATATGTCATCAAAGTATGAACAGTAGAACCATGGATAGCGGCAGCATGGTCATAGAGACCGATTATATCAGTTCTTCCTGTCGATCATTTTACATGGGGAAGATGATTATAACGAACTCAGGCGTCATAAATTAAACTATGAACTCAGGTTTCATCTAGATGGGTAGTGTCGAGAGCTCTATGAGCAAACTCTGGGTTATGTTCTGGTCGATTTGTGAAAAGAATAGCCAAAATCAGTGGAACAACAAGATCAGAATTAACTCTCGCTGGAAAAGTAAATTGATACTGAAATTTTGTCTCAAAAATATCTGTATTTTCAACAATATATTGGATCATATCTATGAGTTCTAGGGAATTGACACATGCCGGTCAGGTAAGAGATGTATGACCATCCAAAGAAAATCCTCAAATACTAAATTCTTTAAAACGTCATAGCTTTGTAATTTGAGATAAAATTTTCTTGGCATCTTTTTCTCCTTGAAAATGCAATTTAATTCAAACAGGATAGTGATTTGCAGGAACCCGATTTCATCAATGAACAAATACTTCTGCATCATATCGCTCACACAACTGGCGAACTTCATTATCTTGCATATTAAGATTTGATCGAGAGATTGGAGGACATTGTCTCTCACAATGATTTTGTGCTAAAAGCACATCTATGGGGTGATCTGAAGTTCACCGAATACGAAAAAAATTACTATAAGAAGAGGGGGGTCAACCTCCATTAAGTTCGGCTTTGAAACTAGCAGAAAGAATGTTACATAATTTTTCTTGTATAAGTTCTCGTAATTCTGAGAGAAATAATGTCTTTTTATCATCATCTGTATCATGTTCAATAACCAATCGAACTCTTTCAACTACAGATTGAGCAATTCTTGAACAAAAATCATTGATAGTGATACTTATTCGTTCTTTGGGAAAAAACTGATCAGTCTCAGATAATGGTAAAGTTGAAATATAAATACTCGAAATACGATCCAGTATTGGCAATACTGTCGCTCTATCACTTCTTTTAATAGAAAGAAATAACGGGTCTGCTGCTTCACAAGCAGGATTAAGCAATATATGATCAACAGTGGAAAAGTCATTTGAAACGAGAAAGCATATAGCAGGATTAAATTGTTTATGCTTAGAAAGCCAAGATTTATATCGAATTCACCGATCAGAACTTTCATACTTTTGAGTAAATCAGTGTCTTGCACTATACATCTTTCTCAGAAAATACCACAGAGCATAGCGAGTAAATGGATCAGAAGACCTATAAAATGTTCGAAAGGCAACAAATGAATATTGCTCTACTTGTGGGACGTTCACACCAATGATAGGAGATAAGGGAAAAGTATCTTGTGTTGGGAGAGGGTGGTCTACTCACATCTTTTCTAGATGAGCGATTGCCGCTTCATGAGGAGATATTTGGCGACTCTCAAAAAATACATCTCGCCAAAATGTGATAGATCCTGGCTGAGATGTGCTTTCACAAGATGTTGATGATTTATGCATCGAAATATTTATTTGTAATTATTATAACACAAAAGAATTTATCACAACAAAAAACACCGATATTCGGTGTTTTCTTAAATTATAAGATAACTACTAGTTCTGAGCTAAAACAGGTTCTCTTCCTCATTTTGAAACCAATATCACTTCTTCTTCTTCAGGATGCAAAACTTCTATAACCCTTTCAGGAACACCTATTCTATCAGGAAATTCTCCTGGAGAAAAAAAAGGAGCAGGACGTGCACCTACATCTAATGAACGATATTTTGCACCTTCTTGACACATAAACGTAAGGTTAAAAATAAGTCTAGTACATTATCAGTATAAATGGCTTATAAATTTTGCAAGCAAAAATTCTCCACCAGATCCAAGGGTGTATCGATTGAAACTACTCAATAGTTTTCCCACAGTTTGAACAAAATGGCATCCCTTTGATGGTCAGAGTATGACAAGAGGGACACTCAGTCTGTATATTGTAGGCGCAAAGTGGACAGTAAGCTTTACGTATATCAATAGCATTATGGCAATGTGGACAAAGACGATCAGCCACAATTCTTTTGAGGATATTTTCACGAGAGAAAAGTCGTCTCTGTATACGATAGACGAGTACACCAAAAAGACCTACAAGAAGAAGAGGAATGAAGAATTGAAGGAGATAGAGCAGTGGCGAAAAACTGCGAAGAAACTGGATGAGTTGTTCGATAAAAACCCGAGGAATAATATCCCATAAACCTACAAGTACGACTTGAAGGAGGAGGATACCATAAGCAAAAGTTGCCACAGTAAAAATAATCGTATGAGGACTATTTGATTTTTTGAAGCGACTGTAAAAATTATAGAGAACTCCGAAGACAAAACCGACAAAGAGAAATGAGAGAAGATTGACAGTCAATTGCCACCATCTAAGAGCTTTTTCATACGCATTTTCAAGGACTTTGACATCTAACTGGAGCTTTTGCACATCTGGAGCTTTTGCCCGAAGCATAGCAATTTTCTCATCATATGGAGCGATTTGGGCACGCAATGACTTCAGAGTTTTTTCGCTTTCTCTGACAGAAGCAGAGCTCTCAGGAGTGGTATAGACAGGTTTGACACCAGCCATTTTTTCTTGAAGAGCGAGATCATATTGCCCTTGTTGTATCTGAAGAGCGCTTTCAATCTGATATATTTGAGCTTGAAAAGTGTCTCTTTCCTGAAAAACTGCTTGTATTTCTTGTGCTGCGGGAAGTAATTTCGTGTAGGTAGATCGGAGATCAAAAACGGGTTTATCGGAAGACAAAGCAAAGTCCTGATCATCTCCTACATACGAAAATTGACGACCTCCATTTGGGTAACATCTGAGATCGGAATAGACATTTGGATGAGTAGACTTTGCATCGAGGAGCGAGATGATATCATAGATACATTGAGGAACTCCCTTTGGTGGAACTGGAATGTCTCGAATAATTGTGAGGCTCCATTGCCCTAGAGAAAAGAGTGCAATCCACATACAGATAAGAAGAAAATATCCCATCTTGGTGGTAGAACGTTCGGTGATTTCTTCTGCTGGAATGAGTTTCTTTAGATTTTTTGGTGTAGGCATAGTATATTGATTATTGACTAACTCCCGTGCAGGTCAAAAAGAAACACTTGCTATTGCTTCATGTATTTCACGATTCTATACGTGACAGGGGTGAAAAATGCTTCGATAGCAACCTTGAAAACAATGTTGGAAAGTGCCAGGGAAAAGAGATCTGCATGCCCCATAGTACCGAGAAACGCTATCAAACAAAACACAGTACTGTCGAATGTCTGTCCAACCACTGTCGAACCAATAGTTCGCATCCAGAGCCATTTCTGACCAGTGATTTTTCGGATAGCGATGAGTGTCCACGCGTTGGAAAAAGTACCAGCGAGATAGCCAAAAATACTTCCGAGAGTGATGCGAGGAATGAGTCAGAGAATCGCTTCATAGCTTCCCTGATTCTCCCAAAAACCCGCTACAGGAAGCATTTGGACAATATAGAGAATAATGGCATTGAGAAGAATACACCCAAAGCCGAGGAGAATGACCTTACGAGAAGTTTTCCAACCATACACTTCGGCAAATATATCACCAAAGATATACGAAAGTGGAAAGAGGATAGTTCCCGCATCGAGAGTGAGCCCTGCAAATTGGGTCATCTTGGTCGATGCGATATTGGAAATGATAAGGATGACACAAAACAGTGTCACAAGAGTCGTAAATCGAAATGAGTTCATAGATGGTGAGTCTATAATCTCATCTACTGAAGTCAAATATTACCTAACATGACATCCAGAAATGGGGTTTTGGGACAACAACTGTCTGAGCGGGATGAATACAGAAAAATAAAATGAATACAGTTTATAGCGAGTTTTGTTGTCCCGAATGATTTTGGGTACTTTTTTCACAAAAAGTACCGAACGAATCATATATCATAGTCCTAGTGACTCTTCACCCACTCAACCAGAGAAGCAAGTGAATTATGTGTGATAATAGAAAGCCCTTTCATATCCTGATATTTTGACTGGGAAGCAGGAATATGGATGGTTTTAAAGCCCAGTTTTTTTGCTTCTTCCAGACGTTTTTCGAGTTGAGCCACTGGTTTGATAACACCTGTGAGAGATATTTCTCCGAGAAATAGTGCATGATTGAGAGGTTTTTTTTGATCAGACGAGAGAAGGGCAGCGACTATGGCGAGGTCAACGGCTGGTTCACCGACTGAGAGGCCATGGGAGACATTCACATACACATCATCAGAATCCAAATTGATGCGGCCAAATTTGGCGATCGTCGCCAAGAGCAATTCTACTTTTTGGCTTGAAATACCTCTTGCTGACCTCTTAGGATAGGGGTATTTTGTCGAATGTGTCAGAGCTTCTATCTCCATGATAACCGGTCTATTCCCTTCGAGAGCAATAGTCAGAGCAGATCAAATCTGGGGGGTAGTTTTGAGGATACCTTCAGCAGGATTTTTGAGATCGAGCAGGCCAAATTCTCCCATTTCAAAAAGACCAATGGCATCCGTCGGACCAAAACGATTTTTCATGGCTCGAAGTATTCGATAGCTCTGATATCGGTCACCTTCGAGAAAAAGAACGGTGTCAACCAGATGTTCAAGGGCTTTCGGACCAGCCAAGTCTCCATCTTTAGTCACATGACCAATGAGGATAACAGCAGTATTGGTATTTTTTGCAAAATGCATAAAAGTCTCGGCAATAGACCGAATCTGAGCCATACCACCACTCGAACCTCCCTGAGATTCAGAATACATAACACTGACAGAATCTATGATGACAATTGGATGAGGAGCTGATTGGAGCGTCGCAATGATATCTTCGAGGATTTCTCCGTGAAAGAAGTGAATGTGTGGATTACTAACTCCGAGACGGTGGGCTCGACCAGCAATTTGTTCTTCTCCTTCTTCCCCAGAGACATAGAGAACAGGAGTATTTGGGGAAGCACACCACTGGGCGAGCTGAAGAGTCAGTGTCGACTTTCCTATGCCTGGTTCACCTGATAGAAGGGTCAAGCTTCCGCGTACCAATCAACCTCAGAGGACTGAAGCAAGTTCGACACTTTCGACACTGAGACGGGTATGAGATGTCAAACGTGGGTTTAAAGTAACCACATCCCCTTTCTTTCCTGAGACTTTTTGTTTGCCAGACACTTTGACGACTTCTTGCTCCAGAAGTGTATTCCATTGACCACATTCAGGACATTGGCCTCACCATTTGAGTTGGGTATGATGGCAATTGGAGCAAGTAAACATAGCTCCATTGTACGAAAAATGTCTAAAAATCTACCAACGAATTATTCTGTCTCACAAACTGACTGTATATCTGCAATCGTTCTCTCGATTTCTTCGGGGGTCATGACCACTCTCTCGGCTACCATATCGAGATCTCCGATGCTTTCCTCAGGAATAGTATGAAAGTGGACATGGGGAACGCTTTTATTCGTAGCATTTCATTCACGGACAAGACAAGACATGCTCGTATATCCTAATTTCTTGAGTATTGAGAGAGATTTTTTCTGAAGATATACAATATCTATCCACTCCTCATCCTGTAAATCTGAGAGAGATTCCACATGTCTATGGGGAATGACCAGTAAATGGTGTGTATGGTACGGTGCTATATTGTAGGTGAGGTACGCATGTTGCGTCGAAAGAAGCATTCTATTATTTGATTTATCGCAAAATGGACATGAATCAGTATGGCGTATAAAATCTTTATAGAGCATATTCGCACGATGATAAAAGATATGGGGACAACTTGTGTCTCAGTATGTGTATAAGTTCTGTTTTTTCTTGGGTGATAGATGTATCATAGACATTTGGTATGTCCAGAATATGCATTTTCTTATTATGAAGAGAAAAGTGTGACTTGAGATATGAGAGATGGTGATCTTCTTTTTCTGACATAACAAAAATCTCATCGGCCCAATCTATCATATTTTTATCTACCAAAATAGCATTTTCATATCCGGGAACAAGATGTGTGCCTGCAGATTTTGCTTCATAAGATTGCGAATTATGAAAGAGTGAAGCTGCAGTAGGACTACGACAAACATTTGCAGTACAGATAAAGAGAAGATGTTTTTTTACCATATACTAGACTCGAAAAGTAATCTTGAGATCAAAAAAGTACCCGGCAAGACCGGAAAAAACAGTTGATACAGTTCGTGCCCAGACATATTGAAATGCTAAATAATGTACTAAGCCAAAAGTAACAAAAATAACGAAAAGAAAGGAATAAAATGCTATCGTGAGGAATTTGAGATAACCGTGGCGAAATTTGGTTTTTGTGCGAAATGTCCACGCTCTATTGGCAAAAAAACCAAGGAAAGATTCTAAAATAAAAACAAATGAGCTCGCAAACAGATAATGCATATGAAAAAAATATACCAATCACCCTACACAAATAATGTTTACAATAAGCATAAGAAAGCCCACAAGTATGTAGCGAATAAAACGGTCAAAATGCTCATTTCTATGAGAAAAATGGAGGAGAGAGTGGGACATAAGAAAATTTATAAACATAATTTATCATACAAAACTAACTATGTCAATATAATTTTCACTGTGTCTCAAAAACACTTAGGAATATTTCTCACAATAAATATACACCCTGTAAAAAGAGAAAACTGTATAGAGGATAAATTATTCAAATTTTTCTCTCTCAAAAAACGCCTTTTGATGTTCTTGTCCAGGAGGCATGTGTGTATGCTTGATAGCACAACTATAGAGTTCCATCTGATTGACCACTGCTTTCGCAAAAGCGACAAGACCATTGGCATACTCACAATAAAAACAATTGAGTCGTTGTCAGAAATTGAGTTTCCCGAGTTTATATCTATCGAGAATAATATAATGAGACCGCTTCAAAATAGGAATATCGTATATTCTAAAATAAATATTTTGGAATTGCCAAAGAAAAGCATCCATGATAATAAGAGGAAGAATGCATATATAGGTCGATATAGCAGCTATGATATTGAGTATTGGGCTGGAGCTCTGAAATCGTACGCCCTCCGCCGGAATCACAAATCTATTTTTTTTCATAGTATAATATATACATATTAAAAGATTACTCTAAAAATCTATAGAAGTCAAAAAAACACTCATCATTGAGTGTTTCTAAGATTACAATGGTGCCAAAAAGAGGGGAAAATGTGTGAAAACACATTTGAGTCAACCCGAGAGCAACGAGGGTGAGAGTCCTCTCAAGAACAAAAAATAGTACTTTTCAGTACTATTTTAGATTACAAATGGTGCCCAAGAGAGGACTCGAACCTCCATGCCTTGCGGCGCTACCACCTCAAGGTAGTGCGTCTGCCAATTTCGCCACCTGGGCATTGTAAGGTGTACTATAGGAAGTTTTCTATTTTTTCAAGTTTTTTGCTGTTTCGTGACTTTTATTGAGGTAGTCATGAATGATTTGTGACGCTGCTTCACGTCCTCAGAGGCCAAATGCGAGACCAAATGCGAGACCAACAGACGTTACAAACCCGATCAGTACAGCACGAATTAGGTACTCTGGGATAATTTCTACACCACCAGTATTGATCAGATTCATGGCGATGGTAAAGGAAAAAAAGAGTACAAGAATGCGAGCCAGATGAGCTAAAATAGTAGCTGTACGAGGATTTTCAAAATGTGCAGCATTATAAACCACGAGATACACTGTTCGAGAAGTTTGGAGTCAGAAGAATACGATGAGAAGAGCTAAAAGGAGATAAGGTAGATACCTCACAATGCTCGTGAGGAAATTTTCAAGATGTGGGTATCCTGCTTTTTCGACAGCAGCGCGCAAAAAAAGCAAAAATACAAAAACAGCGATATATTTACCAATAGCTTTGGGGAGCGGATCTTGACCAATACGAGTAGAATGACCGAGAAATTTATGTAAAAGTTTTTCGATACCGGTATATCGGAAAATAAGATGAATAAAAAAAGAGAGGAAAACAGCTACAGAGAAACCCCAAAGAAGTATTTGAAGGGCATCAAATAGCGGAGATGGTTGAAAATACGGGAGAATTGCATCTATCATAGTCTCATGATATCAAATATTTCTCTTTTGTGCAAATGTTTTGGGGTATTAACCTATTTCCAGAATGGCGTCCCTCAACTCTGCTGCTTTTTCAAAATCTAAATTCGCTGCTGCAATATCCATCTCCAGCTCAAGTCGACGAATATAGACCTCCTTATCAATACCCTTAGGGATACTATTGTAAACTTCTTTCTTTTCTTTGAAGCCAAGATCTTTAATGCTCGAAATAATGGTCGTAGGAGTGATGCCATGTTTTTTATTATAGGCAATTTGTACCTTTCGTCTCTTCAAGGTAATATCGATAGTTTCCTGCATGGAACGTGAGATTTGTCATTCGTACGAATAAAAAATGACATGACCATGTGAATTACGGGCTGCACGACCAACAATTTGTATGAGAGATTGGGTCGAGCGTAGAAATCCTTGCTTATGGGCATCGACGATACCAATAAACGAAACTTCTGGGAGATCGAGTCATTCTCGGAGGAGATTCACTCAAACTATGACATCTACTTTTCCTGTTCGCAAATCCTTGAGAATCCTGAGACGTTCAATGGTATCTATCTCGGAATGAAGATAATGAGCCGTCACTCACTGTTCCTTGAGATACCCTGCGAGATCTTCACTTGATTTTTTTGTGACAGTGGTGATAAGTGCACGTTCGCCACGTTCGACAGCACTTCTGATGTTAAATAAGAGACTTTCGACAAGTTTATCCATAGGTTCGACAGCAATTTCTGGATCCAGAAGTCCCGTTGGCCGAATAATCTGCTCGACGAGAACTCCTCACCGCTCGATGGCTGAATCTCCTGGTGTCGCAGATACACAGAGAAATTGTCCTATCTTGGATTCAAACTCATGAAAATACAGCGGTCTATTGTCATAGGCGCTTGGAAGACGAAAACCGTTTTCTATGAGCATATCCTTGCGAGATTTATCTCCAGCAAACATGCCACGAACCTGGGAAAGGGTGATATGAGATTCGTCAACAATGGTGAGAAAATTCTCTGGGAAATAATCAATCAATGTCATCGGAGGATCTCCTGGTTGTCGACCATCGAGATACCGAGAATAATTCTCAATCCCCTTCACATATCACACCTCATTCATCATTTCGAGATCATATTCGACACGAGTTTTGATTCTCTCGGAAGCGACGATATTCCCTTTTTGTGTAAAATACCCCATCCGTTCTGCAAGTTCTGCTTTGATAAGAGGGGTGATAGCTTTGACATGTTCGACACTGGTAACCGTATGTGAAGCAGGGAAAAGCATGAAATCAGAGACACTTTCCTGGACATGTCATGTAATCGGTTCGACAACTCGGATTGCCTCTATTTCTGTCCCAAAAAATTCAACACTATAGTAGTATTCCTTACTGGCAGGAAAAATCTGCAAAGTATCACCGAGAACCCGAAACATACCTTGTTTAAAATCACTGGTAGCTCGGTCAAACTGGAGACCTACAAGGTGATTGATGAGGTCTTTTATGACATATTTCTGCCCTTTTTCGAGTCGGAGAACACCTCAGACGTATTCTTCTTTATTACCGATACCATAGATACAACTGACAGACGCGACGATGATGACATCTTCTCGGGTGAGGAGTGCTTCTGTGGCAGCATGACGAAGTCGGTCTATCTCATCATTGATAGCAGAATCTTTTTCAATATACGTATCTGTTTTTTGAATATAGGCCTCTGGCTGATAATAATCATAATAACTGACAAAATAATGGACAGCATTCTCTGGGAAAAATTCTCGAAATTCCTGACAAAGCTGAGCTGCGAGAGTTTTATTGTGTGCGATAATGAGTGTAGGTCGCTGGACTTGTTGAATAATATTAGCCATGGTAAATGTCTTCCCTGATCCTGTGACACCCTGAAGAGTCTGATACATATTCCCTTCTTGAAGACTTGCAACAAGGGATTTGATAGCAGCTGGCTGATCTCCGGTAGGTTTATAATTGCTTTTAAGGGAGAACATAGGGTATTTATTGTGACTTTTTTAGGGTTTGTTTTTTGATCATTTCTAGAGCTTTTTCCTTTTGTCCATCATATCCCGCGGTGATATCCTGGGGTGTAGGAAGGAGTATCTGGTCTGGTGTAATACCGACTCCGTCGAGGAGTTGCCCAGATGCCGTCCGCCAATGAGCTGTTGTGATTTTGAGCTGACCACCATTTTTGAGAGGAAAAAGTTCTTGGACTGATCACTTACCATACGTTTGAGAACCTATTATTGGCGCCGAGAGATGAGTATGAAGTGCGGATGCGAGAATCTCAGCGGCAGAAGCAGTCTGACCATTGACCAAAACAAAAACAGGAATACTGAAATCTTTTGGACCATATGAGAGGTGTTTTTCAATCGCTGCACCCTCCACTGTGGCAATTATTTTCCCTGAAGAAATAAAGAGAGATCCTACATCAACAGCAGCTTGCAGGGTTCCTCCTCCATTATTTCGGAGATCAAGAAGTATGGATGTATACTTTCCGGCATGCTTTTTGAGGACTTTTTCGACATCTTTTCCAGAATAATCATTAAATGAAAGAAGCTCTACGAAAAGCACATCTCCTATAAGTGCATCAGAAATAATAGGAAGTTCGAGTTTTTGACGGAGAAGGGTCACTTGTTTTTTGGTAGTTAAAATAGTAGAAAATATATCGAGAACGACGGCGGTGCCAGCTGGTCATCGAATTTTCTGAACGGCCTCATTTGCTGTTTTACCGTGCATACTCTCTCAATCAACTGATTGAATAAGATCGCCCGGTAGGAGACCTGATAACTGGGCAGGAGATCATGGTAAAACTCATGAAATATAGATACCTTGGGGGCTTTCTTCGACATACGCTCCTATTCATTCAAAATCTCCTTCTATCATGGTGGTAAACGAGAGGAGCTCGTCAGGAGAAAAATATTGCGTAAATTTATCGCCGTAGGATGCTACATAGGTATGTATGATGTCATCTTCGAGCTTTTTTGTTGAAGGGGTTGGTATATATTTTTCGAGTATTCATTGTATCTCGGTTAAGTTTTGACCCAGTGCTCATCAAAAAGATGATCAATATGATACTTTCTGTCATTTTTGAACAACAAGAAAACTCATACACACCAGAAATACACATGTCAGAAAAATAATGGGGGTTTTTCTCATCATAAGAGAACTCATTATCGTGGGATTGTTTCTTTTTTCCAGTCTTTTTTACATTTGTTTTTTGTGAAAAAATAGACACCTGTACCTTTGGGTAAAAGAAATAACAAAACTGATTGTATAAAAAATATTTGTAAGGTGGTTAAAAGTATGGTAGTATCTTTCTACCTATATGCCTTCTTATAAGATACATAGTATAAAAGATTCTGAAAAACTCTCTTTTATAATAGAAGGGGATTCTGAATCAGGCCTTACTCAAAAACTATCAGGAGAGGGTCATATTATTCTTTCTGTTGAAAAAATAGAGATACCAACTGATGGATTATTTTGTTTTGAAGGAAAAAAAACAGATGGGTGATTTATCGATGGAAAAATATCGGCAGATGATATCTTTCAAGCTTTTGAGATGTTGACACAAGAGTATAAGTATTCCATCACGAAACTGTACCCTGAGAGTATACAAGACCCAGAAAAACAGAAGAAAATATTGAGTGAACTACTTCTCAGCTTTCAGGAAAATAGAACAAAAAAACCAGAAAAAACTATAGATACAACCAAACAAGAGATTCTTAGATATAAAAAAATACTTTCCCAACTTCTGGAAATACTCCGAACAGAAGAGCAAAAAGATATCAATATGTCTGAGCTCAAAAAAATGGAGCAAAATAATAATGTCAATATTCTCCAACAGACACTACGAGATACCTTGAAAAAACTTTTTCAAAAAAGGAAAAATAAAGCACTTTTTCAGAAATTGAAGCCACTCATGAAGGAAATGAAGATCTTTGTCTTACCAGATTTTCTTTTCAATTTTTTTGAAAATGCAGAAAAAATGTCCCAATCTCTCGATCCCCTCTTTCACCCCACAGAGATATATAAAAATACACCCAAAAAAAGTGTAAATATCTCGTCAGAAACTATAAAAAATGAATATAATTCTATCCAAAATAACAGTCATATTCATACTTTTTTACGAAAAAAGTATCGATCAAAAATAGGAGTTATGTTGAGGAAAAGTACCAGAAATTATTATCTCTATACACTTTTGAGACAAAACAAAATACTTTTTTTCATCACAGAAACAATCAAAACCCTGCCAACCATACTTCATACAGCACTCGTAGTGACGCTTTTATTCACCTTTTGCTCCATTTTTTTCGGACTCTATGGTTCTGCATTTGTCACCACTCAGATGATGACTACTTTTATTATACTCATAGTAGCATCTCTTGTAATTCAGAACGAGACAGTATAATTTTTCCATGATTATACTTGCGAGTTTTATACACTGTATTTTTGCGGTTATTTTTTTCTTTTTCCAAAGATATGTTGAGATGGGTGTGATTATTTTGATCTGGGTACTCTTTATTTCAAAGATTATACCACCGCTCGATGTCATTCGTCGGCCAAAATTTCTCAAACAAAAAGTATCTGAAAATATTGTTTTTGAACAATCACTCTATCTGAGCTCAGGAATGCTTTTCTACACGGCACTTATAGGAGTCGCGCTCGGTATAGCAAATGTGTTTGGTCTCCCGGTAAATCTCGAACTCCTCTATTATTGCATCTTTTTTCTCACGAGTGTTATTTGTGGTATCTATCTTCTTACTTATCCCAAAAATCCAAATGCTTTTGTACTTTTTCGGACACATACCATGATTGCCAGTAGTATCATGAGTATCCTACTTATTACGGCAGTTTTTTTCGGGCTTCATCCGATGAATATTTTTATTTTGATAAATTTAGTACTCCTCACAGTCTGTCTCGTCGTCGTGATAGTGCTTGATCGAAAAATATCACTCCCAATTCACACCATTGCTATCTATGTCTTCCTCCTTTCTGCACTTTCCACCACCGTAGGAGCGGTCTATTTCTTTGATGTGTCTCTTGCTGTTTCTCTCTTTTTTGTTTTGATTCTTCTCAGCTCTCTCTACATATTTTTTCCTATTCTTCTCGAGAAAACCTTTAAAACAAAACACATTCCCCTCATATCCTGGCATTTTGCAAATTGTATTCTTGCTTTCTCTTGGGCTATTTTTGGCTATATTTTTTGGTCACTTTTCTGGTGACCACAGAGTGAAATACTCTTTGTTCTTTTTGATCTCTTACTTATTTTTTGATTGTGGTCATGGGTGTATGCTACTGAAGAATCAAATCCCATCTTTTTTTCTTGAATGATTCTCGCGATTTCTACATTTGTTTCCTATGGAATTTTTATACTTCTTCCTCCTATTTTTTGGATGATTGCCTCTTCCCTCTTTGTTTTTGCAGGATGACTTATCCTCACATCTCGAGCATTTAAAAATCGTCCTGAAGAGCTTATTTTGGCATGATGAGCTGTACTCTTCTTGTGTGGATCAGATATTGTACTTATTTTTCAGAGCAACCAGCTCCTCTCGCTTGCCCTCCTTTTTCTCTTTCAATCACTCATCTGGTATGTAGCGTACGAAATCTTTCATCGCCAAACCAATGTTAAAAACCGAGCACTATAAACATGCTATTCCTGATTTTTCTCTCGATAAAGTCGTCGTAGGAGCACTGTATGACGAAGAAATGCAGAGAAAAATTCATCGTTTTAAATTTGTCCATAATCATGTCGACCATGTCTACTTTCAGGAACTTTTTGCTCATATGAAAGAGGAATTCCCCTATGATCCAGACATCATAGTATATCCCCCTATCAGCTTCCGAGATAGGATGTTGAGATGACCAAATCATGCCAAATTTCTCGCCGAATATGTGTGACTCACGAATATTCCAACCTTCTCCCCTTTTTCCAAAAAATTCTTTACTGGTCATCAATCCCGTCGTACGAGAAAAGAAAGAGCTAAAGTCAGAGAAGAATATTCTCTTCATCCTCGATACTGAGATGTCCTGAAAGGTAAAAAAGTCCTTCTCATCGACGACCTTATTACCACAGGATATACAGCGCATACCCTTGGAAAATTACTCAAAAAAGCAGGTGCGAGTGAAGTAGTGGGATATTTTCTTGCCAGTGAAAAAGTATAGTTGATTATTATATTAATTATGTTAATATAATTCCATGCCACCAGAAGACTTTCGAATACTCATTGAAACAGTGACACAAACTATTATTCCTCGTTTTTCAGAGGAGGATAGGCAAGAAATGGCAAAGTTATATAGAGCAGATTCCTCTCTTAGGTCAATTTCTGAAAAATTTTTATGAGTTCATGATAATCCCGCCGCCATAGAAACAGCTGTTCGAATCATAGTCATGGAAATGTTGGGAGATGAGTATAGGGAGTTGGCAGAGTGAAAATGATGAAGATTGCAATTTCTTTGAGAAATTGGTATACATTCAAAAGAATTTAATAAGGGTGCTGCTGGCGCAAAATGAGCTTTGGCAATTTGAAGAGCAACTTGGGAAGAAGACGAAAAAGATTTTATTGTTTTCCTGGCCAATCAATCAAAATATAGGAGATGAGGATGAGTAAGTGCCACTAACATTTTACTTGCATTTAGTGAGGAATTCCGAGATAGACCAGCAAGGTCAGCAAAAGCCATATCTAGAATCATAGAAAGTTTAAAAAAGGAGGGTAGAATTAATGAGAATGGCAGTGCTTGAATTGTTGAGAAATAAAATTTTGTCATTCTGGTTGAGTCTATATACTGATGTATCGCTTTTCTATGTCCAATACTATTGATCTTTTCTGAGTCACCACACACAACCTCCGGGATGTCAATATTTCTTTTACCAAAAACTCACTGACTGTCCTCACAGGAGTGAGTTGATCGGGTAAATCCTCACTTGCCTTCACGACACTTTGTAATGAGGGTCAAAGACGATATCTTGAATCGCTCTCGACCTATGCTCGTATGTTTATTGGAGGTATGTCCGAAGAGGCAAAAGTAAAAGAAATCCGAGGTCTCACCCCAACTATTAGCATCGAGCAAAAAACTGTTGCACACAATCCCCGCTCGACAGTCTGAACTATCACAGAAATATATGATTTTTATCGTCTCATGTTTCTCTCGCTGGGAACTCGCGTCTGTCCCCATGATGGATCTTCTATGGAAAAAAGAACGCATAAAGATGTCATGGATTACCTGAAAAAGGAAAAAAATGGAACTCGTATTGGTATCTGTGCGCAGATTCGTAAAACATTTGATACGAGTATAGAACTTCGAGACTTTGTAGGGCAAAAAGGATTCGTCCGATACCTAGTAGACAATCATGTCTACAATCTCTCAGATGCTCTTCCAGAAAAGATAATTGACCCATGGATTATTGTCGATCGTGTCGAGATTGACCATACAGATGCCACTCAGATTGACCGTCTATCTCAGTCTATCTCAACAGCATTTGAGCATGGAGAAGATGTCGTGGGAATATACCACTTTGAAGAAGAGAAAAGAGCAAAGAGAAAAGAGAAAAGAAGTGGAATAGAAGTTTTTTCACGAGCTTTTCGATGTCCACTCTGTGGCTATGTCCCGGAGGTTCTTACTCTCTCTCACTTTTCATTTAACTCCCCCACCGGTGCGTGTGCGACCTGTCATGGTCTCGGTTCCCTTCTCGATTTCACAGAAGATTCCACGATAGACCCTGAGAAAACCCTCGAAGAAGGGTGTGTGATGCCGTGGACACCCGATTCATACTACTATTTTGTCCTGCAAGGCGCTTGTAAACATCACAAAATCCCCACAAAAATTCTCTATAAAGACCTCACAGAGAAGCAAAAAAATATCATCCTCAATGGTTCCGAAGAGCGATTGTCTCTGTCGACACCACAGATGCAAAAACCGTGGAATGCCAAATACCCAGGCGTTATCCCCTACCTCAATCGTGTCTATCATGACCCTGATACGAGTGAATCGCTCCATGAGAAAATAGACCCTTTTGTGGTATCTTCCACATGTTCGACATGTCAGGGGTATAGAGTTGGGGAAGCAGCACGCAATTCATTTATAGGATGAAAACACATAGGACAAGTAGCAGAACTCTCCATCGAACAGTCTATCGATTTCTTTGATAATCTCGTTCTCTGAAAAGAAGATACCAAGATTGCTGGTAATGTGATGAAAAATATTCGTGACCGTCTCAAATTTCTGAAATGAGTTGGCTTGGGGTATATGACATTGGCACGACGATCAAATACACTCTCAGGAGGAGAATCTCAGCGTATTCGTCTGGCGACACAGGTAGGAACTCGACTCGAAGGAATTACCTACGTCCTCGATGAGCCATCGATTGGTCTTCATCCTCGGGATAGCCGTCTCCTCATAGACAATCTCCGTGAACTCGTCAACCTCGGAAATACCGTTATCGTGGTCGAACATGACGAAGATATCATGGGTACAGCAGATCAGATCATCGACATCTGACCAGGTGCTGGTGTCCATGGTGGTACTATCGTTTTCCAATGAACGTACAAAGAACTTCTCAAGTCTGAGAGTCAAACAGCCAAATTTCTCCGTGGCGAAGAAGAGATAAAAATCCCAGAACTCACAAAAAAACCAACGAAGTTTATAGAGCTTCGTGGTGCGACAGAAAACAACCTCGAAAATATCTCTGTCGACATTCCTCTTGAAGCCCTGACGGTAGTTACCGGTGTCAGTGGGTCAGGGAAGTCCTCACTTATCAATAGGACGTTTGCTCCTGTGATGCGCAATCTCCTCCATGGAACTCGTGACGCACACGGACATCTCCAGAGCATTACGGGTGACGAACATCTCGACAAAGTCGTCATCATCGATCAGATGCCAATAGGGAAGACTCCTCGTTCTAATCCGGCTACGTACACAGGCGTTTTTACCGATGTCCGTGATGTCTTTGCTCAGACGCTCGAAGCTCGTGCTCGCTGATACGGGCCAGGACATTTTAGTTTCAATACCAAGCAGGGGAGATGTGATGCCTGCGAAGGTGATGGAGTTCGACGTATTCAGATGCACTTTCTCCCTGATGTCCATGTGACCTGCGAATCCTGTGGTGGTACACGATACAATCATCTCGTCCGAGAGATTCATTTTCATGAAAAATCCATCTCCGATGTGCTCGCTATGACGGTCGAAGATGCGGTTGTCTTTTTTGACAAGTTTCCGAAGATAAAACACAAACTTCAAACCATTCTCGAAGTCGGACTTGGTTACATAACCCTCGGACAATCAGCTCTGACACTTTCATGAGGAGAATCTCAGCGCGTAAAGCTCGCGACAGAACTTGCTCGAAAATCGACAGGGAAGACCCTCTATATCATGGATGAGCCGACGACCGGTCTTCATTTCTCCGATATTCAAAAACTTATGTCTATCGTGTCTACTTTGGTGGAGAAAAAAAATACCGTTGTCATCATAGAACATCATCTAGATGTCATCTCCAATGCCCACTATATCATAGACATGGGACCAGAAGGTGGCGAACGTGGAGGAAAACTCCTCTATCAGGGAGAGCGAGATGGACTTCTCGCAGTCAAAGGTTCCTACACGGCGGAGTGTCTTTTAAATTACATAGATAATAGAGAAAAAAGAAAAAAGAAAAAATAAGGATTTATATAAAAATATGACTGAAAATATACTTCTTTCCAAATCAAAAAATTTTGCACTACTCTGTATCAGCTATTATCAATCGTTACAAAAGGAAGGGGAGTATGTTATTTCAAAACAATTTTTACGAAGTGCGACCAGTATAGGTGCAAATATCCATGAAGCCGTTGCTGGTCAATCCAAAAAAGATTTTTACAGCAAAATTTGTATTGCATTTAAGGAGGCAAATGAGACAATGTACTGGATAGGTCTCCTCAAGGAATCAAATATAACTCTCCTCGACACTCGTCAAATAGAAGATAATTGCGAAGAGATTATAAAGATGCTCGCCAGTACAAAAATGACCACGGAAAGAAACCTAGGATATCAAAAATAGTCCACATTTCTTCTCTTTTATTTCTTCTCTTTTATTTCTTTTGGACCAACATGTCGACATATCTGCTCTCTCAGGATACAAAACTCCAGCAAAAGCACGATATTTTGTTGAGTTTCATGGTGATAACATTGAGGAGATTCGTGCAGCAACGAAGTTTGCATATGAGATGAAGTTGCCGATTTTGACTATTGCCGGTGGGAAAAATTCATTGCTTGCTTTTGATGAATACCTGGGGCTCGTAATTTATAACAACTCTCGGGGTTATACATTAGAAAAAAATACAGAGTCATGCCCCCTTGATAAAGGGGGGCAGGGGGGATTAGAAAAATTCACTCATATTCCGTATACTCCAGAACTGACTCAATATGCAAAAGATCAAAGAAATACTTCCAGTCTTGCAGAGAATCGTATGTGGTATGATGTACTTCGTTTTGGAGAGTTGAAAAAGTATCGATTCCTGAGACAAAAACCGCTGCTGAATTTTATTGCAGATTTTTATTGCTCAGAATTATGAATAGTAATCGAAGTTGATGGAGATAATCATGAGGGTCAAAAAGAGTATGATCAAGCCAGAACAGATGAATTCAAAAAGTATGGGCTGACTGTTCTGAGATTCCATAATCTGCGAGTTATGGAAGATCCAGTTGGAGTAGAAAAGGAGATTTTGGAATTTATTCAATCAAATTTAATCCCCCTTAATCCCCCTTTATCAAGGGGGCATAATACCATTCTCACAAGTTTTTCGTGACAACCTATCTGGGAACTTGCTGAAGTTCTTGAGAATGATCATGGTATTGACCTCTGGCATCGATTCCAGGGACTACCTGGTTCTGTCTGAGGTGCTGTCTTTGGCAATGCTGGATGTTTTGGTCTAGAGGTCTGACCCTATGTCACCTCTGTCGAAATACTCGATATGCAGACAGGTGAAGTATTTTCAAAGACAGGGGAAGAGATGAAATTTAGTTACCGATGGTCAGAGTGTAAAAATCACCCAGAATGGTTTCTCCTCTCTATACAGTTTGATCTTTCGAAGAAAATTGAAAAATATCATTCTGACGAAGAACCACTTCTCTGGCGTGAACGAGTCCAGCCAGAATGATTGTCATGTGGTTCATTTTTTAAGAATCCAAGCAGGGAACAGTCAGCAGGTGCTTTGTTAGAAAGTGTGGGACTGAAGTGACATCATCTCGGAGGTGCTTATTTTTCAGAGAAACATGCCAATTTCCTCATGTCTGACGGCACAGCGAAGTGGACAGATCTTGTCGAACTGGTCGATCTTGCACAGCAGAAAGTTTTGGAAGCAACGAATATAATGCTTAAACCGGAGGTCAGAATTATACGAATGTAACTATTTCGGTACTTGTACCCCACGTCGGATATAGTAGAGTTCAGGTGCATCACATCCTACGAGACGATTTGCAGCCATCTTTGTCTGAGGGTACCAATTTCCTGTTGGTGCTGTTACGCCGAGGGGCGTGAGGATAGTCTCCGCATGATCACGTTGAAATTGTTTGATGACTTCCTGAAGTTCCGAGTCAAAATGATAGGATTCGACATCACTGAGTTTGTATCCAGCATGGACAAAAAATCGACGAATATAGGGCAAATCACGAGAAGTTTGACCGTATGATACTGATTCAGTGAATCCTGGACAGACAATCTTTCGCTCTGTTCCATAGACTATATTATTGATATAAGCACGAGTCATGAGTCCTACATTTCCTGTTGGTTTTGTGATCCCCCAAGGTGTGAGAATGGCTCTCGCATATTTTACCTGAAAACGATTTACAGCATCAATAGTTGCTTGGTCATAAGTCCCTGTTAACCCGAGAGTTTCCTTTTCATACGTATTGAAAAACTCTTGAAGCTTTGTCACATTTTGCGGATCGTTCTTTCTATTTGGTGTGATATTGACTGTCAAATACATCTTCTCCTGAAAACCCTCATAAATAAATCCATCAGATGTATCTGTGTTTGCAGAGGAAAGAGGTGCTGCTATCTCCGCAAAAGATATGTTTCCAATAAAGAGTACAAATCCTGTAAATATTATAAATTTTATGAAAAAATGAGAGAACATAATATATAAATATGCTTTAAAAAGTATTTTAATAATATTATTAATTATTATTTGTCAATAATATTTTATTGTATTTCATTAATTGAAAAATTTATTTTAATTAAAAGGATAAAACGAAGAAATATAAAAAAATATTTTATTACAAAATGTGAAATTTTATAATAAATTTACCCAATAAAAATATATGTTATATGTATATTTATTATAAATAGTCAATAATGTGTTGGTTGTAATATTTGAAAAATTCTAAAAATGAGCTTTAGAATATTTTTTATTATCACCTTTTTTCTTATGAATAATTCAATCTTTGAAAAGTTCAGAAAAGTAACCTCGGTTACTCTCATTTTTACAGTAGTATTTGCTACCTTAACGCCATCTGCTTTTGCAGCGTTTGCATGAACATTTACAGCTATTGAATCAGTTGCAAATGTATCGGTTTGATCAAATTCAGAAACACTTACACACACGGATATTACAGCTAATGTTGCTGAAGTTAAAGCAACTCGTACAATAGAAGTACAGTCATTGCCAGCGAGTAATAGTACAATAAAAATAGGTACCTGTACTATTACTTTTCATACAGTTTCGGGGTCTACATCTGATGAACTTAATTGTTCTGATGATGTCGCAGCTATAGATAGAAATACAGGTTCGGGAAATAATAATCGAGATGCCTCAGCTATTGCCAGTAAAATCCGCTTGTTAACGAATGTTGATTCATCAAATCATGGCATATTCGTTGTTTCTGGATCAGGCACAAATGCTACGTTTACAACAGCACCATCTTTTATAGAGACAACAGCATCAACTGTTGGCTTTAGCTGAACAGCAGCAGAAGTTTCAATAATTACAACAAATGCAGTTAATTCTGTTGTACCAGTAAAACAGGAAGCGAGCATCACAGTAGGATGAACAATTGACATTGGTGATACTTTTACTGTCACTTCTGCTCCCCTTGGGACTGCTAGCTTTGTTGCCACGACAACCAGCACATCTGATGTTGCTACAGGTCTCAATACAGCAATCCAATCTCACATAAATTATCCTGCACGAAACTATACTACGAGCGTTGCGGGAAGTGTTATCACTCTGACAGCAAAAACAGCAGGAACATCATTTACAACACTTACACCAACAACCACCAATTTTCCATGAGTAGCACAAGTTGTGACATTTACACCAGCGACACCGACAGATGGCCTGACCTATCGTGCAAGCATTAATGGTACTGATTATGATTATACAGTTGTAGGTACTAAAACAGTAACAGAAGTTGTTGAAGGGCTACAGCCCCTCATGAATGCCAATCCAAGTGTTACTTGTACAGAAGATGACTCAATGGTTACATGTACAGCAGATGTTTCGGGGACATCTTTTTCATATTCAGCAACAGTAGTCGATATTACTGCACCGGATATAGATGATACCGCTCTTACGCTCACGGTTTGAGCTGTGACAGCATCTGGTGCGACAGTGACTTACCCGACACCTGTAGCTACTGATGTCGACCCTGTCAATCCAACTGTTTCTTGTTTGCCAGCATCTGGCGATAATTTTCCTCTCGGAACTACTACTGTCACTTGTACTGCTACTGATACTGCAAGTAATCTGGGGACACAAACATTCTCTGTTACCATTACGGACACAGAAGACCCAGTATTATCACTTCCTTCTCCTGATCCTGTTGAGGTCGTAGCACAGTCATCATCTCCTGTTTTCTTCACCATCTCAGCAACAGATAATGTCGATACTTTCTGAGCACCTGTGACGAGTGGTGCTGCTCCAGCAATTGTTTGTAGCAACCTCACAGGGGATACCTTTAGTTTTGGTACCACTATCGTGACATGTACTGCGACAGATTCAGAGGGGAATGACACGACAGATGATTTCAATGTCATTGTCGAAGATACCATAGACCCAACACTTGTCATCACTCTCGATGATACAGCTCTCAATATCGGAGATACCGCTCTCGTGACATTTACTTTTAGTGAAACACCCGTTGGATTTGATAACGCTGATGTCACAGTAGAAAATGGTACTATTGATACTATCACTGGGTCAGGAACAGTCTATACTGCGACTCTCACCCCAACAGCAGGTGTTGAAGATACTACCAACAAAATCACTGTTGGAACAGATTGGTCTGATGCCAATACACCAACTGGCAATGCTCCTGCAGGAGCGACAGATTCTCCAAATTATGAGATGGATACATTGGCACCTCTTGCTCCAGTAGTTTCAAGTCCGACAAACAACCAAAACCTTTCTATTAATACATTTACTGCAGATGGTGTATGTGAAACAGGAGCCACAGTAAGTATAAGTAATACCGAACTTCAAGATAATCCAAAAACTTTTGTTTGTGTTTGAGGTGTGTTTTCTATAGAGCTAGTATTGTTAGGTGGAGCTAATCACACTACTCAGACACTCACATTTACGCAAACAGATGTTGCCGGAAATTTATCTGCCACAACTGATATTTCTGTAAATTATTCACAACAAAATGTAGCTGGAGGGGGTTTAGGCGAGAGAAATCCATCAGCATGAGTATGAACACCGCCTACGAATCCCTCACCAGCTCCTAGTCCAACACCTAGCCCAACTCCAACTCCGACACCCGAGACACCAGCCCCAACACCTGATCCTACTCCAACCCCAATAACTCCAGAGACACCTACCCCAACCCCAGAATCAAATCCTGAGACAACACCTGAAGCTCCGACTCCAATACCAGAGACACCTACTCCAGAATCAACACCAACTCCTACGCCCACTCCAGCAACTGGTGGCGGAACGGGAGGGACAGGTACAGGTGGTACTGGTGGACAAGGATTTAATCCGGCTGATGCAACCCTGGATCAAGGTGGAGGGACAGCGCCAGAGGAACCTAAATCAACAACTGTCACACCTGATGCAACGGTTGATATAGGTGGTGGAAATGCTATTGAAGAGCAGAATAATACGCAGACACTTATTTGGACTCTCATTGGCTTAGCAGGATTGCTCTGATCTTGGTGGTTCTTCGTCGCAAACCCTTCTTCACAACCTTTTCGACGAGACTAATTTCACTACCTTATCAGAACAGGATTATCATTCGCAAGATCCCATTTTTCAATAGAAAGACTTTTTGATTCCGTCATACCGTGCTTGACACGGTATCCAGGTCATTAAAATTCTTCCATGCCATATAGAAATTTTCTACCATGCGTCTACATAATGTCGAGTAAGAGAAGTGGCACACTCTACATTGGTAGCTCTAGTGATTTGGTAAAGAGAGTCTGGCAACATAAGAACGAATATTTTGAAGGATTTTCTAAAGAATATAATACAAAACTCCTTGTGTACTATGAAGTCCATGATACCATGGAGAATGCGTGTACTCGAGAGAAACAAATAAAAGAATGGCAGAGAAACTGGAAGAAAGATCTCATAGAAAAAGACAATCCAGAATGGAGAGATCTCTATGATGATATTGTTTAAGGATTTTATTTGTCACCTGGATCCCGTTTTTCAAC
>Ga0247837_1001815_pt1 | contig 42754 bp, 28 predicted proteins | sample LaCtaG_2_FD_187115 | JGI IMG/M metagenome (GOLD analysis project Ga0247837, IMG submission 187115) | Freshwater microbial communities from meromictic Lake La Cruz, Castile-La Mancha, Spain - LaCruzMarch2015_14.5m | ecosystem: Environmental > Aquatic > Freshwater > Lake | place: Spain: Castile-La...
AAACACTCACTCTCCAAATCACTCCTCTGCCCCCTCTCCTCACTCCTAGGAATAGAACAGGAGTAGCTCAGATGGACAGCAGTGTGTTTGCCTTTGGAGGAAGTCAGATCGGATACTTACCAATGACGGTCTGTGAAAAGTGCAGTCTTCCCTCCACACACTGGACTCCTCTCCCTCCCATGTACTACCCTCGAATGGCCTTTACTCCAGGTGTCTTCAAAGCCCTCCTCTACCTTGCCTCCACAGCTGCTTACGACCACCGAGCAGTGGAGAGTTTCAGTCCCTACACTGAGACCTTCACTGTGCTGCCTGTCTCTCTGCCTTCAGACTTAGCGCTAGGCTGTGGCTCAGTCGCTTTCGTGATCGAGGGAGAACTGGTTCTACTGACTAACACGAAGCAGATAGTCCGCTGGAAAATAGAGGGCGAGGCCCACTTCCGTGTCTCAGCTACTGACAGGCAGTGCAGCAGCCTGCACCCTCCACTCATTGTGGGGACTCGGGCCTACATTGCTAATGACGCTTGCGTGTATGATGGTGCGAAGGTGGAGAAGTGGAGTCTGGAGACGAACGACTTCCTTAAGTCTAGCTAAACAATAATAACCTCAGTAATATCCGGATTTAAAGCTGATTATTCTCCTTTAAAAGAAGAAAAATAATGGTTTTCGAGGGGATAAAATTTGCACTTATTTAGACAAAGTGGGAATTAACTGAATTCAGATCGAGTTTCTCCATCTTCCAATGTCCGCCATCAGGTGCAGCAGGACTCTGAGGTGACTGTGCATCCAATAAACACTTCACTGCCAGGTTTCCCAGCCAAGTCCCTATCAAAGAAGAAGACAGTTAGGTATATAATGAGGTGGTAAAGGGCTGGTAGGAAAGAGGGATAGATTCTACTATTCGCATCGAAATGTATCTAGAATGTAGAGAAATTGCTGATAAGGAGATGTGTTGTTTCACAATCTTCGCAGACTCTGTGGCCTGGCTTCATTATTACCCTGGACTTCATCGATATGTGGATTTGTATATATTTAGTATGAGACTTAGTGAGAAAGGCAAACCGCACTCTTCTTCTCACTTTCAGCTAACTTAGGACTTATTTTGTCTTGGGAAGACTGGCGACTACGGTGTTCGCTCTGCTCTGATGCCACTCAGCCTCAGCTAGGAACGGACCTCCAAGTGACTGATAGAACTGGCTAAGATTGCTATACCAATCGATGGGACTGAAATCCAAGCAAAAGTGCAGTTTGCGAAGACACACAGGACAAAGATGCAGTGGTGTAGCGTCTGTTTCTTCAATGTTGTTAGACCCGTTCATTAGGCATTCGTAGTAAATACAGTGCAGCATTCCCAGCATATGCCCGATTTCATGCAGCATCACCTTCGCAGCCCGGAGCAATACCACTTCCCTAGCCTGTTCTTCAGATGCATCAATTCCGTAGAACTGGGGGTGGTACCTTGCAAAGGAAAATACGCCTGTTTTATTGATCACATTCGCTAGACCATATACGAAGTTGCCTTCTTCATTGTCGTACAGGTCTGCCATCGTGACACCAATGACTCCGTAGCGATTGAGGGAAGTAAGCGATCGAAGCTGAGACAATAGCGAATTTCCCTTATATTGAGGGCCTTTGGGAGTCTCCCGAGGGGTCGCTTCAAGGCTGGAAAGCCTCCTAGGGAGTCTCACTGGGAACTGCAATCCCGGGAAAAATACCAAACACAGACTTGCTAACGTCTGCAGAAGGTCCGAACTGAGTCCTGTCCCCAGCGGCTGGATATACAGTTTGTTCCTTTTGCCCTCTATGCGATTGGCGTAGATTTTGTATTGGTCGAAGGTTTGTCCTGCTTCATACTGTTCGGCAAGCCAGTCCCCAGGCCCGGGTACCCGTTTTCGCTCTGCCACTGTGAAAGAGGTTATGGCTTTGCGGAGAAGGGAGACCCGCCCAGTGCACCGAGCGCCACTTGAAGGTCTCGGTCATTCGGCGGCTTAAAGCTTTTTTCCATTATATACACTCTAACATTATAGCTTGCATGCGACGAACTTTGAAGTCACTTTCGCCTTCTTCGCTGAATTGGAAGTGTGCCTCTGTATTGCAGTTCCTCTAGTTTCTGATTTCAGACTATCGATTACTTCTGTGTCGCTACCATTCACAGACTTAAGTGGATGCTGGATACAACCCAAGAATGTGATCTCATCTCAGCCCCATACAAACAGCGTAATGCCCCTAATTCTCCGCCCACAGTGCAATTTCGAGAGTTGGCTCTGAGCGGAACACAGTCAGTGCATACAACCTGGTGCAGTAGTGGACAAGGAAATGGCATAGTCGATAATGCAGCGAGTGCGACTATGGCGCAGTCTTGCCTACCTGCACGGCGGCACAGGCGGCAAGATGGTGCAGCAGGTCATCGACCCCTTCCAGCCCCGCGAACTGCGGCCCAAGCCCGAGAAATACCGCGTCCACAAGCCTCGCAAGCTGCTGGAATTCGACGCTGACGGCGTGATGCTGCTCTACTCCTATAAACACCACTGGATACAGACTCTCCGCCACTTCTTCAAGCCCTTCGCACCCTGCGTCGCAGCCTGCAGCCTGCTTGTGACAGACCCTTGGCCTTGTAAGGTGTAACCAGGTCAATGCGGAGCCTTTGTGTTTGCCGCTTTTCTTTTTCACTGCGGGGTTCTTTTGGGTGCAGACGTGGCGGCGGATGGCGCAGTACACACTCACTGTGCATGAAGTCAGGCTGAAGAGTGATGGAATGCACATAGAGGTGTCCTTTCTGAACTGGTTTGGGCAGGTGTGGGGCCACAATCGCTACACTATGCACATTGCAGACCTGATGCCGCCGCCCCTGTATTCAGACTCATTGCCTCTAGTGGGCGACCATTTCCCCGTTTCCCCAGAAATCTTCGAGATCCAGAATAGCAGCAATGAGCCCTGGGTCAAGTTCTTCGACGTGGTGAGACGCCGCCACTTCATTCCGAAGGACTATGACTTCATGGACCGCGAGCTCATGGTAGCCGTGATGAGCGGCTCCTACATCGACACTTCTAATACCTAGCGAACACGTCATATTATGTTCTTGCTGCTGCTTCTGTGCTCCACTGCACAAGCAAATCCCTGCGACCTGCTGCTGCGCGCTCCTTCACTGGAGCTGGCGCAGGCCTCGATGGAGCAGACTTTGTTGAGTGAGCCGGCTGCTTGTGTGGCTCGGCTCATCGACCACGGAGCTTGGGAAGTGGCGGAACTGGTGTCGAACCGCACACTATTGGATAGTCCCAAACTAATTGCTGAAACCAAGAAGCGGGCACTGGACCAGCGTCGGCTTATTGATCGCTTCCTGAGGGCACTGGAATTCGACTCCAATTTGATCTACTCCAATGCGCCCGCGCTGCAATGGGCGCAGTCTCCAGACAAGCTGTTCCTCGAAATTCAGTGGGCGCACCGCTTCAACTCGCCTGGCTGTTTGGAAATAGCAGACCGCAAGGTCACGATCACAGAAGCAAGGCTGGAGCTGAGCGGGGTATGCGCCCAGGGCAGTAACCTTGAGAAGTACAATTTGGCCTTCGACTTCTTCGCACCTGTGGACGCAGACGCAAGCTCCCAAAGCTTCGTGACGAAAGGCAGAGGTGTGCTCACTCTGCAAAAGAAAGAGAAGGCGGTCTGGAAGCAGCCTATGAAGGGCCCGGCTCCGCCTCATATGAAAGTGTGGACGGACTTAAGAGACAGGTACGCGAAGGAGATCGCCAAGTTCACAGAAGCCTAACTAGCACTGTAGGAGTGCCAATAGTGGGAAGCTATAAGGCCTTTAAGTCTTCCTGACTCTTGATGATGAACTTCAGCGTCTCCACCAGTTCTCGGGCTTCCGCAGCGAAGTCGTGCATGTCGATGGCTGCAGCGATGCGCTGGTCGCCCTCAGCCTGCAGCCGCAGTAGTATAGTCTGTTCCTCTTCGGAGAAATGCGCACATACGAAGTCTTGGAAAGCTGCGGGACCTGACTCTGCGTGCTCATCCGAGCATTCACTTTCCTCGTAAAAACTGTCGATCACATGCAAAGTCTCTAATAAGTCCGCTTCGTCTCCAGTCGCTTTGAACACCTCAATTGCGCCCAGGAGAGATTCCAGCCCGTCTCGATACAGTTTCTGGAATTTCGCTACTTTTTCGTCGCTAAGTTGAGTGCGAATGGTTTCAAGCAGCAGATTTTCCTCCTGAGAACTATCACTGTCGCCGGCTGTAGAGGGCCTGTGGGAGGGAATCAGTCTCACTAACTTCATCAGACGTTTTTCACAGTCGTCCAAATTCTCAGTCAGTCCGAAGCGCCGGGCTACATCCATGATATCAGTCTGTCCCTGAGCCAACTGGTTAGTCAGGTAGCCTTGATAGGGCTTGAGCTGTTCAGAGCGAGAGACTAGCAGAGCCAGGGCCTGTGAAGGCTCGGGCAGGTCTTCCTCACTGTCTTCCTCCGCCTCTAAGTCGTCTAGAACCAGTTGCCAGTAGTCGCTGGAGGAGGTGGGTGCGAAGCCGACACGTTGCAGCATTTGTTTTAGAGTACTCACGAAGTTGTTGACCTGGCCGTCTACCTCAAAGGCCTGTAGAGTCGCAGCGAAGTCTCCGCCTTCCTTTAACTGCCGCCTGATGTAGCGAGCTTCTCTTCTGCTGAAGTTGGTGTCCATTAGGTGCTGGAAGTAATAGGAAGTCAGCAGCTTCACACTTTCGATCAAGTTGGCCATGTCGTCGGTCTCGTGAAATCGCTCCAGCTGAGCTGCAAGCGCCCTGCTCTGCGAACGCACAAGTGCATTCAGTGTGCCTTGCTGCTCCTGAGAAAGATGCTCCCCTAGATTGAGATCAGTCACCAACTGAGCAGGATTCGGCCGCGCCTTCCTTTCTTCTGGCTGCTGCTTGCGGTACTTCGTCACTGCACGCAGCAGAGAGTCCAGCAGTTCCTCTTGATCTTTGTCACTCTCAAACACGTCAAAAGCGGAAAACACGAATTCGTTTTCCTGCGCAATGAGCGTGTTGAGAAGTTCGATGTCTTGTTCTGAGGGTAAGTGCGCCTTCACAATGGAGTTTACGAGCAGCAGAAGTTCGTTTTTGCGGGGCATTGGACTGCTGGGACGCTGCAAGGACGAACCCTGAGCATCTGAAATGCGCATTAGACTGTGTCCCAGCTCCACCAGGCTTATCCCTTGCACTAAGTAGGTATCGATTTCTCGGAGTACTTCTGGGTTTTCACGCAGAATCAGCGTTTTTATCACGCTGAAAAGACGCTCTTCCAGGATATCTTGGCTTTCCAGCTCTGCGATTACCTGCATGTAGCGGTCATAGTTTCTCCTGATTCCCCGACTTATTGACCCAGGCCGCTCAGAGCGGTCACTGCTACGAGTGGTGGTCGGCCTCTCTACGGGGGAATGTTCAGGGTTTCGCTGGGAGACAGGTCTAGGCGGCTCACCCGAATGCCGCCGACTGAGTTTGGGCGAACTCAGCCGAAGGTAGAGCAAGCGACTGCGAAGCGCATCCAGGTCCAGGTCCACCGAGTAAGCCCGCAGTGCGCTTTGGATGTTGTCGTCTTTCTGCATGACCATGTCCACCAGCGTGATATAGTCTTCCTCACTGAGGGCCGCCTTTTCCCGCAGGTCTGCAAGGATGTGCGGGATGGGGTCCTCGGCTGTGCGGAGAGACCCAGAGGTCGGCCTGCCTGTTTTATCCCTCAGGACCAGTTCGTATTCCTCACTTTTCAGCTGGTCAGGGTCGTTCAGCAGCAGACTCGGACTGAGCAGCACTCCATCCGTGTCTCGGAAGCCCACCACCTGAGCCTCCTGGAGCGGCAAAGTGCTGCGCAGCAGTTCCAGGAACTCAGTGACTGGCATGTTCTTGTACACTGCCACGGTCGCCCTGTACTCCTTGCCGCGCTTGGTGAGCTTGGCGTTCAGAATTTTCATCTTACAAGAAACTTAGAGACTTACGAAGCACGGATTTGACATAGCTGGTCTGCGGGACTTTGCTGGGTCTGCTTAGCAGTGCGAAGTCGTAGCGACCGAGTAAGGACACGTGTCTGCGGAGCAATTGCAGTGAAACTTGCGACAGTCCTGCATCAAGTGTACGTCCAACATCTGTTTTACTGTCTGCACTGCTGAGTCGAAGTGTGCGACTCCGAGCCTTGCGTCTGCCGATTTCCAGTGAAGTTCTAGGTAGTGAGTGCTCGTCAATAGCCTTGATGACTTTCTGCGAGTGAAGATGCACTCTCTTGCGCAGGACTGGCTGTTTGGGCTGGATCAGGAGTTCCCTGGATTCCTCCCCCTCCCGGGCCTGTGTTGGCTGGCGCTGCACTGACACATTGTTCAGGAAGCCAGCCAATGCCTTGTCACTGACACGTATAGTGGGTACTCGATAGATGTGCTTGTATTCAAAGGCGTCCTCCATTATGCTCCTTCTATTGCAGACAGCCTTAGCTACAGCAAAGTACGGAAGACGTTGGACTTCACAGCTGTTTCTCCGGCGCCCTGCAGGATGTTACGCTTCCTGCGGACTTGGTCCAGGCTGTCATCTCGCTGCAGTACGGAAGAGGCCTGCAGCTGCAGCATGGAAAACTGCCGGTTTAAAGCCCGTAAAGACTCGCCAGGCTGGTACTTGATATCGAGCGGAATCGACGGATGCCGCTGCAAGAACGTATGCTTCATGGACTGTATCTCTCTACCCAGACTTTCCAAGTGCTTCCGATTGGCCTCCAAACTGGACTTGTCGAAGCCGTGCAGTGGTCTGCGTGGAGGCTTTCTCAGCATGTCGGTGCTGGCTGATGGACGGAGCTCCGCCCTGGGCGAGGCTCGCTTGGCCTCGGGGATGCTGTGCAGGGCTTCTTCACGCAAAGGCTCGGGACGGTAGCGGGCCTTTTTGGGCGCTGGAGTTTTTGACTTCAGGTCTTCGGGCACTTTGATGGAGGAAGCAGATTCATTCATGTCAATAGCACGGCGAAGCTTCTTGTTTCGGTAAGCATCGTCTCTGCGAGATGTGGACTTCTCACCCTCTTCCCGCTTCTTGGTTCTTTCGTACTTTTCTATGCGTTTGAGCAGGCTGAGCGCGTGGCCTTTCAGGTTGCGGGGCTGGGACTCACTCACACGTTCTTCCGTCTCTCCCGGGTCTTCGTTCCTCAGCTGTTTCGCAAATAATGACTCTATGAGCTGGGCTGTCGAGGGCTTGTCGACCTTTTGAGTCTTGGCCTTGAAGGCCTGTGCATCTTTCTGCCTGCGGACTCGGGGCTTCTTGAGGGCCGGAGGCTCTGCTGCCTTGGTTTCGAACTTCATCTTTTCCCCGATTAAATTGAGCACTTCAGTGACTTTCGCTATGTCTTTCTGCCGCTTTGCTTCCCAGTCGAAAGGGAAAACCCAGCTTGCAGGCACCTCTGGAGCATTGATAGCAATGACTCCCCACAACTGGCCTCTCCAATCCCACGTCCTCACAGTCCTATCCGTAGAGCAGGTCAGTAGACCTCTAGGGTCTTCGATAGTTTGAATAGTGAGGATGAAGTCTTTGTGTGCATGCCACTCCTTCACACTTAGCAATTTCCAGGGCCGTTTTACCTGAGGGAAGGAGAATTCTTGGCTTTCCTTGACCCAGAACTTCACTTCGTTTTCTGCGTTTTTCTCGTCTTTGCGTCTTGGGTTGTAGGTCTGCTTGTCTCGCTCGCTTTCCATGACTTGAGGAATATTGAAGTAGCGGCATAGAACATCGATCTGCCACACCTTTACATTGCCTTTGACATCCGCTAAGTAGGCATAGAGCCTGGGCGCATGCACCTCTGCTTCCAAGTCTTCCACCGGCTCAGGCGCCGGGTCCTCCACCCACTCATAGTTTTCCTCCACAAACTCAGTTTCCTCATCATCAGCGTAGTTCTCATCGTCACTCGGCTCCGCCTCAGTCACTGGTTCTTCAGGCGGAGGAGCTCGAATTGCTGATTTCTCAGGTAAGGATTTAAACTTCGTGAAGGAACTGGCTCGAGTGGTTTCCTTGAGGCCTGGGGTTTCGCTAGTTTCGATGAGTTGTTTGTGATGGCTGGGCTTCTTTTCTTTCACTACTGCGGGTCCGGTATAGGCCAGTAGGGAAAAGCAGTTGATGGTAGTGCGGACCTCTCGAGTAAGTCCCCAGGAGCGCGTGCACACCCGGTAAAAACAGTGGTACCGCATTTTGCCAACAAAAGGCCGAACGTACCAAAAGCACACTAGAAAATCGTGAGCCGCAGTCATCACCACAGGGTAGGGCTCTAGGAACCGAATGCAGCTTATTTCCTTCGTATGTCCCACCAGTGCAGCTTCAATCTTCCCCAGTTCGAAATCCCACACAGACACCAGGCCGTTGCTGGCTCCGGAAGCCACTAAAGAGAACAAAGGCGAATAGGTGATAGCAGTGATGTTGGAGCCTTGATGTCCTCCTCGCATAACTCTCAGCACAGCGGAAGAGTCAGGGTCGTTCTCGTCAAATATGCGCAGGGAAGAGTCCCACGTGCTGACGACCAGCATTTTGTCGTCTGCGCAGAAGTGCAGGCCGGAGACTTCGGTGTAGAAGTCGTCAGGGTTGGATTTGAAGAGTTCCAGGCTTTGTTTGGTGTGAGTGTCAGCTTCGAGGAGTTGGAGGTGACTGCTGCTGGAGGCCATTTCCTCCAGAATTGCCATATATCGAGGCTTTTTGGCCTCGGCGTGGCTTTGAGCGTCGGACTTTTCGTTCTTTTCCTTGCGCTTGACTTTGCTGATGACTTTCATCAAAGCGCCGTTGGAGTAGTTGTAAGTTCTGATGCCGCCGCTGCTGTCTCCGATGAAGAACTTCCTGTGTCTGTGGTCGAAGCAGAAGGAAGTCACTTCACTTTCATACTTTTGGTCGTGGATATCGGTGTAAATCCGCTTCAGACGGCCTGTTTTCGAGTCATACACTCTCAAATCCGCCTTGGTCACGATGACGATTTCCATGTAATAGCGGTTGAAATCTGCGAAGAGAGGCCGGGCGTCGTATATAGAGGACTGGGTAGCTGAGAACTCCTTCTGCAGCTCAAACCAGATCAGTCTATGTCCCGCTACCACGAATTTATCATGCTTTGCAATGGTTAATAGTCGCGACACCTCCAATTTGCCTCTATCATGTGTGAGGATCTGCAGGGTCTGCAAGGCCCGGATGTCCCACAGCCTCACATTGCCGAGTTCGTCCACACTAGCGCAGACAGGCCTTCCAGCGAAGAACTTGCAGGAAACCACAGGACAGTTGTGTCCTTCCATCTTGCCTATATAGCATTGATTCCAGGAGACTTCCGGACTCCATACGTGGATGTTCTTTTCAAAGCCTACACTAGTGATATTTCCGCCATAGTCTGCACAATAGTCCACTGACCGAACTCCCTTATTATGCACTCCAATTTTATTGAGAGTCACAATAGGCTTTCTTTCCGATAAATCCCACAGTATAACTGTGCCATCTAGTGAGGCCGAGGCAATGCACAGCGGAGTAGTTATTTCAACTGCGTCCATCACCATTTGCGAATGCCCCGCCAAGCGACAGAACTCCTTGCCGCTGGATATGTCCCAGTGCTTGAGCTGCAGGTCGCTGCCTGCGGACATCCAGGCGCGATGAGTGGGGAAGTACCAGACTTGGTGCTCTATCACGTCTACAGGGAATTCACGCACTTGGCGGATACTGTGTGCAGCGTTTTCGAAGACGTAGAATCGTCGGTTGCTGGCGGAAACGAGGTAGAGGTTTTCCGCCTCTGAGTAGGCCACCGAAAGGACGTAGCTATCCTTGGTAAGCGCAGGAACCATGTGGTCGTGCTTGTCAGTGGTGATCGGCACAATCTGCGACTTGCACTTGGACTGCAGGTTGTACAGTTTGACAGTGTTGGCGCCCTCCTCAATTACCATCACTAGGTCGAGCGAACTGCAGTAGGCGATGTTCTTCACTGGGCCGGAGTGGAGGGACCGGTCGGTCACGTTGCTTAGTTTGTAGCGGCGGGACTTGTGGCTTTCGGCGAGTTCCATGATCTCAGAAGGAGTGAGTTCTCGGTCGTCCTTCTTCTCCCTCTGTTGCTGCCCCATGACCGCGTCAATGATATACTGAGTGAACTCCGCCCACTCCATATGCTCATCCCCATTGATGTCAATTTCATGGAAAAGCTGGTAACTGCCCAGCACCAACTCCCCCTGTTCCTCCGGAGGCACATCAATCGCGCACTTCATTAGCCACAGGAAGTTGGGTAGTTCAATGCCAGTGGGGAAGAACTCATCGAACTCGTCCCTCATAGCCTTGACTTCGTCCCTATCCAGCTTCATCATGATCTTGTCTGGAGAGTACTTGTCTGTCTCTTCAGCTTGAGTCTGCGAGCCTTCGCTACTGCTGGAGCCGGGTCGCTGGGTCACTTCACGTCCTGAAGACATTTATTTATACTGCTGGCGCTGCTGAGCTGTGGCCAGAGACTGTCTGGCTAGCAGGAGGTCGAGCTCGAGGGCGGGACGAGTCTCTCTGGAGCTGGAGCGGAGAGCGGCCTCGCAGGCTTGTTGTCGCTGCAGCAAAGTCTGCACTTTCTGCATAGAGGGAGTGATGTGCTCTCGAGCTTCTGCGAGTAGTTGGCTGAAAGAGGGACGAGGGGGTTCCTTGCTTAATTCCAGCAAATCGGTGTCCGCGCTTAGAGCTACTGGCTCTACTAGGGTCCCATGGGTCAGTAAGTCTGCAGGCCCGACTCGCTGGTGGTAGAGCTGACGACTCGCTTCCTGCCTTTGTTTCAGTTCTTCCAATGCCATAATACGTGCATACGCACTCTTGAGTTCCTCCTCAAGTCTAACAACCTTCGCCCTTAACTCCTGGGTTTCCTCACAACTCGCAGCTCTATCGGCTTCAAAACGGCCCACTACAGCTTGCAGGTTTTCCACAGAGTCCTGCAGACTCGACTTGGACAGCAGTAGATTTTGCAACTCAGCAGAGGTCTGTAGAGCTGTGAACTGCGCTGCTTGTAGCTCCACTGCTGCTTGTTGGTGTGCATGGGTCTGAGACAGCAGTGCTGATTTGAGATGGAGGTGGTCTCTGCTCAAGTCTTGAAGGCGGGCTTCTAAGTCACCGATCAGTGTCAACTGTCCTGCACGCTCTTCCTCTCTTGCAGCTTTCAACTTCCGTAGGTCTGCTTTGAGACGGACCACTTCTGCCCTTAAGTCAGCTTCATTGGTAGGACGCAGGCGTTCTTCCACATCCTGCCAAAGCTCATTCACTGTAGTAGTCTGAGACTTTGCAGGCCGTAGGTCCAATACCAGTGGATCCTTCGGCTTCTGCTCTGAGGAGTATCGCTTGTGACCAGGAGTTGCGCCCAGTCCAGTACTGAGACGGGCGGAGGTTAGTTGGTCTGAGGCGCTGTCTCTGCGAGTGGTGGCCTTGGCAGTGGACTGGCGGTCGAGAGCGAGTTCCAACACAGAGGTTTCCATACCGTGAGTTTACTTTGCTGCTGTTTACAGTCAACGTCTCGCAGGTATGCAGCAGAGGCGATATCCTATCTCGAAGCTGAGAACAACAGAAGGTCTTAATTCATCGTTAGCGGTAGATAAAGGCTCTGCTGAGCCACACTCTTAACAACTGGTGCATGCTGAACACTCAAAAATTGAGTACTGAACTGAGAAGTGGGGAAACTGAAAGACAGGTATAAGGCGAATAGCAACATTCACTTCTTAGGTGGGTGGACTTTCTCATGGACTGCTGGATTGGATTGGCAGGGGCCGAAGCTGTAGGTGAGCATGCGAGGCTTGGGCTTTGCCTTCTTCTTGGAATCGCCAAGTGTGGAACACTTCGCTCCCATCTTTGTTGTATATTGCCCTTCCACTGCACAGTACGCTATACCGCTCCTTCCCTCTGTGCTTAGTTACTTCTCCTTACTGCACAGACTTCACTCTCCTCACTACCATCTCATCCAGCTGCCTCTGCTCAGCCAAGTCCTATGTTCCGTTAGTCAGTGCACCGATGTTCTAATAATCACGTGTAAAGAACGTCATACCTCCCTACCTTCATGCATAGTTCTAATACAAGCAGCTAATAGTGCTGGCGTTTCTGGGGCGGTTTTATTCTGCAACGCTGTTCTCAACTAAGAAAGCTTAGCCAAGTAATATGGGCTGCTGCTCCACTAAATCGAACCCAGGCGCATCCAAAAGTCCTGCAGGGAGGACAGGCGCACCCTCCAAGCCGCGGGCTCCACTGCCCCCCGTTAAAGCTGACCCTCGCGCTATCGAAATGAAGGCCGGCCAATTCGTGAAGAAAACCAAAGAGCCTATCTACCGACAGTACTCAATCATCAAGCAACTGGGCGCTGGCAGCTTTGGGAAGGTCTACTTGGCCGAGCACAAAGTCACCCACGAGAAGCGAGCTATCAAGGAGCTGGAGAAGTCGCTGGTGGCGGAGGGCGCTGAACAGACGAAGTTCTTCCTAGAGGTGGAAATCCTCAGTAAGCTGGACCACCCGAACATCCTCAAGATCTATGAGATTTTCGAGGACGCTCGCCGCTATTACATGGTCACAGAGGCCTGCGAGAAGGGAGAACTGTTCGACTACTTGATTCAGTCTCAACGGCTCACAGAACACGTAACTGCCCACATCATGCTGCAAATGCTCAGTGCAGTCTGTTTCTGTCATGAAAAGAACATTGTGCACCGCGACCTCAAGCCCGAAAATCTGCTCATTGACAGCATCGCAGCCAACGGAGAAGTGACAATCAAGGTTATCGACTTCGGCACATCCACACTGTTCACAGGAGGGGCTCAGAAGATGAGAGCGCGACTCGGCACGCCGTACTACATCGCTCCGGAAGTGCTGAATATGGAGTACGACGAGAAATGCGACTTGTGGAGTTGTGGGGTGATTTTGTATATTTTGCTTTCTGGACAGCCGCCCTTTCCGGGCCAGACAGATGAGGAAATCATGAATGCGATTAGGGTTGGGAAGTTCACGTTTCCGCCGAATTTGTGGAATCATGTGTCCAGGGATGCCAAGGCGCTCATTAGCCGTCTACTAAAGATGAACCCGGCTGAGCGTCCTAGTGCAAAAGAGTGCTTGCAGGACCCTTGGCTAGTCAAATACCGATCCTTGTCCAACACTGCCCCCACAGAAGGCTCCTTAACAAACCTGCGCAGCTTCCACACAGGCCAACACTTCAAGCAAGCCTTCATGTCCTTCATAGTCTCACAGCTGCTATCCAAGGACCAGACCGCGTCACTGCAGAAAGAGTTCCAAGCGATGGATACAGACGGGGACGGGAAGCTGAGTCGCGAGGAGCTGCTGGAGGGGTACTGTCGCAGCATGCCTGAAGAGAAAGCAATTGAAATCGTCAATCACGTTATGAACACTGCTGATACTGACGGCAGTGGCTTCATTGAGTACTCAGAGTTCATAGCGGCAGCGATCAGTCACGAAACGTTGCTGTCCAAGAATAACCTGGAGGCCGCTTTCAACGCCTGCGACCAGGACCACAGTGGGAAGCTTTCAAAGGTGGAGCTGAAGGAAATGATGGGTGGGGGGAAGGTAGACAACGAGGAGGTGTGGGCGAAACTGATAGAGGACGCAGACAAAGACGGAGACGGCGAAATCGACATCAAAGAGTTCACCAGCATCATGCTACAGGCCGCCAACCTTAACTAGTGAGTCTAGTTACCTAGTCCAAGTCTTTGTCTTCTATATACGCCTGCATCGCTTGCATCTTTGCAATGCACGTGTAGTACGGCTCTAAGTCTGCTTTGCATTTCTCGTCGTTAAAGCCTTTTTCAGCTACACAGAGGTTCCAGTCGTCGTAGAGTTCGTTGCAGTGAGTCTGTTGGGTGTGCAGCTCGGGCTCAGAGCAAGGCACGCGCTCGCGAGGGAGACGCTTGGGACGCCAGGCGTCAAAGAAGTTCCACCCCATGTTAGAGCTGCAGCGAGCAGTTTACGAGTATGGTAGTGATGTTGTCCTTACCCGCCGCTGCCGGCAACTCCTTGAAGTGGGGGTCTCCTGGCTTGTTGACCACGTATTTACACAGCTCTGCGCAGGCACTGCCCAGGTCCTTCGTTTCTGCTAGGTACCGGCTGGCGGCCTGCACCAGTTCCTGCGTGTCTCTGAAGTCCCACAGTCCGTCTGAAGCCACAATGATGTATTTGTCGTCCTTGGTCAGCTGGTATTCCTTCGTATCGGCCACGATGGACATCACCTGGCGGCCTGGCTCCAAATCGTCATCAGCCTTATAGTAGAAGTCGCCCACGGCACGGGAAAGGTTGTAGTGTAAGCGGTTGATGCGGCAACTGTACTCACATACGAAGGCGCCTGCTGCTTCGATGCGTTCGCGTTCTGCAGGATCTGTAGGTTTGTGGTCCACTGTGAGGTGCACTCCGCGTGCTTTGTGGCAAACCGCAGCTCGAGAGTCGCCTACATTCCCCACGTGCAGTGTGTCTCCATTGAAGAACAGCAGTGTGGCAGTTGACCCACACTGATTGCGTAAGTCCTTTTTGCGCCTCAACTCTGCATCTGCGTTCAGAAAGGTGCGCGCCAGGGCGTCAGTATAGCGGCCTTCCTTGAATTCCTTGGTTTCTGTGAAGATGCGAGTGGCGTGGTCTCTCATGAAGTGGGAAACGGCATCTCCTCCATGACCATCAAAGATTCCAACGAGCGCCTGGGAAGCAGAAAGCTCAGAAACGATATGCGTGTCTTCCATGTAGTGTCTGTGTCCCTGCATCTCGCAGACACCGTAGCTGTGGCCCGCGGCGCTGCCACGCAGCACTTTAAGCGAGCTGAGCAGCTTAGACAGCATTACAATGGGAGTCTGCAGTCCTTCGAATAAAGCCGTTTGCGTTATAACCACGCCCACTGCCCACCAGCCCAATGACTCGATATCCAACCTATTGCACTTTGACAGAGTTGTATCCATTCATGTGCAGGTGACCAACCCGTCCACTGGCATCCTGCGAGTGGACCGGAAAACCAAACTCACCCTAACCGAGCCCACAATCGCCAACTCCATTCCAGTCGTCCTAGGCAGCCGGCAACTCTGGGTCTCCGGCTGCGTCCTGCCCGGCATGGACACCAAGGGCGGCTCCAAGGTCTGCCAAGACGCAGTTGCCATGGACACCTGCAAGGAAGCTTTACTGCTATGTGAGATGGACGGACATGGAGTCGGCGGGGAACTTGTGGTTCAGCACTGCCAAGCCTTCGCAGTGAACTACTTCCGCAGTCGTATCGACTCAGCACTGGAAGACCCTGTGCGGTTTCTGACTGCTTTGTGTGAAGACTGCGACAAGAGTTTGAACGAGGAAATGGACTGCCGGGGTGCAGGGTGCACTGCAGTGATGATGCTATACTACAAAGGAGTACTGTACTTCTCATGTATTGGGGACTCGAGAGCGATGCTGGCGACCTCGGCCCCGCCTAGTCAAATCACTGCCCACCAGCCTGCGAGAGGGGATGATAAGTCTCTGCTGGCTGAAATCATGCAGAGAAGGTCTGTGTCTCCCGAGACCACCTTCACAGCAGTTCAAATGACACAGGACCAGAAGCCAGAAGACCCCGCCGAATTGGCGCGAATTCGTGAGGCCGGCGGAGTGGTAATGAGACTCGAAGACAACACTGGCAGACGTGTAGGGCCCTACCGAGTATGGAAGGTGGAAGGACTGTATCCAGGCCTGGCTATGTCGCGGTCGCTTGGAGACGGAATTGCACATGAGATTGGAGTGGTGAGTACGCCTATTGTCACTTCGCATCAGGAAACTAAGGGGATGGACTTTTTCATCGTTCTTGCTTCAGATGGAGTCTGGGACGTCATGGAGAACCAAGAAGTCTGCGACTTCGTCGAAGCCTACCGCCACAAGTGCATCCGCGGCATCCCACACCCCAAGGAACTAACCTCAGTGCAGCCCGACACTGTCACCATCGCCCAACTCCTGTGCGAGGAAGCCCGGGCCCGCTGGATCAAAATCGTGGAGGCAGAGGATGTGCACATCGACGACATCTCCTGCCTAGTACTAGAGCTGCAAGTGGGCGGGGAAAGGAAGCGCAGAGCTCCTGTAAGGACCATTGTTCCAAGGAGGGATGTCATGGACGTGCCGGGGTTAGACCGGACCGTCAAGCACAAAACTGTTGTCTTTGTAGATCCCTTGCGGGACGCGTATACGCCGCTGTTGGGCCCGGAAGAGAGCTTGGTGAGGTCGATTGTTGAAGACGAGCAGAGTACTGAGGCGGTGGTGCAGGACCCGAGACGGTCCTCAGTCTCGCTGATTCCGCTTGGAATGCACAGTTTATAGCCTAAACGTGGTTCTTTCCTGCGATGTAGGGTTTCTTGTGGGGAATAGGAAGGTTTGCGGAGTGCTTCATGCAGTAACAAGACAGAAATGGCACTTGAAGTAAGGCCGGCCTGCTTATATAGAGTTTCCCCTACATTCTAATAAGGAGAGTTACTAGGCTAAGGACTGGGACCAGTGAGGACGTCCCCAAAGCCCCACCAAATGACTCTGCGTCGGACACTGAAACCCGCCCGCCAGCACCTTCGGCCCCACGACCTCCTCCAGTTCCAGCCTAGCAGCCATCTGCACAGGCGACAGCTCAGTGCCCAGCTTCCTCAGAAAAGCCTGCGGCGGCGTGAAAGCCCGCTGCAAGGGCGGCTGCTGCAGGTGGAAGAGGAGTTTTCGGCTCCGAGGCTGGCTCCTGGCTCGAGGGACAGGCAGGAACTGCTTCTGTTTGCGAGGGTTGGATGCAGGGTGCAGAAGAGGGTGGAAGGTGTATGCAGTGCTTCTCTGCGGCAGTTCGATTTTCCTTAGTAGTGCTTCTTTTCTGTGGAGATCACTGGGGGGCTTCCGTGTTCCTGTCTTGACTACAACCTCGGGGAGACGGAGGGCGCTGATTTCCTCCATATATCGGTTCGTCTAGTAGGGAAATGAGTGCTAGCAGACCTATAAATCGGCCTTTTGCTTGCTGGAACGGGTCCAGCGCAAGGCTGCGTCCAGCACACGACGAGAAGTCTCCTGCTGCTTCTGAGAAATGTCTTCGGCCTCAAACCCTCCTTTGCGGTATTTTCGCAGCGTCTGCACCGACTCCTGTTCATACGTGACTTCCCCCGCTAGCACCGAAGCCGCAGTTTCCTCCCTAATGTGGTTAAAACAATACACCAATATATCCGCCAACACTTGCTTCATAGCCAGTCCTGCCTGTCCCTTCGCCTGCCTCATTTCCTCCGCCACCGCCGCATCAAGCGTCACCCAGTCATTTGCGAGCTGCACACATGCAGCCGCCTTCCTGCCTTCCAAGTCTGCAGAGGCTGAGTAAAGGACGAAGAGAAAGAGCAACACAGCCATTGTCCTTTCTAAGCACTACTTCTATATGGGAAATAGCGATGCAGGGAGTAGTGGCAGGACTGCCCAAAGCCTTTATTGCTTCCTGGTCGTAGTGTTCTGTCCTTCGTAATGGGAAGTAGTTGGTTAATCAGTGGCTGGAGCAGCAGAGGCCCAGGTCCTTACCAGCAGTATAGCTTCTAGCAGCACAATCGCACCCAAGTCCTGTCTAAGGCTTTACTCCTGATACTACAACAGCTGCACGGAGATAGAGACCTTAGAAAATGTCGAAGTGGACTGGGAGACTGGGAAGTGCAGGGAAAGCGGGGAAGTGCTTGGAGGAAAGGACTGGAAAGGGAGTGGCTGCTTCCCCGACTTTGAAGCCTTTTTTTACTTCCAGAAGGGTTGCCAGCTTTACTGCATGCTCCATATCCTCACGGTCCGTGAGTCCCTATTTCCCCCTCCACCCCGCCTTGTCCCAGGCTTCTTTCCCACGTCTCTCATACGCCTTCTCCCCTTCCAGGACTCTTCTCAGTCCTCTCCGTCCTGTCCACAGCCCTGTCAAAGCACTACAAAGACCACTATTAAGGGCAATTACTAGTCGAAAGTCCATTACTCCCCATCTACAAGGCTCTGTGTCCTCTGGGAAACTAGGGAAAACTGGTAAAAAGCGACGGGAAAAGAGCCTGGAAAGGCCTGCAAACCCCTCCTTTACTCGATTACTGCAGTGTGAAGGCCACAAAGGGGCAATTACTGACTTCACTGTATTGCCCAATACCCTGGTTACCGGGTCTACGGACTACTCCCTGTCCTACTGGACTCTCCCTGACCTCAGTCCCAGTCCCTACCACACTATATATCCCTATCCTAGCAGACTCCAGCCTACTTATACTGTGCGGAGAGCGCATAAAGGACCCATTTGGGCTTTGCAAAGCCTTCCAGGGAGCAAAGTTGCGACTTCTGGAGGAGATTGCAGGGTGAAAATATGGTCCGGCCCTGATATTACTCAGATATTTTCCCCGGAAGTCATAATTCGAGCCTTAATTACCCCCAATAATAGGCAAAATGAGGTACTAATAGGAGCGGGAGGGGAAGGGACCATACTAACGTGGGATATTGAGACTGGGAAATGTATATTTGAGCGTAAATCAGGCCATAAGGGCGCTATCAGATGCCTAATTCCAGTGGAAACGGACACATATGCCAGTGGAGGGGAGGATTTCTCCATTTCTCTATGGGACATCAGGACCCGCGCTCCTGTTTTAGCCCTGCCAGGCCACACAGACACTGTTCTAAGCCTTTACTCCAGTCCAAACAACTCACTAACATCAGGGTCTGAGGACGGGACAATAGGGGTGTGGGATGTGAGAGTGGGGACAAGACTGGAGACAGGGCTAGTGGGGGAGCGGGTGAACGGCATCGAGCCCTGGGCAGGCCAAGTCCTATGTGCAGGTCTGAGCCTCACTATATACAAGTCAGGCCGCACCAACTCTCTGCAGCTAGATGAAGGCGAACTCCTCAAAGTCAAGGCCTCCGACCTCATATACACCAGTTCCCGCAGCTGCAGGCTCTGTGTCTGGGCCCTGTCTCCCTAGTCCTCTGTCGGCGTAATGTCCAATATGTCGCCTCCTGTCGCCTATCGCGCGATTTCCTGCAAGCTGTTTTCCACAGTCCTGGCATTCCAACCCAAAACCTCTCCAATCAAGTCTACCAGAGAGGCTAATTCACTCTCTGGGCGGACTGGCAAATCAGAAGCACAGCAGACTGCGAAAGCCTCCCTCGGGATTAACACAGAAGAAGGCACTCGAAGAAGCGCATATCGCTTCGTTAACTTCGACTTGAGGCATATTCCTGTGTCGAAAACAGCCTCGAATCGGTCACTTGGGGCGAAGTTGAGGCCGAAAATCGACTTCGTCCCTGAGAGCTTTTTCCTAGATATGAACGCGTCGACGGTCTGTTCTGAGGCGAGGCTGAGTCAGGAGAGCAGAGGGAAGCGGGGAGAGAAGCGGAGGAAGACGCTGTGTCCGAGCCTACAAAGGGTCCGGCAGAAGGACAGGAACTATGTGAGGAGAACTTCTCCAAAATTCAGGTCCTTCTCCAAGGTCGGAATAGTGCAAGGAGAAGCCACCGAGCCCCAGCTGTCCCCCTTTCGAGTGAGCAAACCTCCAACTGTCACATTCCTCAAACCACGCAACCTGCACATAACTATTAGTGATTTAGCCTAATCACACCTTCAATGGGACCTGCGGGTACTGTATTTAGGCAGGTTTGATTGACTTTGTGCCCTGCGCCTATGCAGCTAGAGGTGCAGCAGGAGTAGAGATGCATAAAGTGCCTTGCAAAATGGCTGACGTGCAGCGTCGTCTGACGACCATTCTCAACAAGCCTCACAACAAGACCTGCGCAGACTGCGACTCCAAGAACCCTCGCTGGATCTCCCTGTCCCTGGGAGTACTGGTGTGTATCCGCTGCTGTGGACACCACCGCAACCTAGGCACGCACATTTCCAAAATGAAGTCCGTGACTTTGGACAAGTGGCAGCCGGACTGGTGTCTGATCTTTGAAAAACTGGACAATAGCATTGCCAACGCACACTGGGAAGGGATGAAGCCGGACCATGTGCGGAAGCCTACAGAGGGCAGTTCGAGTGCGGAAGTGGAGAGGTACATAAGGGACAAGTACGAGCATAGACGGTGGGCGAGACTAGGGGAAGACAGTCCCGTGCAAGCAGTGCTCAAAGCAGCCTCCCAGCCCGTCCCAGTCCCCGCACCAGTAGTGAAACCGCCTAGTCCCCGCCAACCCCCGGCAGCCGTGGACCTACTCGCTATGGACGCTCCAGCCCAGTCTGTGGAGCAGGAAGAAATCCTCACCTGGCACAGTCCTCCAGAGCCCTGTTTCTCTGCTTCTCCCGCCTCCTTTGCTCCTGTGTTCCCTGCTTTCACTCCCCCGCCTGTCCCTCAGACCTCTGACAAGGAAGCCAGCATCAAGGCCATCCTGGCCATGTACCAGCAGCCGCTGGTGGCTGCTACCGCCACCCCTGCCACAGGCTTCAAACCGCTAGGTGCTATCGCAGCTGAGCAGATGCTAAAAGGAAAGCAACTGTATGCCTGGCCTAGTTACTAGCTCTAAGCTATATGCAGGACATGGGAGGCAATATGGCCGCGGACCACTATATCATGCACTAACTAGTCCACTACAGCACTTTACTAGTGCAAGTCCACTCCACCCCGCGCTACTAGTAGTCAGAACGTCTCTATGCACGAAGATACATTCGGATTTCTCAGATTTGTCTAGGACTGAAATCTCTGCATGAAATTCTGCCAATTGGTTCGGATTTGTATCCAAATAGGGTATTTTACCTCTGATTTTGGGATAAAAATCAAGTATGAATTACAAGGGCAATTGATAGTAAAGGGCAGCTATCCTCCTAATTTCTGCACTATTCCCAGGGTTTAAGGACCTTTTTGGCTAACACCCTCAAGTCCTGTTGAACTTGGTGATATATAGTTCTCCGACCAGTTGCCTGTTTCTCTTATGTCACTCCAAACTCCCGCTGTTTTGAAGCAATTCCAGACTAGTGAGGCAGTTCTGTATAGGGAAATGCTGCTGCATCGGATTGGTGCAGAGCTAATTCCTCAGGGAGTGGTTCTCTTCAAAGCGCAGCACACTGTCGCTGGTAAGCCTGGGTTTCTAATGGAAGTCTGTTTCCAGGGCAATTTGCTGCAAAGGAAAAAGACTAAACAGTGGTGTGAAAGTGAACTATTGAGGCTTATGTATAGGATGCTGACTACAGTGCAGCAACTCCACCAACTTAACATCGTTCACCAGAACTTACAGGCTGAGAACTGGCTGGTGGGAGCCGATGGATATGTGAAATTGACGGATTTCGGTAGCGCTGTACTCCTCCCTTCTCTACATGAAGCGGCCTTTTTGCCTGATTTACACGAGGTTGGCTATTGCCTTTTTCGACTGATCATGCCTCCTGACTTCCAACTTGGACTTCCGCCTTAGACAGAGATGCAAGACCAGCAGTTCTCATCCAACATCTCTATGCCCGAGCTAATTCGGCTGAAATCCCCTCTACTATACAACAGTCGTAATAGCAATCTCATAGCACTTACTCCACTTAGTGCTATTTCGCTATTTCGAGGCAGCTGGGGAAGTTTGTAGAAATGGCCAGTCACTACCGCGTCAAAGAGGCCCTGAGCATCAACTCTAGCTGCAGTGTGGACCTCGTGCAGTCCTCCTCCTCCCCAGACCTCCTAGTCATCCGCAAGGTCGACACTTCCAGTTTCTCCTCTTCCGAAAAAAGCCAACTCCTGCAGGACGCGCAAGCTTTCCTGCAGTTGCGCCATCCAAACCTTCTGACTGTGCACGAAGTGTACATGTCCGTGAAGGGCAAACTGTGCATTGTGACGGAGTATGCGGCAGGAGGCAGTCTAGCGAGTAGACTTGCAGCCCAGAAGGGCGTTTATATCAGTGAGGAAATTATAGTCAGGCTGTTTCTGCAGATTTCCTTGGGACTGAAATACCTGCATGAAAATCACCGAGTTTGTGAAAATTTGAATAGTAAAAAGGTGTTTTTCACTTCTGACTCAGAGGTGAAAATCAACTACTCCAGCATCAATGACAGACAGAAAATGTTAAGGAGATGCATGTCGCTTACTCCCAGCTTCGGAACTATCAGTCCTGAGGAAATCCAAGGCAGTCCCTGTAGTTCCCAGACCGATATGTGGGCTTTTGGAGTGCTGCTGTATGAAATGTGCGAACTCAGGCCTTCTTTCGAAGGGTCGTCTCTCGCTGCTACAGGAAAAGCTATCGAAACTGCAAGCTATCGGCCGATATCGTCGCACTATTCACAGGGTTTGAGAGATTTGGTGGCACAGCTACTTAGCAAAGAGCCTGGTCAGCGGCCCTCTATCCAGACAGTGCTCTCCAATGCACTGGTGCAGAGGTATGTGCAGAATCTGCCCATAGAAGAAAGCGTCCCAAATGCTCCAGGCAAAGAACAGCCAAAAAGGAGTAAAACCGCCAGAGTTGTACCTGAGCATACAGCAGCAACCCTGCCACCTGATCCTATCCTAATAGATATCCAGGCTGCTATTGCACGAGTTCAAAGTGCAGCTTTCCGTTCCGACTTCAGTAAACTGCATATCGTACCTGCGAGTAATGGGGAAATTTCGAACTTGGTGATATACAGTTCTCCGACCAGTCGACTGTTTTATCTACTCCATAGAGACCGTTCGACGGAAAAGCCGGTTATTTTGAAGCAATTCCAGACTAGTGAGGCAGTTCTGTATAGGGAAATGCTGCTGCATCGGATTGCTGCAGAGCGAATTCCTCAGGGAGTGGTTCTCTTCAAAGCGCAGCACACTGTCGCGGGCAAGCCTGGGTTTCTAATGGAAGTCTGTTTCCAGGGCAATTTGCTGCAAAGGAAAAAGACTAAGCAGTGGTGTGAAAGCGAACTATTGAGGCTTATGTATAGGATGCTGACTACAGTGCAGCAACTCCACCAACTTAACATCGTTCACCAGAACTTACAGGCTGAGAACTGGCTGGTGGGAGCCGATGAATGTGTGAAATTGACTGATTTCGGTAATGCTGAACTGCTCCCTTCACATACTAGTCTGGAGCTAGATGCACAGGCCACCCAGCCTTCTCTGACTGAAGACCGGCTATTACCAGACTTGAAAGGTCTGGGTTCCTGTTTCTTCACACTTATTATGCCCGAGAACTCGATAGCGTCTGGTTCCAACTGGGAGGCCGCCCTCCGCCAAAGATGCACAGAATTGCGCTACTCCCAAGTCATAGCGAAGTGGACAACTGCACTGCTCTACGCAAGGACTAATTTACAGGAACTGATCACTGCTGTGCAGGCAGAAAAGTCCCGCTATTAGTCCTATAGTCCAGGGTAGATTAGCAGAATTAATACAATGTCTGAACACCACAGCATCGTTCGCCTTCTCGGGGAAGGCTCCTTCGGGAAGTGCTACCTGGTGCAGTCGTCCACTACTCGCACACTCAGGGTGATCAAGCAAATTGACATGTCGTCACTGTCGAAACAAGAGCAGACCGAGGCTCTGCGCGAGGGGAGAGTGTTGGGGCAACTCAACCACCCAAACATCATTCACTTCCACGATGTGTACAAGACCAAGCACCGGAAGCTCTGCATCGTCATGGAGTACGCTGACGGGGGCGACTTGGCAGGGCGGATTGAGGCGCAACGGGGCGTGGCGATGACGGAGGACACAGTTCTCAGTTTGTTCGTGCAGATTTGCCTTGCGATCAAGCACTTGCATGACAGGAAAGTGCTGCACAGAGACTTAAAGACGCAGAACGTCTTCCTGACTTCCAATGCCATGGTGAAACTCGGAGACTTCGGCATAGCGAAAGTGCTGAACACCACTGCGGACCGGACCAAGACCTTCGTAGGCACTCCCTACTACCTGAGTCCTGAGATAGTCAGCAGTCAGCCCTACAGCTTCAAAAGCGACATATGGGCGCTGGGAGTGATTTTGTATGAAATGTGTGCATTGAAGCCGCCTTTTCGCGCACAGTCACTGCAGGCACTCGTCAAAAGGATAGACGAAGCGAATTACCAGCCACTGCCTGCGAGTTACTCACAAGAATTGAGAGATTTAGTAGGGCGACTCCTCAGCAGAGCGCCTGAAAATCGTCCTACCATCCATGAAATCCTCTGGACGCCTATTGTTCAGCAGCGCATTGGCGACCTGCTCAGCACTTCTCTGCGACAGCGAGAGTTCTCGCATACCATTTTACACGGCCAAGTCCTTCTCTCTGCACCCAAAGCCCAGGCTCCGCGCTCAGATCCGTCCAGACAGCAGGCTCCGCCAGCTCCAGTGACTGTGGAGGCACTGACAGCTGCGAAGCAGGAAGAGGCGAAGAGAGTGGAAATGCTGGAAGAGGTGAAGAGAGAGCAGCTAGCGCATACGCTGGGTCGGGACCAAGCTGCTGCGCTGGCAGGCAACCTCGTCAGTCACTTGCCTGAGTCGGAGCGGGAGCAGGAAGTCGCGAAGGTGCTGATTGACCAGGAGTCCCAAGCGCAAATCATAGAGTACGAAATCGCCCTACTGCAGCACCCTAGTGAAGCCCGGCTCATCGACATGCCCGAGCCCACCACTCCCCTAGCAGACCGCGAGGACGACATAGGCGAGTCTTCCCCCTTCACCCGCACTTCAGGTATGGGCAAAGTGGAAGCCATGCGGTCCTTATTGGAAGGACAACTCGGGGAAACGGTGTTTCTGAAGGCTTATAATGTCATTCGGCAGATTGAAGACAGTATGGGGCCGGATGGCTGGGATATCACTCAGCTCTATGAGAAGCTGGGAGATATGATGAGTCCTGCAGAGGTGGAGCAGGCGGTGCCGAAGATACAGGTGCTGCTGGACTTGGAACGGCAGAGTTCTGGCCACTAGTTAGGCTTGATTAGGCTATTTCTAAGCGTCTAATTGCAAGCTCCCAATACTACGAGTGATATCCTGCTAGGTTAGTCTAAGCTATCGCTTCCGCCTCAGGCACCGTCATCTCCTTGACCAGACTGGGGTCAATGGGCGCCTGGTAGCCTGGGTCCTTGCTATCCAAAGGCTGTATGCTAAGGCGGATTTCCAGCGTGGACAGCATTTTCTCCTTCGTAATTTTGTCCAAGCCGAACTCCATTGGCTCGAATTCTTCCGTTACAGTCTTCTTTCCATAGGTTGTTATCTGATGCAGGCCCTTTATGGCACGCTTGATGTCCTCTGCGACTTCCACGGTCGAACCTACGGCCCAGCCGCTGCCTTTCAGCACGATTTCCTTGTGGCCTTCCTTGTGGAACCACAGGACTGCGTCTCTGATGTAGAATTTGGCGGGGCGGCGAGGACTGATGTGCAGTTCGCCAAGAATAATTGCAGGCTCTGGGACTGTAGAACGCAGTTTGCGGTATTTGTTGTCGGTGCGGGGAGGTCTGGGGATGCGCTCTCTGGGTCCACTCCGTTCTTGACTAGTCCCTTCATGACCTCCTCTGCCGCGGCCTCTACCCCGATCTCCGCTGCGGCCTCTGCCCCTGTCTCCGCCCCGGCCTCTGCCCCTGCCTCTGCCCCGGCCTCTGCCTCTCCCTCTGCCTCTAATGAATCTGCCTCCCTCCTCTTCAGGACCGCCAGCTGTTGTCGACTCTTCTCTCTGCGGAAACCTCGTAGGGTCGCGCTGGGGTCTGACTTTCATTTCCTCATAGGTGGCAATCTGCAGCTGAGCCTCGGGCAGGGGCGGCTGGTAGCCTGTGGCTGTGGTGTCCAGTGGCGTGAGACTGAGCGTAATGCTGACGCGGGTCTTAGTTGTGCCGGGCATCTTTTCGAAGGTGTTCACTTGGTGCAGGCCTTTGATCTTGTGCTTGATGAGCTCCGCAGCCTGCACCACATTAGGAATGCCCGAGTTGATCCCCGTGAGCGAGACCTGGCCCGAGGCTTCCAGCGCAGAAGCAGCCCGGGACACCACGTTAGCAATGCCGCCTGTGCCAGAGACCTGGATTCCCTCGCTTGAAGCCATGATTACAGCCACTAGTTTCCTGCTGGCCCTAACACCCTGGAATTCGTACTTAGGACTTGGATTGGGACTGGGGATGCAGTCTGAGAAGGCAGATTTTGCATTTTGGGGCGAGTGTGGGACTTGACACTCTTTAAGCAGCTTTTAAAGCATTGAATTGGCTGCTGTTGTCACGAAAAGGCTGGAAATAGCCGATTTTGCAGTAAATCTCATGTAGTTGAAGCGGTATTCACACGCAAAGCAGTCCAAAATACGCTTTCCATCATGTAGTCGCTGCATATATCGCTAAAATAACAATTCCCAGGCTTTTCACCCGATATTTTCCTTAAGCAAAGGTCTCTGAGAGGCACAGTCCATTGCAGCTGAAAGCCCTACGCAAGCCAGAGTCCATTACACCTAATTCCCTACTTTTGCACTATCTGACCGCGAATAGGCCAAAATTATAGCTTTTTCCCCTTGTAAATACCTTCCCTGCACTCCTCTAACCAGCCCATTCCCCTCAATTCCCCTTTGCAGTCCACCGAAACTTCCCCTTCCTCTATTGATGCACAGGGAGCAGCTTTGTGGTGCATCGAAATCCACTTCCCCCTAAACACACAATTGCACTTGTAGGGTGGGCAGAAGGGGCAGGGATTGGAGGATTTATGGACTGAAGGAAGGACTCTTTGCTGATTTGGACGAGTTTTGCACTTGGCCTAGCTCTAGGACTTCTTTGGCCTGGTCTATTGTGAGAGGTTCTGTGGCTAATTCACTGTTTGTCTTGAAGGAAAAGAAGCAAATGGGCCGAATTTGCGGAATTTGAAGAAGCTTTTCCCGGCGTTTTCTCGCTGAAGTCATTAGAATGAGTGCATTTTAAGGCTTTTTGCAGGTTTCGCTACTACACTGCACCAAGTTGGCACTGTGCACAGAGTGATTCGGACATAGTGATAACTTCAGCCCAATTCCCCCTTCCCCGGCCGCCAGCAATACCCAGTGCTTCATTCCCATTTATAGTCGCATTCAGGAATGAAAAGATATCCGCACCTTTCCGACCTGACGGTGATCACAGAGACTTCCATGGGCCGCGAACTAACGCCGCTGAGTACTCCGGGGAGCTCGCCCCGGCCTAGCAAGACGCTCAGATGTGTCCGTCCCCAAGGAGCTGTACTACTGCCAATAGCACTGGAGAGCGGCAGGACGCCAGTGTGCACCTGTGCCTGCGTCCTGTTTTAGATCTAGAACTAACCTAGGACTGGGCCGAGACCTGTGGCTGGGAGTTCTAGGCTGGGTGTAGGGAATGCTGAAAGATGGGTCGGGACTTAGGGAGAGCCATTATGGCTTTCCCAGAAAAAGACAAGACTTCTTATTAGGGAAGGAGGGAAATTTGGCCATTCCACTCTATGCTGAGTCCCGAATCCCTCCCAAGGCTCTATTTCGCCTGTATTTTCCTTATAACACCAGAAATCACATCTATTTCCAGCCTCACTATCCATTCCAGCCTCTACATCAGTCCGAACCTGCACTTAGCGAAACGCTACAAGTCTAAGTCCTCCTCAAAGTCCTCCAACTGCGCAGTCTGCTGGCTCAGCAGCTCCTCCAACACCGCAGCCTGCGTCTGCATCAGCGTAAACGCATCCTCCGCCTCTATATCCGTCCTCAGCCTGAACTCCATCCTTTCCACAGTCTCTCCCAACCTGCTATTCGCCGCAATAGCCTGGGTCAGGTCCTGTTTCAGCTTTTCGTTTTCACTGGTGAATTTGCGGTTTTCGGCCTTTTGCTCGCTGAGGGAACGCTTGAGTCGGTCGAGTTGGCCTTCTTGTGCTTGGAGAGAGCGGAGTTTCTGCAGTAAGGACACGTTTTCGGAGGCTTGGAGGGATAGCTTGGTCCGGAGTTGGTCGAAGTCGGGGCTGAGGGGGGACTTTTTGATTGGGGAGGAGTACTCGGAGGAGCGCAGGCTTTGGACGCCTTGCTCTTCAAATAAAAGCTTAGTTTCCGATAACGACACAGTCGCATTCCCCTGCACTTCCTCATATTTAGTCTTGTTTTCGCTCAAATAGGTCGCTAGTTCCTCATATTCCTCCTCACTGCCCAGTCTTTCCAACTCCATCAGTTCCCCGAGAGTTTCGAGCAGGAACTCTAGGTCGCGGACATGTTTGCCCAGTTCTGCCCTGTAGATTTCCCTCAGTTCCCGGTTTTCTTCCTCCAGTTTCCCCACTTTTAGCTCGTAAGCATTCACCATGTTTACGAAATTCTCTCCGAATACGCTTTGAACGAGGGACTTAGTGTGTGGGTCCACAGTGCTGGCTTTCTCCTTGGAAAGAATCATCAGAGAGAGCTGCTGGATGGCTTGCATGGTGTTCGGGTCCTGGGCGGGGGCGAAGGGGTTCGCAGGTTTCTGGTCGATTTCCAATTGTAGGGCTTGCACTAGGGCTTTGGCCTGGGAAAGGTCGGATTTGAGCTGAGAAATGGGCTGAATTTCCTTCCTAAGGCCCTCAATTTCGCTTCTCAGACTGCTTATCGACTCCAAAGCAGTCTCTTTTTCCTCTTTTTCCCGGATTAACTCCCTCTCTGCGGACTGCAGCAGTTCCCGCAGCTTTTCCGCCTCCGCCTGTCCCTTCCCGTCCTTGCTTTCCTGTCCGAAAGTGCCCGTCCTGCCCAGCGCCTCCGCGCTTCCCTTGCTTTGTCTCCACGAAACCAGCGAATTCCTGCTTTCCTCGTACTCGAAAAAGCTATTGGAAGGGCGATTTCCGCTGTTGGTTTTGCCTATTGGGCCGTTGGGTCTGCTGGCAGGCCATTCGTCCAGGACGTCTTCGTCCCCGTAGGACTTCATGTCTTCCAAAGCAGCTTGGAAGGAGGTGTGGGCGGGGTTGGACCTGAACCGCTCTGCCTCTGCCCGCAGACTCAGTAGTTCGTTCATATATTGACTCACTAGGACGTCTTTTTCCACTAATAGCAGCGTTAAAGACTTGTTGGTTTTCTCCAAATGGTCGTTCCGCGCTTTGAAGACGCGGAGTTGGTCTTCGAGTTCGCGAGTTCTGCGTGTTTCCAGAGCGTTGGATACCTCTCTGGGCTCCTCTTCTGCCTCTAACGCCTCGGAAGTGCCTTTGGAACGCGTTAAAGCGTGCAGTTTGGCCTCCAGGTCGTTGTGTCTTTGCAGCCATTTCGCTTCCTTCGCCTTGGCTTCTTCTCGAGAGACTCGAGGAGCGAAGTCCTCAGTCCGGCCGCGGAACTTGGCCAAAGCAGCTTTCATTTAAATAGCCATTTGCCCATTTTCGACTCACACTAACGTAGCAACTGCCGATAGTGGCCAGAACAAGCGCAATTCAATTGCTACTGTAATGGAAGATTTGGCGTCCAACCCTTCAGAGAAAGCGCGGAAAAGCCACTTTCGTGCCGGAGTGCTCTGCGTCCTAGGGTGTTCCCTAGCCATAACAGTACTTATCACACAGCTCGGAGGCCTTTCCCTGCTCTGGGGCACTCAGGTGCTCTACGTGGCTTCGTACTACCACCACTTTGACTCGGAAGCTTCGATTGCCACGATGTACTTGGTGTTTCCGCTGGCTGGGATTACCTTTAGTGGCGGCAGCGTGCTGACCATTTACCTCTATCATCAGTTTGGAGGGAGAAAGGTGATTGCCTGCTCGACTATAGGCCTGGCCATCTGCTTAGTCGTGTGTTCCTACATCCCCGACTACCGCCTCTTCATCGTAGTCTACGCAATCCTCGAAGGCCTCTGCTGCAGCGGCATCGTGTTCCCAGCCATGTACCCTTCCTGGTACTTCTTTCCAACACGCAAAGGAACAGTCACAGGCATCATCATGGTGGCCTACGGGGCCGGCTGCTCCCTGCAAGGCCTGGCTTTCACCTATCTAATGAACCCGGATAACAACTTGCCCACTATATCAGTAGTCACGCAGGAAGAACACGAACTGCTATTTGACTACGCAGTGGCGGAAAACTACCCTTTCGCGTTTCGCATGTTTGCAGTGGCTTTTCTAGTGATTGGCTTGCTAGGCGCTTTACTCATCACTGAGCCTCGAATGAGCCCCGAAGAGCGTCGCACCCTTTCCATCCAAGGCTCTCAAGCAGCTCATGCAGCGGACTTCGGCCACACTACAGAGTGTCCCAACCTCAGAACTGCAGTGAGCACGTGGACTTTCCTCTGCTTGTTGTTGGTTGCAATGTTCGGGTACACCTTTGACTACTACCTGCTGGTGCAGTATAAGACCTACGCAGCGGAGTACATCACGAATGACCACTTACTGTCCTTCATCGGGTCGATTTCGCAAGTGGGGAACATCGCAGGGAGACTCCTGCTTTCAGTCCTAGTGGACTACCTCGACTGCAGGATACTGCTATTCGGAGCTCCGCTGATAAACGCGGTAATGGCCTACACTATTAACTACGCTGTGACTAGCGAGTGGATGTATACTCTCTGGGTCACGATTTCCCTGTTCTCCTTTGCGTGTTGTCTGTCCCCGACTGCGGTTGTTTGTGGGAAAATATACGGGTCGAAGACTGGAGGGACGGTGTTTTCCTTCATTATGCTGGGGATGCTGTTCAGTAATCTCTCCACTATAGCGATAAATAGCGGAATTCAGCAGAACTACGGCTTCGACACTGCTTTTGACTTTATGGCGCTGATGGCGCTGTGTGTGAGTGTGCTTGCACTGACGATCAAGCCGAAGTACGAGTGGTATAAGGACAAAGACCCACTGATTCCCTCTTAGTACACACTAGATAAGACTCCCCCGAGATGTTGCGAATTGTACCATGTCCCCCTCTCTAGCAATCATTACTAGTGTAGCCTAGGTGCTGCTTTCATTTATGTAAGTTAGCGGGGTCACAGGACCTCGCAGGAGCGGTTGGCGTCATGGTGTATGCGGCAGCGGGGTGGGGCGGCGTCTAGGAGGGAGTCGAGGTCGGGCCGGTCCAGCTTGTTGCGAGCAACTGCCAGTAGTTCCAGCTCTGGCATTGCCCTGATCATATTAGCAAGCGCCTTCAGTCCCTTCGCACTGAGCTGATTATCACTCAAGTCCAAGTACTGTATAGTCTGATGCTTCCTCAAACTGTCACACAGCTGCGCCACCCCGCCGTTCCCAATGCTGTTCCCCTGCAGATGCAGGACCTTCAGTTCTGGCAGCAGCTCCACGAGTTCGCTCAGAAGCACACATTCGTAGGTGCCGATTTGAGCCTCGCTCAGCTCCACTTCGTGTATGGAGTTGGGAGGAGTGGAGGAAAGCATGAAGAGCAAGGCTTTGAATTTGGAGGAAAAGTAGTGCTGGGCGTTGCCGAGCATGGAGGCCACCCGCCGCTGCAGCTCTTTCTCAGGCTCCACCGCGAAATCCGGACTAAACTGCCCAGACTGCGTCCTATTGGTGGGCGTCGTTTCCAGCAGGTCCAAGTCAGTGCTGCTCAGACTGAGTCCCAGCCGCTGGGGACTGCCCGGGTCTGGGATCACTACAACAGTGACCTGGAGGGTGCGGCCTTGTAGGGTCTGCAGGGCTTCTTGGTAGCGACTTTCTCCGTTTAGCATCATACGTTGGTTATGCGCGTCTCGGTAGGTTAGACGGATGGACTCTGGCCGGCTTTCTGTCTGAGTGGCAATAAGGGAGATGAGGTTGCCCAGGGACAAAGGTGGGAAGGCCAGTTGCAGCGGGTCTCCTTCAGGCAGCAAAATGCGAACCGGCACTGGCGGCATTTCAGTACTCTCCCGTGACATGTTTTGCTGTGGGATTTGAGACTTCTGTGCTCTGATCACGAAATCCACATAGAATCAAAGGAAAAGGCTCGTGGAATTCCCTTGAAGAGGCTGACTTTACGATCTATGTAAGAAAGGAGAGGTTAAGAATGGGCTATTATGGCTGAAAATTGAGGAATTTGTTCGAATTCACTATCGATTTTCCTATTTACGCAGATGTTTACGTAGTGTTTTGTGTGAAAATCTGGATTTCGCACACTTTATTGCCTTTTATAGCTAAATTCCCACATATGATTAGCAGAAAATAGTCACATCAGAAGCAAATTGACATAATTGAATTGGGACTATAAAAAGACAATTCGCTCAAATGCAATTGCGAAAAAGGTAAAATTTTGGTTTAAAATTCCCTTTTTCCTTCCGTTTCTTCAAAATTTCCTCAAAAATCAACAAAAAAGGAGCGAAATCGCAGGAAAGTCTTTAATTTCTGTGTTTATTTTATTTCGCGAACTCCTATTCAATGCATCAATTAAGCGATTTCGAAAACGAATTAGGGTAAAGAAGCCAAAGCGACTGCCAGTGCCTCATACGCTTCTCTCATACACGTCTTCCGCCCTTTAAGTCGAAACTCCTCACATGTCGAGCAGTTATGAGCCGCTACCAGTCCATCTGGGTCTTCCGGGTTGTCATCCAGCGTCTCCTCCAGCCATTTCAGTCCCATAGCGAGGATATCCTCCCTCAGCAGTCTGAAATGAGTGCGAATCACCTCCGCAAAGGCAGGACTGGGGTTCCTTATCACATCCTCCATCGCCCATTTCATGTTGTTATACCTGACAATGTCCCGATACAGCAGATTTCCTTCAGACTCGCTGCCATAGTCCTCATACCCAGGCTCCTTTTGGATGACGTTGTGGTCCATGATGAGGGATTGGATGGAGATGAGGACTTGTAGGAGGGTGGAGTGGCCCGCAGCACTCCACATTTCTTCAGGAGTGGAGCCCCAGGTGTTTAGGATGGACAGACACAGGTATCCGTCTGCGTACAGGTTGGGATTGAAGCGGACATTCCCATTCCCAGTGGTCAAAATCGTCATCTTCGGTGGGTTATAAGGGTAATCCTCCGGCAAACTGATATCAAAGAGATAGAGACCATAGGCATAGGGAGAATCCGTCGTTCCACTGAGAATAGCCTGGAAATAGCCCATGTAGTCTTGGTTCATACTCACATAGATGCTGGCGGAGCTGTCGCAGGGCAGGTCTTTGGCGAGGGATTTGACCTCTTTCTGCACTCTGGCAGTGTTCAGAGCGGCGCTGGCTGCCACTTGGAAGGCGTAGGAGGAAAAGCGCAGGTCGCGTAGGGCGGAGTTGTACGCAGTGTCACTATCGGGGACTGCCAGTTCCTCCGAATCCCGGCTATCGGCATGCGTCGGGAACGGCCAAGCCTGCGCAAGCGCAGATTCGCACAGACTACTGCCTCTAGACAGACAGGGCAGCGCTAACTGGTCCTCCGTCTCTGCAACCTCAGCTTCCGTCCCTTGCAGCATATCAATATAGGCGGGCTCAGCCATATTGCCTTAGTACAGAGTCTGCCCAGCCATATCGGTCGCTACTTTGAGTCTTCTAATGGCTATTTAGACTGGGGTCAGCAGTCGGCTACTAGGCTGGAAGGCTCCTGGGACCTAAGGGAAACGTTTGGAGGTCTGATAACTGAGGACCGAGAGTGAGAAAGACTAAAAGAGTCTGAAAGGTCGGATATGTGGTCTAAAGCAGCTGGAGTGGTGGGCTGTGCTCTGTACTTATTCTGAAATCGGGTGAATGCGTGTTTGCAGGACTCCAGCAAGGCGGGCAGCAATTTCACCAGCCAACTCGCCAAAAAGTACCCATTCAGTATCAAAATCAGCATAAAAAGCGTTATTTTAGCCCAAGAATCTGCCTAAAAAAGTACCAATCGCAGCGCTTTCATAGTACAACCCACAGTAAATAGTCACAAAACTGACAAGAATGGACTTGACTTCCAGTGCATTTAGGGCAGTCACAGCGAAGGGGGAGATGTGGATTTGGGAAATGACGGAAAGGAGCAGGACTGCCATTACTGTTTGGGCCTGGACTGCAGCTGAGACGGAGGCTAGGAAGACTAAGGCACTTACAAGCAGGATTTTCCGGTATAGGATTACGAACTCCCAGAAAAATCGCTTCCGCACATAGCCCTTGTACAGGAATCCATACATCATCTGCAGTTCCAACTTACTCAGCACCAGCCTTTTCCTCACAATCGAGCCAAAGCAGACCAAAGGCAGTGCCACGACCCACAGAAGTATACTGGGCAGCCCCACTGTTAGGATGTACTTGAGGTGCGCGGGGTCCCAACAGCGCTGTTGTAGGTCGTGTAGCAGCCACAACTCCCCTGGCTTCAGTTCCATGCAGGCGAACATGGAGAACTCAGTCTTCGTCAAAGTCGTGTGGAGCAGGAATAGGATCATTACGAGGCTGTTAATGAGCTTTTCCTTGAATAAGGTGATACGCTGAAATAGCGCTAAAATCAGCCAAAATAACACACATAGGACTAACGCGCCTAATGGTAAAATCGACGTAATTATCAGTTTCGAATAGAACAGTTTCTCTGTGTAAAACTCCTGAATTACGCAATCCATCGAAAACAGCTGTTCAGCTGCGTTTCCAATCATTAGCTGGACGTTTAAAAAGGAGGTCACGTAGCTGGGCCATTTGAGGTTCATAGAGGCAGCTATGATCACCATTTGAGCGTAATTCAGCAGGATTTTCAGGTATATTGCGAGGACGGAGTTGGGGCGACTGGCGGATTTGATGGAAATGGTGATGACAATGCCTAGGAAGAAGAGAGCGAATAGGGCAATTATGGCCGTTATTATGGTGTTGGAGAGGAAATCGGGACATATTGCGCAGATGTTTTTCCCTGTTTTGGAATGGTTGGCTTTGCAGGCATCGCATAAATTGCCTTCATACCCCTCTGCACAGTCTCCCTGAGGGGACAACTCTGTATACACTCCCGACCCAATGCAGGCCTCGGGACTCAGACAGGGGAAAAACACAGGGGAGTAGGGGTCAGCTCTCCAGTACCCTGACTTGGGCACCATTGTGTAGTTCCCATAGCAAATAGCTCCCTCGGGACAGGCAGCACAGGGCTGAGTGGAGTTAAAGCTGTAAGTGCCAATAGCACAGGCCACACACACCTTTCCCTGCTGATACTCCCCCATTAAGCACTCTCTGAAAGTGAGTAAAATCGACACTTCATCCACTAGTAAGGTCAGATCCACCCCCGATAGCGTTTGCATGCGAATCGCAGGAGTCCGTATAATGACTTCCCCTCTCCCCCCAGGCTCAGCAGTAGTCGTAAACATCGAAAAGGTGAAAACCCCCTCAGACGCAATAGCCTTCACATCCCCAAATATAGCCAATTCCGAAGTATTAGCTAGTACTTCCCCTGCACTAGTAGAGTCAGTGATTACTAACTGTCCCTGGTGGTCGAAGAGACCAAGGCGGATTTTCCCATCGTAGACCAGTCCACTGCCCAGGTTGGTCACAAGGGAGGAGACAGGAGGGGACGAAGAGGCGTTCAGGTAGGGAAAAGGTCTGTTAAGTAGGTCGATGGGCATTAGGCGGATAGCGTAGGAAGCGATTTCAGCGCCGTAAATAGCTGAGTTGTTGAGGAAAGTGTTGTTTTGGAAGGTAGGCGGACTCTGTTCCCACAGAACTGCCCCTCCTTTGCTGGCCGCGGAGTTGCTTTTGAAGCCGTTTCCCCGTATTTCCAGCGAACACACAGGCCGAAAGAAGCAAGTCAGGTGCAAAGCTCCGCCCCTGCCTGCACTACCAGCTCCTGGCACTGGAATTGCCCTATTTCCCTCAAATACATTCCCAACTATATACCCATCCGTGCTTTGCAGCGCTAAAGCCCCTCCGATCAGGCCGCTATTTCCCTCAAATACCGAAAAAGTCAGTATGAGTCGTATCAGGTCTCCGTTAAACATATACACAGCCCCTCCTTGAGTGGCCTGGTTGGCAATAAACCGAGAGTTAGAGATATTCAAAGGCGAATTCATACCCGAAATGGCTCCAAATAGTCCAGAACAGTGCTCAAAGGAGCTATTTAGGACCTTTGTTTTGACAGTTGTAAGGGAAATGCAGGACTCAAAACAGCGCAAAAAGCGACTATTTGATACACTTACTGACCCGCCTAATAGAGAAATGGCTCCCTGGGAATTAACAGCCTTAGTATCGCTCATTTCCACGGAATTCAGCTCTATTTGGCTGTTATCTGTGGCGTATAGGAATGCACCTATAGGCGCATCGCATTCTTTTACCTGCAAATCGGTTAAATTCCCTATAGAAGCTGAGGAAATTAGGCAGCCGGCTGAGGCTTTGGCGGAACAATTGGTAAATTTGGAGGATTTTATCGAGAAATTGGACTGGTCGATGACAAAAATCGCTCCTGAAACTGCAGTTTGAGAGGAAAATACCGAATTATCGACTTGAATTGAGGATAAAATGAGAATAAAGCCCGGACTTGAGCCTTTCGCTGTGTTATGCGCAAAAGTCGAGTTGAAAAAGCGAAAAATGGAGTCAGAAAGGTAAATTGTCCCATACATTTCCGCAGTATTTCCCACCAAATTGGCACTTTCTATGCTGCAATTGGAATAAAGTCCATACAAAACCGACCCTTTGATCCCTGCCGAATTGCCCCTTATATCAGTCTGCAGTATCGACAGGACCGAGGACTGGTCGATATAGGCCACTCCTCCGACCCTTTGCGAGACATTTTCCCTCAATTTACACTGAATAATAACCGCTTCAGAGCGACTTGTGATATACAGCACTCCTCCATAGGAAGTAGCAGTGTTGAGGCAGGCTTCGGACTGGGACAGCTGCAATAGACTGTTGGAGGCGAGGTTAGCGACAGCCCCGGCGTTGGTGTAGCCGGATATATAGGTGGAATTGAAGTCTGATACTATAGCGGATAGCAGGGAAAAGGCGGAACTGTAGTTTTCGAGGAATTGCAGGCTGTTGGTCTGTAATAAGGGCCTATCAGCGGCTCCTAATAGGCCAATAGCGCTGCCGCCTGTGTTTCGATAGAAGGTCGAGGTCGATATAATCAGTAAAGACTGAGTATTTGGCGAATTCCGGTGGTTGGAAAAAACGCAAGAGGCTTTCGGGGCGGAATTGCCACTAAAGGAACAGTTCGAAACCCTGAGTAGTCCTTTGAGGAAGGAAAAGGAGAGCGCTGCACCCTGCTCCCCATTCCAGTTTCCTTCAAACCGGCTCTTTTCTATCAAACTCGACTCGGTGAGAGTCACAAAGTCGTAAATTCCGAAGCCGCTGCCTGCCCTTTGCCCGGCATTTTGCAGAAACCAGCACTCTTTTATATGCAAATTTACGCGAATTGAAGGCCGGGCACTCATTTTCCCGCCTATATCCACCAGTGCGAAAGCGCCTCTTGCATGTCCTGTATTCCCTGTAAAAGTGGAGTTGTGTATGAATAGTGCGGAGTCGTTGGTGATGAGGACGGACAGGACGAGGCCTGCAGAGCCTGTGACTGAGGTGTTGTTTGCTACGGTTGTGTTGAGGAAAGACACACTGCTGGCGCCTGATAGATACCCAGCAGTGGCTTTCCCACCAGTATTACTGCGAAACAGCGCATTTTGTATTATCAGATTTGAAGGGGAGCTGTAGGTGACATAGAGACAGGTGGAGGAGGACTGGGGACTGGCGCTATTGCGTGAGCACGTGAAGTTGAGCAGTTCTAGTGAGGAAAGCGGGGCTAGCACAAGGAGCGGTGCCTGGCCCTGGTTCCCATATGCGGAAATGCTGTTTGCACGGATCTAAGTAGCGGTTACTATGGAAGAGTTGCCGGTCTGCACCCAGCCCGGACTGCCTCCGTCGCAAAGTCCTCTCAGTAGACTCATATTTTCAATAGTCACATTATAGACGTTTACAGTGGAAACCGTATTGAGACATTGAGGACTTTCAGCGGTCAGACCGATCCCTTTCATGTAGGTTTTCGGGTGGTCAATGTACCCTTGCAGGACTACATCTAGGAAAGTTTGGCTGGTTATCAACCGGCCGCACCTGTCGAATCTCACATTATGCACCCACAATTGCCCTATATTACTGACCTGTAGAACTCCTGGTCCATAGTTACTCGTCATATTCACATTATCGAGAATTAGGTGTCTTGGAGGGTAGTAAACTTCCACAATGTCGTTCTCTATTAGCATAAGACTGGTCGTTCCGACAGCGAATTCATCAGCTAAATAGGCGTTTTGGACCTGAATTATTCCGCCCAAAGCCGCGAAATTCTGCTCAAATGAGCAATTTCGAATTACGATATTTTGGTGGTCGCTTGCGAAAGATATGTAAAAAGCGCCTCCGTAAGTAGCGGAATTGTTCCAAAATCGCGTATTTTCGACTACGAAATGCTCAAAATTCTGCTCAATCAGCCGATTTTCCCCATCTAAAAGGACAGGCATGAGCTGATTCGAAGTCAGCGCAAAAGCGCCCCCAGTCACCGCCATGTTATATTGGAAAAGGCAGTTCCTAAAGGTCACTTGGCGAGGGTTTATGAAGTACATAAGTGCAGAATCAGCAGAAGTGCTGGACCCTACCATTATATTGTTATATTCAAAGGTGACATTGTCGAAAAGCAGCACTTCCATAGTATTTACGCGCATAAAGCCAGAGGTAAGGGTGTTGCTTTGCATTTCAAAGCCGTTGTTGAGGAAGCTGACGGTGCCGTTGGTATAGCGGAAGGTGCCGCAGTAGGGCGGAGAGGCCTGTTGGCGGACAATTGCGCTGTTTCCGCTGTTATTTGCGTTTTGAATGTCGTAAAAATCGACCTCTGTGAGGGTAATATTGGCGCAAAAAGAGGTTAAAAGCGACTTTAAGCGCTGTCGATGGTGCTTAAAAGTGACTTTTTTGATATTTAGCGCTGCTCCTTTCATTGCCGTTATAAAGTTAAACTCAGTAAAAGCCTCACATTGGCTCATTTGGGCGATTTTGGTGCTATTCAGGACCTCTCCTTGGTCACTAAGCCACATGCCCAGCTCCGAGTTGTACCTAGCGAAGGGACACATAGTGCACGTCCACTCAAAGCAGCCAGGGACAAGGTCATAATCCCCCCTAATATCGAGGTCCAGTAGGGTCAATTTGCGATTGATTGTGAGCGCTATAAGGTTCCTAGGTGCAAAGAGTTGGGCTCGCGCATAGGAACACTCAGGGTGGTCGTTGGTGCCAGTGCAGTAGAGGGTGGTGAGGGTGAGAGTGAGGGTGAGGACGGCTAGGGGGTCGAGGTTGTTGGTTCCGACTGGGAGAGTCAAAGAGTGGTTTCCACTAAGAAGATATATAGTGGAAAAGCCACTCTGAAGGCCTTGAAAGGCGGGGTATAGGCCAGTGTAGGGGTGAGCGAAGGACCCCACAGCGGGGTTGTGTGGCCGGGAAGAGACGTAGTAGGGGTAAGGCTGGCCCTCACTAATGCAGTCCCCACCATCGTAGTTGCAACTCGCAGTGTTACAGTCTCTTTCACAGGCTCCATTTCCCAGCATAGTCTTTCCGCCTAGTGTGAGCCTTACAGGCCTGAGCGCAGTAGCCGCAGTCTCCCCAGTCCCACCCGCACTCCTGCCTATTACAAGCTGCCTAGTACCTACCAGCGTCGCAGTGACTATCCCCCAGTAACGCCACGTCACAGAGACCTGCGCACTGGGCGAGACAGGGAGAAGCTGTACTGCCGACTGTGTCGAAGCTGCAAGGTGCAGTCATGCAGTTCAAGTCGCAGACTGAGTTTTGCAGCTGAGTAAGGAGTACAAAGGAGGAGGGACAGGTGTAGGGCAGACAGGCGAGACCGCTGGTCTCTACTAGCAGCAGCAGGCATAGCCAATTCCTCATTATCACTAAAATCAAGAAAACAGCTTATACAGGGTCCCTTTGCAGACTAACTTAAGGCAATTCACTGCTATACCAGTTCCACGGCTGTTTTCCCTGTTCAGACGAGCATTTCCCTGGATATTAGTCTAGCTAAGACTCAGGCAGGGCAAATGAGGGCAGGGGAGTTATCAGACACTCTGCTGGGCTGGGTAGGGCTTACAGGCGCTGCAGAGACTGAGAGGTTGTGAGAAAGCTCGGAGGACAGGTCTTCTTCCGGAGTGGAGGGAGACAAGAATTGGGTGTGGACTTTGCCTACGTGAAAGGCGGATTTGAGAAGAGAAAGGAGGAAAGGAAACACTAATTTGCAAAAACTCAATAAGAAATACGCATTTGAAGCAATAATTATGGAAAAAGGATACATTTGAAGGAAACGCCTAAGTAATTGTTACTAATTGTGTTGCTTTCATAGTACACAGTAAATCGTGCAGATACTGCAGTACCCGCCATCTCCGTAGTCCCACCCACACTTCTGAGTCGCACACTCTATCTAGTCCCTACCTGTGTCGCACTCTCCATTCCCTAGCAGTGCCAGGTTACAATAACTCCCACAGACAGTCTTGCATGTGGAAGCAATTGACCCCACTGTGTCGAAGTTGCAGTGGGCACTCATACAGGAAGGGTTATAGACTGAGTTGGAGAGCTGAGTGGAGTTTACCCAATGTTAGGACAGTAGACAGACAGTCAGGGTAGGCTGAACACTTTCGTCCAGATAGTCATCAAAAAGGCAGCCCTCATTGTATATGGAACTACGTCCTTATTCCACTATTCCAGCTCTCAGACTGAATTCCCTGCCCAAATATTGTAACAATTGTGCAGGTTTTGCCTTCTTCCAGGCATTCCCTATATCCAATACCAAGTTAGCGAATTTTGCAAAAGACGGTATTTTAACGTATCTTTGAGTTCCTTTTAATAGGCTTTTGAGTAATCTCTCAATATTAAATCGCTTATTTGAGTGAATTTCCACAAGTGTATATTCCGCTAACTTTAGTAAATGACAGTATGCTCACGGTCCTATCTGTTAAAATAACGGGCAAGTTCATATAAGGGAGACTTACAGGACTGTTTGGAGCATTCGCTCTTTATTTGCGGGGAAACTAGACTAAATTATGACTTCTGACTGTCGTTCCGGGAAACATCTGGCCCGTGGTAGCTGTTTTCAGGCACTCGCGATACCTGTGTGGCTGTTACCGTGAGTACAGACACTGACAAGTTGTGGGATATGTCGACAGAAGCTTCAGCTACTGAAGGAGCCACTTGATTTTTCCGATATCTGGGCCTGGATAGCATTTTTTTCAAGAAGAAGTACACTGAAGGGGCAATCGCTCTCAACATTCCCAGTAGGAAGTAGGCGTTCATCCAAATCATTAGGCAAAATAGCGTAATATGGACGGGAGTGGCTGAGTGAGAGTTACAGAGAGCTTTGCTGTCGTAGTACAGACCACAGTATATAGTAATGAAACTCACTAGCACTGACTTTACTTCCAAGGTGTTCATATCTGTTTGGATGAAAGGCTGAATGTGGATTTGAAACATCAGGGAAATCAGCAGAACTGCCATGACAGTTTGGGCCTGCACAGTTACAGATACATTGGCAAGGAAGACCAAAGACACCACTAAGCAGATTTTCCTGTACAGAATTACAAATTCCCAATAAAAACGTGGTCTGATATAACCTTTATACAGGAAGCCGAACTGCATTTGAAGAGTGGGCTTGCTTAGAGCTATTCGGTGGCGGTAGACTGCGAGTAGACAAAGAAGTGGCAAACTGATAACCCACACTATAATGCTAGGTACGCCCACTGCCAAAATGTACTTCCAGTGTTCAGAGCTCCAACACACCTGCTGCAAGTCATGGAGCAGCCAAATCTCCCCAGGTTTCAGTGTTTTACAGGCAAACATTGAGAACTCTACCTTCGTTATAGTCGTATGCAGTAGAAATATGATCATCACAAGAGTATTGACCAACTTCTCTTTGAACAACTTAATAGACCAGCAAATAGTGACCAAGACCCAGACTACAGTACTGAGGACCATAGTAGCAAGGGGTAGTATGGAAGTAGCTATCAGTTTCGAGTAAAAGAGTTTGTCCTGGTATACTTCCTGTATGATGCAGTCCAGGGAGAAAATCTGTTCCGCTGCATTGCCTATCATTAGTTGGGCACTCAGGAAAGTTGTAACGTAGTTAGGCCAGTTGAGCTTCAAAGAGGCCGCCACAATTAACATTTGGACGTAATTCATTAGGATTTTGATGTATATCGCTAGTTTGGAATTTGTTTGACTTGCTGATCGGATAGAAATCAAAATAGAAATTCCGAGAAAGATAACTGCTATGAGGAGTATAATCAATATGGTCATCAGATTGAGAACAAGTGAGGGACAGAGGGCACATATATTTTTCCCTGTTTTGGAATGGCTGATTTTGCAGGAGTCACACAGGTTTCCTTCGTAGCTCTCTGCACAGTCTCCTTGGAACGACAACTCTGTATTCACTCCCGACCCAATACAGGCCTCAGGACTCAGACAGGGGAAAAACACAGGGGAGTAGGGGTCAGCCCTCCAGTACCCTGACTTAGGCACCATTGTGTAGTTTCCATAGCAAATAGCTCCCTCGGGACAGGCAGCACAGGGCTCTGTGGGTGCAAAACTGTAAGTGCCCTCTGCACAAGCCTCACACTTATTTCCTTGCTGATACTCCCCCATTAAGCACTCTCTGAATGTTAGTTTCACTGCCACTGTGTCCACAATACCTGTGTCTACTAGGTTTGATCTTCTAAGGCTGGGTGTGCTGATGAGAAATATCTGGGTAGAAGCTGGCTGAGCAGTGAGGGTAAAGAGGGAAAAGAGAAGTACTCCTTTGTTCGCAAGGGCCTTCATATCTCCAAACATTGTCAAGTTGGAAGTCTCGGGGATAACTATAGTAGCTGCGGAGTAACTATCTGTAGTCACCAATACATTTTCATGGTCTACTAATCCCAATCGAATAGTGGCGTCAAACAGTGCCCCGCTACACAAGTTGCTGATTGTCAGAGCAATGGGTATTTCTGTTGAGATATTTTCATATTCTGTGTATTGATTCTGACTGTCCAAGTGAGCTAACTTGATAGCGTAAGAAGCAATGTTGGCTCCATAGAGTGCAGAGTTATTAACAAATCGGTTATTTGCAAGGATAGGCTTTATATCTGTCCAGGCAATGGCCCCTCCATTCCTCTCCGCTGAGTTACTCCTAAATTCATTAGCCTGTATTTAGAATTTGCAATTTCGTGTTCCCAGGCAATCCATAAAAACAGCCCCACCCTGTCCCTGCAGTCCAA
>Ga0247837_1001816_pt1 | contig 42730 bp, 32 predicted proteins | sample LaCtaG_2_FD_187115 | JGI IMG/M metagenome (GOLD analysis project Ga0247837, IMG submission 187115) | Freshwater microbial communities from meromictic Lake La Cruz, Castile-La Mancha, Spain - LaCruzMarch2015_14.5m | ecosystem: Environmental > Aquatic > Freshwater > Lake | place: Spain: Castile-La...
CGGCGCCAGCGTCTGCAGGCCCTTGCGGGATGGTGGATCGGAAGCAGCCATGCGCGTCGCTCCCCGCTAGTCCCGGTCCCACTGCTCGACGGCCTGCACGAAGAAGAACGGCGTCCCCGGCGGCTGGTGGGCGGGGTTGGCGAAGTTGGTGTCGAAACCCCAGAAGCGCCTGGGCGCCTGATAGACACCGACTGACGTCGTCACGTACTTGTCGCGCGCGTAGACGCTGCGGAAGCCGATGACGAGCGAGCCGGTGATCCGTGACGCGACCCCGGTCCCAGCTTGCCAGCACTCCATGAACCGCGGAAAGTTGTTGATTCCTCCGCCCCACCCAGCACCGAAGTTCGTGCTCTGCACATGTCCGGCGAGGATGGCCGCCACCACGTGGGTCTCGGTCGGGGTGGTCAGGCAAGTGGTCGCGGCAGCGGGGCCCCGACTCTGGTCGTCCCACGCGTTCGACAGCATGGTGAAGGCGTCGCCCGCGAGCATGACGGGGACCCACGGCCCGGTGGGATCAACAGTGCGCGGTGTGCCCGGCACGCCAGCCACCAGGGAGCCGGTGTTCACGTCGCCGAGGGTGTAGAGCGGCAGGTTCGTCGCGATCGTGAGGCCACGCGGCAGCACATCGGGACCGATCGTGCTGGCGTTGACCACGCGCACCGCGCTGTAGGGGATGTCCGTCCCACCACATGGGTCCACGCACATCGCCCGCGGGCTTGCCGAGGGCTCGGGAGCTGAAGCGGGCTGCGCGCCTGTCCCGCCGGGGTAGCCATTGTGGACACCGGTCCAGGTGCTCGTGATCCACACGATGCCATTGAACGGCTTCCCCCGGGCCGCGAACATGGCCCCGAGTTCATTGGCGTTGCCGTTATCGAGCTGCACGACGAAAGCGCCGACATCGAAGTTGAGGGGCAGCGTCATCCCTGGCGCCGTGCCCGCATCGGTATCACGGGCATTGCGCGAATCCTTGAAGGGCGTGCTGGCCGCGGTCAGCAGGGCGGCCGCGTCGGGGGAAGCAGCCGCCGGCCCGTTGCCAGGCACCCGCCGGCCGGTATTCGTGAGGCGGCCGTACGACACCACCGAGGGCGTCGCGGCTTCGTCGTTGTCGATGACTCCTGCGACGTTGCGCTCGTAGAAGCTGTAGCCCCGGGCATGGGGAAAGACAGGGCCCGGAGCGCCCGGCAGGTTCGAGGGGCTGAGTTGCTTGAGGTTGTCAGCGGTGTCGGTTTCGTGGGTGAGCGGCGAATAGGCCAGGTGGTGGTCGTGCCAGATCGCGGTGCCCGGAAAACTGCCGTCGTTCAGGTACCAGACCCCATTGATGATGCGCAGGTCCGCCTTCTCGGCGAGCCGCTCGGCCTTGACGTCGGCGGGATCGTTGGTGCGCGGCGGATCGAGCATCAGCCGCAAGGTGTCGGCGTTGGCCAGGTTGGCGCCGGTCTGGTTGGCGCCGGGCTGCACCTTGCTTGACGTGGACACCGGGAGCCGGAGGTTCGGAACACCGTGGGTCTTGTCGAGGGCGTTGCCATTCCAGTTCGAGAGGGCCGTGGTCGCCCACGACCCGGTTGACCCGTCGTTGAGGGCCGTTATCGGCACGCTGCCGCCGTCAAGACGGTTGATGACAATGAAACCAGTCCCCGTGCCGCAGTCTGCGTCGAGCGTTCCGCTCACGGTGATCCGCTCGATGGTGAGGTCGGGGAAGCGGCCACCCGCGCAGAAATTGCCGTTGATATGCGTACGGCCCGAGATCCTCATCTGCGACGGATTGAGCAGGTCCATCGGGATGCCCGAAAAGACGGCAAACTGGAACAGCCCGATCTGGCCGTTCACCATGTTCTGGGCGATGCGGCACCGACGACCGCTCGTGTGCCGGAGCTCCACCTTGAGCGTCATGTCCGTGCGCCGTGCGGTTTGCCCGGCGAAAGGGCCGTTGGCGATGTCACCGATGCTGTTGACGGCGCCGGTGGCGACGGTGACGGATTCCACCACGAAGCCGGGGAACCAGTTGTCGATGGCCGAGCACGACGGCGCGGTGCTGCCACAGAGGTGATTGCGCAGGCTCGCCGCGTCGGGGGTCGGCGTGGAGGCGAAGTAGTCGCGGGACTTCACCGACAGGCCACGGACGACGCCGTCACAGGCGTAGAGCACCGTGCGCCGCCCAAGCATCAGGCCCGTGGTCTTGGAACTCGCCGTCACAACGACGGACAGGGAGGCGATCGCCAGGGACAGCGTCGTCAAGATGAGCAGCACCAGCGGAAGAGAGTAGCCGCGCTTCATGAGGTGCCTCAGGGAAGAGAGATGTTGAGGTTCCGCAAGCCGACCTTGCTCTGGGTCTCCACGAGGTAGACACCCGCAGGGTTGACGAGAGGGCCGTCGTAGATGCGGCGGCTCTGGTTGGTGAAGCGCTCGCTGCGCGCCCCGACGATGATGCCGACGCCAATCATCCGCAACAGATGATCGTCGCTCGTCGCCGGGACCGCGTCGCCGACGGCGTTGCCGAACCAGTCGTCGCCAGCGCTGTTGGCATCGGTGATGGTGCCGTCGGCGCCGAAGTCGAGGCCGCGGGCGACCTGGAAGGCGTAGACGCGGTCGGCGAACAGCGAGATTTCGTTTTCCTCGGGGGTTCCGTTTGGGGGGTCCAGGCCCTGGCGCCCGTCGCGCCAGACCTGGATCTGCAGCGCTCCGGGGTTCGCGGGGTCAGGTGCCGTGAAGTACAGGTGGCGCGAGATGGGGATGAGGGTGCCCGGGCCGAGCCCCGTCGCCCCCGGGGCATTCACCGAGCAGCCGGCCTTGGTTTCCCGCAGGTTCACCTCCAGCACGGTCCCATCGGTCTTCACCAGGAGCGCCTTGCGCCGCTCATAGGGGGAACGTTCGTCATCGGCGGCACCCTTGCCCACCGGGTTGGCCGGGAACAGGCAGGAGCAGAGGCTGGCAGCGTCGGTGGCGATCTGAAGCACGACACCCGTCGTGCCGGTCACCGTGCAGGGGCTGAGGGGAACAATCGGTTCGGCGGCACAGAAGCCACACGCCGGCGGCGCCTGGAACGTGCGCTGCACGTTGGTGACTTCCATGCGATCCTGCCCGCTGCAGGCCGGGATGGTCACGGCGCCCACAATCGGCAGGCAGCTGTTCTGATCGATTCGGATGGCCCTGGCCGGGGTCAGGGGACTGCCGCCGGCCTCCTGGAGCACAGTGAGCAAGGACTCCTCGACGCGCTTGGCCTCGTCCCACACGCCGATGTGCTGCTGCGTCGCCGCCATCGTGCGTCGGATGTTCATGCCGCCCATCACGGCTGCAGCGCCGATGGCAGCAGTCATCGCCATCGCCACCATGAGTTCCATGAGCGTGAAGGCCCGGTGGTTCATCACGTCACGTCCTGATGGTGTTGAAGGACACCACCCGAACGGCGGCGCCGTCGTTCCACTCCACCTCGACCACAAGGCGCCGCACACCCGCGATGGGGTCGGCGGGGGTGACCGTCCACCGTGTCCTGAATCGGCCGGTCGCCGAGGGCGACCCCTCGTCGTCAAACTGGGGCCCGGTGTGGGTCGTGCCGGTCAGAGATCCGTCGGTGGGCTGCAACATGAGCAGCCGCTCCATGGTCTGCTCGCCCACGTGGGTCGCCGTCATCAGCCGCCGCTCCCGCGCCACCACGCTGGTGATCGACGCCTGGGCCTGGATGATTCCGGCGAGTCCGGCCACGAGCATCGTGCTCGAGATGAGGACCTCGAGGATACCGAAGCCCCGGGCCTTCACAGGGACTCCCTGCGGAGCGTGCCGGTGGGCGCGTGGACAACGAAGTGATCGGTGATGCCGTCGGTGCGGTTGACCTTGATGCGATAGGGGGCGTCGGTCGTGCCGTCGGGTTGGATGAGGTAGCGAATGCCCTCGGCGAAGGTGTAGCAGCCGACGGGCGGCGGCGTGCCTGAGCAATCGACGACGGGGTTGGGCTTCAAGATCTCCACGGCGCTGACCGCGGAGGGGTGCATGCGGATCATCTCCACGGTGGTGGAGTTGCTTTCGGGGTAGTCGTAGTCGATGTCGAAGACGTTGCAGGTCGCGTTGTTGTGGAGATACGCCGCCAGACCCACGGTGCCGTTGGCGCTGTAGGGCAGCTTGCCAAGCACGGTCACACAGCGCAGCGACGCCCGCGCGGCATCGCGGCCCTTGTTGACCGCCAGCTCCACCTTGGAGCTGCTGGCCTCGACCCGCTGCTGTTGCACCGCATTGAGGACGACGGGGACCGAGACCGCCGCCATGATGCCCGTCACCACAGCAGCGATGGTGACCTCAAGAAGCGTGAATCCACGGTGTGTCATGTCACTAGCGTACGATCAGGCCTTGCGATCACGCACGATGAGACACATTCCTGATGCGAGCTTTCCCCACGTCTGCGCACTTTGTGAGCGGCGTCGCCCTCGTGGTGGGCGTGGCGGTGCTCCTGGCCGTCGCTGCCGTCGACGCCCACCACGCCCTGCTCACCCAACACAACGACCTCGGGAACCATCTGCAGGCCCTGGCGGCGGCGGCGGGCGGCGATGTCACGATGCCGCAGCACAACACCATCGACGACGTCGCCCGCTCCCGCTTCGGCGTCCACAGCAACTGGGTCCTCCTGCCGGCGTCGCTCGTGTGGCGCCTGGCCCCGACCCCCGAGACCTTCCTGCTCATGGCCGTCGTCGCCGCAGCGATCGCGAGCGCCGCCATGGGACTGCTGACGTCGCGCCATGGCGCCCTCGCCGGCGTCGTGGGAGCCGCCACGATCATCATGCATCCCTGGCTCCATGACGCTGTCCTCTCTGACGGCCACCTCACCACCTGGGCGGCGGCGCTGGTCGCCTGTGCCTTCGCCTGGCGCGCGCGGCGACCCCATCTCGCCTTTGCCTGCGCCCTCGGCGCGTTGTTGGTGAAAGAGGACATGCCCGTCATCGGGCTGGCCGCTGCCGTCGTCCTCGCCCTCGAGGGCCAGCGGCGCGGGGCGTTCGCCCTGGGGCTCGCGTCGCTTGTCGTCCTCGGCGTCGACACCGTCGTGTTGCGCCTCAACGACGGCCCCGCCGCCACCCACCGCTTCGATTGGCTGTCGTCGGCCCCACCGGCGACGGTGCTGCTGCACCTCATCAACCCCGCCGTCGTGCGCCTGCCCCTGTTCGTTCTGCTCTCGGGCGGCCTCCTCGTCGGGCGGGGGCTGCGCTGGCTGCTGCCCGTCGTTCCCATCGTCGGCCTCTGCATGCTCGACGGCAGCGCCTACATGACCCGGCTCGCCGGCACCCACTACCTCCCCGTCGTCGTGGTCTTCGTGGTCGCCGCCGTTGACGCTGGCGTGGCCGCGGGGGCTTCGCCACGTCGGTTCACGGTGCTCGCCGGGCTCACCGTGCTGTCGTCGCTGGCGCTGTCGACGTTGCCCACCCTCGCGCAGGCGACGCCACGTCCCGAGCTTGTCGCCGCCGTGCGGATGCTCGTCGCCGACGCCGGCCTGCAGCGCGCCCGTCTGTGCGTGCAGAACAACCTCGGGCCCCAGCTCGATCCCGCTGCGCCCATCAGCGCCTTTCCCCGCTGTCGACCCGACGACCCGCGACTCTTCCTGCTGCGTTCGACGGCGCCACCCGACGATGGGCTCACGCTGCGCGCCGACACCGCGACCTTGATCGGGGCGCCGCTGCCGGCGCTGCTTGATGAACTCGACGGGCTGGTGGCCTCGGGGGCCCGCGCCACTCGCCACGAGGCCGGGGCCTGGCTCTTTGTGCCGACGTCGACACCGACGCCAATGCCGCTGGAACAACGGCAGGCCCTGCGCGAGGATGTCGAGCGCTTCACCCATGAGCTGGAGGCGCGGTACCGTGAGCGGAGCGGCCTCGTGGATGGGCTCATCCGGTTGGCGGTGGAGGGGCGGCAATGAGCGAACGTCTGGCGGCTCTGGTGACGCTCCTGGTGTGGATCCTCGCCGTGTGGGGGATCTCCCTTGTCGACCCCTATGTGGCCCGGCCGTACCTCGATGAGGGCGGCCCCGTCGAAGGTCTCAGCGCCATCCTCGCGGGCGCTGCCGCGTCCGCCGCGCTCATCGCCCTCGCCCGGCACGCCCGCCGCCACGGGGGGAAGCCGACGCCGACCGCCGTCCGCGAGGCCGTCGTGATGGGCCTCCTCGGGGTGCTGCTCGCCGGTGAGGAGCTCTCGTGGGGCGAGGGGCTTGTCTGGGAGGCGACAACCACAGACCGCACCCGCCGCCTCGACGCCTTCCATGACGTGCTCAACCTCCTGGCCGCGAAGGGGGCCGCCGAGCCCATCGCCATCGTCATCGTCGTCGTCGGCGTCAGCATTGTGGCCCTGGGCTCCCGCGCGGCTGCGGCACCATGGCGTCGGGCCGCCTTCGCGCTGGGGCTCCTGTCGATCGCCGCCGCCGTCGACACCCTTCATCTGGAGGGCATCCCGCTGCTGGCGACCGAGGAGCTCGGCGAGCTGCTCTGTGACGTGTGGCTGCTGGCGGCCGCGCTTGCCGTCGGCAGGCCCGCGACACACGCCGGCCCACCGAGCGCGTCGTCGCTCAAGGGCTGACCGGCACGCTCTTGGGGGCCCTCAACGTCTCCAGGCGGAGCTGGCCAGCGATGACGCCCGTGCTGCCGGCGCCGATCTCCCGCCAGGTCGCCAGGTGGCGATCGACGCGGATGGCGTCGGCGTGGTGTCGCGCCACGATCGCTGCGAGCCAGGCGTCACAGCGGCGGCGGGCGTCGCCAGACTCGGGGTCGTCGGCGTCGGCGGCGCACCCCTCGAGCCATCGCCGCGGCGAGGCCACCGCATGGGCCGCGAAGACGTCAGGCAGCCACACCGTCGTTGACGTGCCGTCGTGTTCAACGACGATCTCGTCCCACAGCACCGGTGACTTCGGCGCCGCCGCGAAGAGCTCGAAGGCCGACAGGGGCCAGGCCTTCACCCGGCCCATCACCAGCGCCACGAAGCAGAGCGTGACGACGACAGCGTAGCGCGAGAACCGGGGAGCGACTGTGCGGGGGCTGTTGGCGGTGCGCAGCAGGACGACGTCGGCGAGCAGGAAGTCCACGAAGACGATGCCGAAAAAGAGGATCACGCCGATGTGGAAGGCGAGGGCGGCCACGGCGAGCGCGACCCGCGTCCGGGGCCCCACGATGACGAGGGGAAAGAGGAGCTCCCACGACAGCACGAGCCCGGCGATGACGCCCACGAGGGACAACACGCCGGCGTGGGTCGAGGCCAGCAGGAGCAGGGGCCGACCGAGGGGCGCCTCGAGGTGGTTGCAGTGCTGGACGAGGCACTCGGCGACGAGGCCGAGCTGGGTCTCGGGGTCGGTGAACGAGAAGCCCGGCACCCGCAGCTTCGCCACGCCGGCGGCGACGTAGGCGATGGTGAGCAGCACTCGGAGGAGACCCACGTCGTCGCGGGCGCTGCGCGGGGCGAGCCCGATGAGCAGGGCCAGCAGGATGGCGAGGAGCCCTTGGTGGTACGACGTGCCGAAGAAGCCCCGTGACAGGCCGCCCAGCACGATGCCGACGACGGCCGCGACGACGAGAGCGACCTGGGCTCTTCTGCCGGTGCCGAAGGCGGCCAGGGCGCCCGCGCCGAGCAACAGGCCCCACAGCAGCAGCACACCGGCGGGCGACGTCAACGCCGACACCGCCCACGGCGCGTGGTGCAGGGGGGTGAGCAGGCCGGGCAGGCGCAGGGCATCCGGCGGCAGCTCGAGCAGGCCAGGCGGGAGCTCCACGAGGGTGAATGTCAGCAGGAGCCCGAGGGCGGCCGCCCGCCGGATCGCGATCTCGGGCGGCGCCCGCCACACGAGGGGTGTGGCGAGGGCGGTCGCAAGGACGGCAAGCCAGAGACGCTCCACCCGCTCACGCTACAGTGTCTTCGTGGACAACAGAGACGCAACCGATGGGCGTGAGACACGCACCTCGCCCCTGTCGGCGCTGGCGGCGGCGCTGGTGTTCTGTGCGGCCTTGTGGGGACCGGGGCGGCTGGGCACCCCGTCGCAGCCCTTCGAGATCGACCCCGACGAGGGCGGCAACCTCATGAAGGCCCTCCTCGTTGGAGACGGTGTGGCGCCCTGGACGGATCAGCCGCCGTTCATGCCGTGGTTGTGGTCGCTTGGCGGGGACGTCGCTGTTGGCCGGGTCCTCACGGCAATCATCGTCACCCTGGGTGTGGCCTGCGCCGGCGCCATCGCCGCCCGCACCGCGCCGGAGGGCCGGAGGAGCGCCATCCTCGTCGGCGTCGTCGTCGGCGCGGTGTGCGCGGCCTGGCCGGGGATGCTCGTGGCCTCCCGCGCCCTGCTCATCGGGCTGCCGTCGCTGGCGCTGTCGACGGCGGCGGCCGGTGTCGCGCTGGGCTCGCGGCGTCATGGCTGGTTGGCGGCGCCACTGGCGGCGGCGGCGGTGGCCACCAAGCTCGTGGCCCTGGTGCCGCTGGTGGCACTGGTTCTCGCGCTGTCGGTGCACCGGCGCCCCGGGCGGGGTCGGCTCGCCGTCTTCCTCGGCAGCGTCGTCGGTGCCGCCGTCGCCTTCGCTGTTGGCGGAGCATCGCTGGCGAGCGTCCACCTCGACGCGCAGCGCAGCCTCGCCGGCGTGGGGGCCTCGCTGGGCGAGGCGCTGTCACCAGGGGCCGCCTTGCTGTTGCCGACGTGTGCGGTGGCGCCGCTGCTGGTGAGGCGCGGGGCCGTCGGGCTCTGGGCCGCGACGTTTCTCGCCGGGGCCTGCGCCTTCGTCGCGCTGCAGACCCCGCGCTGGTGGCATCACAGTCTTGTGGTCGGCCTGGCCGTCGCGGTCGTCGCTGGCGTTGTCGTCGGCAGCGCCATGACCTGGGCACTGGGGCCCCGCCGTCGCGCCGCCGCCGTCGTGGCGGTGGCAGGTGTCGTTCTGGTCGTCGTCGGCGGGGGGATCGCCCTCAGCCTGCCTGCCACCGACGCGGCGCTGCGGGCCCTCGATGGGTCCGGCGAGGGTGCCTGTTCGCCCAGTGCCGCGTCGTCGGCGCTGGCGTTGTTGTCGCCCGGCGTCGTCGTCACCGACCGGCCGATGGTGGCAGCCCGGGCGGGGCACCGCGCGCCGCCGGGGCTCGCCGTCGTCTCGCTGAAGCGGCGGGCCGCGGGGCTCACGACGAGCGTCCTCGTCGAGGAGATGGAGGGCGCCGCCACCGCCGGCACCCTGCGAGGCGTCTACCTTGAGCGCTTCCCATGGCCGGGCGTCGAGGGCCGACTGCCCGCCGGTCAGCGCCAGGAGGCCTGTCCGGCGGGCATCGTCTTCAGCCGCGAGTGACGTCGTCGTCGCCTCTGGACGAGCGGCCGGCGACGACGACGGCGAGGGGCAGGCCGAGCCAGAGCAGCCACAGCCACCACGGGCGGATGAAACGCAGCGACACCTGATGGAGCCCCGGCGGCACCACCACCGCGGTGAAGCGGGGCGACGCGACGACGACGGGGGCGTCGGCACCGTCGATGGTGGCCTGCCACCAGGGATGAAAGCCCACCTTGCAGACGAGCAGGCTGCGTCCCCCGGTGACCTCGACACGGGCGGCAACCTGCGATGGCTCAAGCGCGACGGTGTCGGTGCGCACGCTGCCTTCCGCATCGACGACGACGGCGTCGCGCTGGCGGACGAGCACGCCGGCGTGGGGCCCGGCGAGGTGGCCGTGGACGGCCTGCCGCCAGGCATCGGGGGGCGAGTCGTCGATGTGACCAGCCACGTCGAAACCCTCGCACAGTGGGCCGGCGTCGGTGAGGGTGACCGTCGCGGTGCCGGTGTCGTCTCGGGAGAGGATGGCGCCGACGTGCATGAGGCGCGCGTGCCGGGCCTCGATCTGCGTGGTCACCCCACGCAAGGGGCTGCTCTGATAGGCGGGGCCACCCATGACGAAGAGCGCAGGCACGCCGTCGTCGATGAAGGGGCGGGTGAGCTCGAGGGCCGAGATGCTCTCGAGTGGCAGCGCGGCGATGCGGGGGTGGGGCTGCAGCCGGCGGAGCGGGGCGAGGGCCTCGCGCTCGGCAGCGAGGACGGCGTCGTCGACGGCGGCAGGCTGGGTGGCCAGCGCGCTGGTGTGGCGGACCAGGCCCACACCACCGACGATGAAGCCGCCGCCCACCGCCACCGCGGCGACGACGGTGGAGACGACGCCGATGTCGCGGGTGCCGCTGCGGAGCTGGATGGCCTCGATGAGCAGCGTCGGGGCCAGTCCGGCGAGGCCGGCGGTCGCCAGTTGCAGCAGGGCCAGGAAGCGTCCCCAGGGGACGACCTCGGAGAGCGAGGGGCCGACGCCGACGAGGAGGGCGGCCACGGTGCCGGTCCCCGCACACCAGGCCACCGCGTGGCGCCAGGGGCTCGCCCGGTGGGTGGCCACGAGGACACACGCCGCAAGCGCGGCGACGAGCAGGACCGGGGCCCGCTCGTAGTCGGTCAGCAGCCCGCGTAGCAGCAGGAAAACGACGTCGACATCCCCGCGATCCCCTGGCGCGCGTTCCTCGAAGCCGCCCCAATGGCTGGCGCCGAACAGTCCGGGGACGAACAGGGGCAGGCCGGCGACCAGGCCTCCGGCGACGAGCCGGGCCAGCCGGGCGGGGGACACCGCGCGGCGCGTCAGCCACGCGCCCACGACGGCAACGCCGGCACCGACGACGATGAAGAGGGCGCTCATCGGGTGGCAGGCCGACGCCACGACCACGGCGACGACCGCCCACCCCGGTGCCACCGTGCCCCGCACCGCGCCAAGCGTGGCCCCGAGGGCCAGGGGCCAGACGAGCCCCGCGACCACCTGGGCGAGCAGGCCAGCGTAGAGGGCAGTGGCCGGGCCAAGGCCCCACGGTGACGTCGATGTCAGCAGCGCCACCGCCGCGCCGACGGCGAGGGACCGGGCTCGATTGAGCCCTGCCAGCTGCGCGCCCCACGCGGCCGACACCGGTGTTCCGAGCAGGCCGAGCACGACCCACAGCGACAGGCTCGCCTGCGTCGACACGCCCATGATCAGCGACGTGAGGGCGGCGAGCAGGGGCGGCAGCAGCGGAGCGGTGAGCCCCGCAGGGTGGCCGGCACCGAGGTTCATGAGCCAGAGCTGGAGGTCGCCCGCCCGCAGCGCGGCCGTGATGGCCTCGATGTCGCTGCGGTGAATGGGCAGGTCGGCGCCCATCGGTGCACCGATGAGCAACGGCGACAGACCAAGGGCGAGCATGCCCATACCCAGCACGAAGCCCAACAGCGGAAGCCGGACCGGGTCCGGGGGCGTCGACGTGGTTGATATCGTGGAGGTCGTCGACGTCGTCACGGCTGCCGCTCCGACCGCCACCACGTCCACAGAGGCAGGAGTACGCACCACAAGAGCAACAGGGCTTCGTGGTACGGAAACCCGAGGCCCATCAGACCATCGGCGACGCGGTGGAACATGATGAGCAGCGCGCCGATGAGGATGGTGGGGAGCCGTCCCAGCAGGGCGAGGGGGGCGACCAGCTCCACCAGGAGCCCGAGCGAGAACGTGACGCCGACGACGCCAGGGTGATCGACGAGCCAGGAGGCTGCAGGGGGCAGGGCTTCAAACACCGGGGCGCCGACGTCGACCTGGTGGTCGCGCGTGGTCTTGACGACGTCGGCGACCAGCAACGGCGCATCCAGCATCCAGCGGCCGCCGGTGGCAAGCAACTTGCGGACGCCGGCGCCGAGGTAGGCCGAGGCGATCACCATCGTGACGATGTCGACGACGCGCTGCGGGATGTGCTCGACCTGGCCGTCGTCGTGCCGTCGGCGCAGGGACCACAGGGCCATGGCGGAGAGTGCCAGCAGTGTCTGCGACAGGAGCTGCTGGCCGTGGTGGATGGCGCCCTGGCTGTTGGCCGCCGTGATCACGAGGACGTGCAGGGCCGACATCGACGCCAGCGCGAGCGCGCCCACGACGCCGGCAGCCCCTCGCCGGAACATCGCCGGCACCCCGCCGACGCCAAGCAGGGCCATGAGCGCGGCCACCACGGCGGGGTGCTGGCCGGCGATGCCGACGATCCCCGGCCACACGGTGGCGAGCCCATGGGGAAACGGCAGCGCCGGCAGCGGCGCCATCGTGGCGACCCGTCCGACGGCGAGCAACGCGGTGAGCCCTGTCGCGAGGCGAAGCACCATGACCCTCATGGCGCGTCCTCGAGGGGGCCCAGCCGTTCGGTGACCCGCAGCTCGCCCTGCTCCTCGACGACGTCGATGGCGAGCCAGCCCAGCCGGAGCCCGACGGGCAGGGAGTGCCCTGCGCGAGCAGCATCGGCGAGCAGGGCGGCGCGGACGCTGGCGACGGGGTCGGGGTCTCCTCGGGTGGCGGTTGCGATCAGGCGTTTCTGCAGCCGGGCGGCGCTCCAGCCCGTGCCCGCCAACGACACGGGCCGACCGTCCCCATCGACGACGACGATGACGCCCCGGTGGAGTCCGGGGGCTTCGTACATGGGCCACGGCGACAGCGGAAAACACTCGCCCACCACCTGCCCGGCGATGGTCAGCGCCACGCAGCCACCCAGGAGCCAGGCACGCCGGGAGGGGGCGGTCATCGTTGGACCTCGTCACCGCGAGGTGCCGCTCGGCGCGCGAGCCACCGTGAGGCCAGGGCCGCGCCTGCCGCCAGCGCCAATTCCACCGTCACGCTCGCGAGTCGCCAGACAAACACGGCGAAGGCTGCGCGGCCGACGTCTTCGTGCAGGAGCTCGACGACGAGGACCCCGAGGAGGGCGTCGCGGGGGCCAAGCCCGGCGGGCATCGGGCTGAGCACGCCGGCGATGGCGGCGGCGCCGGCGATGCCACACCACACCGTCATGTCGGCCGACGAGAGGGGGCCGCCGACGGCGACGATGGCACCGCCGAGGGCCATCCCCTGGGCCACCCATCCCCCTGCGAGGGCCGCCACGGCCACGACGAAGGGCATCACGTCGAGCTCCGACGACGTTGTCACCAGCCGGCGTCGCGCGAACCAGACGAGCACCACACTGAGCGCGCCGATCACGACTGCGGCGGCCACCGTCGAGGTGCCGGTCCGCTCCAGTGGGATGGCGAGGGCCACAAGGCCCCCCACGGCGAGGGTCAGCAGCACCTCGGCCGTCGCAGTCGCGGCATGGAGTGCGTGTGGCTCGCCCAGCAGAGCCGCCCTGGCCACGACGGAGCCCACCTTGCCTGGCAGGTACTTCGCGGGTGTGCCGCCACACCAAGCGCGGGCGACGGTCGACCACGGTCGCCGTGGCCCCACCAGCGCCAGCAGCGACCACCACAGCGTTGCCCCACACGCGGCGGCCACCACCAGACCAAGGCCAAGGAGGACGACCCCGCCTGGCACGAACGAGAACTGCGAAGCCGGGCGGCCGCTGGACCACACGCCGACGCAGGCCACCACCGCGCCGACAGCGACGAGGATGCCGCCCACCGTCCGGCCATGGCGCTGCAGGGTGGCGAGCGATCGCATCCAACCTCCACGGTCCACAGCGTACGCCGCCGACGCCGTCCCCGGGTCAATCGTGCTGTTCGTCCTCGGGGCCGGTCGGTGCCCTGCCTCAGCGCGGATGCGCACGGGCCAGCGCGGCCAGGTGCGGCAGGTAGCGCTCCATCGCCCCCGCACCGTCGACGGCGGCGGCTTCCAGGCCGACGACGAGCACGCGGGCGAACGCGACTTCGTCGAAGGGGGCCGGTCGACCGGGCAGATTCTCGTGCCAGCCCAACCAGTCGACGTGGTCGGCGGGGACGCAGCCGAGGAAGATGCCGTAGCGAGCGGTGGCGGCCGGGACGATGCCATCGTTGGCGAGGGCCCAGCCCTCCAACTGGTGGACGACGGGGCCGAAGGCCATGAGGGGGCCGACATCGTCGGTGACCCGAGGGGTCGACCAGCGTCCACCGTCGCAGGAGTGGTCGCCCTCGCGGAACGCACCTGTGAAGCCGGCGACGCTGAAAAAGGGGACGCCGTCGTCGCTGGCGGGGATGCCATTGGCATCGAGGGTCGCCCGCCGCTGACGGAGGCTGACGCCCTCCGCACCGAGAGAGAGCGACGAGAACGCCCCGGCGGAATCGGCGAGGGAACGGCGCGACACGTCCATCGGCTCAGCGAGTTCCCAGGCCCACTGCACCGGCATGAGCACGGCGTCCATGACGAACGACGGGAATCGCTGCCCCCAACTGGCCACCGGCGTGCCCTGGTGGGGTGTTGCCAGCGTGGCCACCGCGCCGACATGGGAACGCACGCCCGGGTCTTTCAGCGCCAGCCGGGTATCGAGGCCGCCCTGGCTGTGGGCGAGGATCACCACGCGCTCGGCGTGGGCGAGCTGGCGGGCCTGTTCCACTGCCGTCGCGAGGGCCCGCGCCCGCACCGTCGACGAGGCGATGGCCGGCGACTGCACCACGACGACGACGCGGCCGTCGGCTTCGAGCCCGGCGGCGATGGTTTCGAGGTAGCGGTCGAACACCGGCAGCTGGTTCCAGCCGAGGAACCCCGGCGCGATGACGACGGGCATCTTGCCGACCGGCTGCTCCGGCGCGGCTCGAACGGCGCAGGCCAGCAAGAGCGAGATGCACACCAGCACATGAGCAACGCTTGGGCGAACCATCAGACTCCATCACCCCAATGCATCGCGACGGAAAGACAGGTTCGCGTGGCTACCGGGCCAAAAACAGCCGGGGTGCCGTCGACGAAACCCTGGCGCCGGGCAGGATGATGCCCGTCAGGTTCATCGGCCTCCGGACGCTGGATCGAGCGGCTCCAGCGGGGCCGGCGGGGGCGCGGGCTCCGCCGTCGGCGCTGGCTCCGGCGTCGGCGTCGGCTCCGGCGTTGGCTCCGGCGTCGGCGCGGGCGCTGGCTCGACGACGGGAGAACGTTCCGGTGCGCGGCGGAAGTCGAACGTCCCGCCGACATTGAAGCCAAGCGTCGCGCTCAAGAAACCGCTGCCCAGACTCGGCTGCCCGATGCCACCCGGCGAGGCGGCGCCGAGCAACGGCACGTTGCCTGACACGGCGAACTCGGGGTGAACGACGAAGACGTCCGCGAGCACCAAGCGCACCCCACCCGTGAAGCCGGGAGCGACGCCAAGGCCGACGTTGCCGCTGATGAGGGTCATGTTCGGAATCACCCGCAAGCCACCCGTGAGCGACAGGCCAGGCGCGAGGGCAAAGTCGGCGAGGACCTGCAACGGCGCGCTGGCGTAGAAGATGCCGCTTCCCAAGATACCGAACGCGGGCTTGACGCCGCCCGTCACCGAGACCGCGAGGTCGTCATCCCTCGCCGGATCGCCCACCAACTGGTAGCCGACAGAGACCTCCGGGAGCACGCCGGGATCAAAGCGCAGTTGGAGGTCGAGGTTGTCGGCGACACCGAAGCGCAACGACGCTTCACCCCAGGGGAATGGGATGGGTCCGGTCAGGTTGCCTTGAGAGATCTGATAACTGAGCTGGGCCTGCGGCGAGACGAGGACCTCGATCGCGCCCTTTTCAACGACGCGGGCGGTGCGCATCGACAGCGGTGTCGCACAGGCGGTCGAGAAGGCGACGACCGCCAAGAGAGACAACCGGAGTGTGGGCTTCATGGACGGGAAGCTACTCCTCTTCTCCCCCGGCATCACTCGATGTTGGCGAACTCAGCGTGCCAAAAACAGCCGGGGCGCCGCCCCGCGCAGGGCGGTGCTGACCGCGTCGGCGTGGATGCCGACGTCGTCGTGCAGATGCACCCCGTCGCTGTCGAGGTGGCCCATCAGGCGGCCGTCGACGAACGCGATGCGGTGGCCGACGACAGCGGGGACTCTCGCGCCGGGCAGGATGATGCCCGTCAGGTTCAGGGGGTCGGCGGCGGCGATGGCGGTGACGACGCCGGCCTGGTCACGATCGCGGGCGGAGCGCAGCACGGTGACGACTTCGGGCAGGGCGAACTGCTCGCCGGAGAAGCCCGAGACAAAGCGGCCGCCGCGGACGTCCCCCCGGACCTCCAGGCGCCGCAGAGCCCCCAGCATGTCCCGCCAGGGAGGCAGCAGGGGGTCCCGCTCCACCAGCCGGCGGAAGACCACGCCGAAGCGGTTCAGCAGCAGGCGGGCGTGCTTGTCGGCGCGCTCCTCGGCCTTTTGGGCTGCTTTGAAGCTGCTGGAAGTGTCGATGCGAGGGGCCGGGCCCCCCGTCACCACCGCGATCGCGTCGGGGAGGGCCTCGGTATCGTCGAGCGCGCCGTCCGGCGCGCCGACGAGGGCGAAGCGGCCGGCGACGTCGAAGGGGTTGTGCTGCTCGACGCGGCTCGAGGTCCGGGAGCGGCGGTGGCGCTCCTTCTCCTTGGCCGAGCGCACCAGGCCGCGGACGGCGCCGAAGCCGTCGGCGGTGACGATGCCGGCGCCGATGGCCTCGGCCACGGACTGCTCGAGTTGGGTGGAGAGCTGGCCCGTGGCCCGGCTCAGATCGCGGAAAAACAGGGGGCCCCGGCTGCGCAGGGCGGCGACGACGGCGTCCGCCGACAACGACAGCGCCGCCGTCGGCAGCCCATCGACGACGGTGGGCACCGACAACAGCCAGGCGGCGGTGTCGCGGTCGCAGAGGGTGAGGGCCGTCTGGCGGACCACGCTGTGGGCCTTCGTCTTGGCATTGGGCGCTTTTCCCGACGAGGAGGCCGTGTCGGGGCGCTCCACCCGGGCGGGGCGGCAGCGCCAGGCCAGCTCGCCGCTCAGGCACAGGCTGTCGAGGTCGCTGTGCAGGGCGCCGCGCACCCGGGCGGGCAGGATGTCTTGCTCCCAGGCAGCCGCAGGGGCGGTGACGCCGTCGAGGAGGCGCAGGGCGGCCTGCACGCCGGCCCGGCCCTCGAAGCGGGGGTCGTCGCTGCTGTGGCGCAGGTGGTGGAGCTGAAACAGGAAGCGCATGAGCGCCTCGGGGCTCACGGGAGCGATGGCCGCCCGCAGCCGGTCCAGCATCCGCCGCCGGGCCCGGACCACCAGCCGCCGGGCCCAGAGGACGTTTGTGTCAGTTTGAGAGGCGTCGAAACGACCCTCCAGGGCCACCCCTTCCCGCACCAGGCGCTCCAGCACCGGGGCCACCAGGTCGGCGGGGGCCGGGGTGTGTGCGAGGTGCCAGGCCCGCGATCGCGGCGGCAGGAAGTCCAGCCGGGCCCGCAGCAGCTCCATCAGCAGCTCGTGGGTGGGTTCCTGCAGCAGGGCCCGGTGCTCGGTGGCCACGAAGACATCGCGGCGCCCGGCGACGGCATCTTTCGAGACGGCACCCTTGGCGACGGGATCCTTGGCGATGGGGTCCTTGGCGAGAACCGCGCGACCCACCTGCACCAGCTCGTCGACGAAGGCCGGCATCTCGGCGCCGCCGACCTCTGTGAGCTCATCGCGGTACAGAAAGCCCGCCTGCCACAGGGCGTCCCAGCCCTCGTCAAGACGGGTGGCCTGCAGCCGCACCTCGTCGAGGATGACGTCGACGACGGCTCTGTCGAGGGCCTGGGTCTCGTCTTCCAGGGCGCTGTCGGCGGTGCGGCGGGCCATGACGGCCTGGACCCGGCGTTCCTCGAAGGGCACGTCGTCGAGGAAGGCGTAGGGGCGGGCCCCCACCAGCTCCATGGCCAGGGGGGAGGGTTCGCCGCGCTCGACGGTGCGGACCTCGATCTCGCCAGCCTCGATGGCTTTCAACATCGCGACGGCGCCGTCGATGTCCATCCACTCGTGGAGCAGGTCGTGGATGGTCTGGCGGACCAGGGGGTCGTCGGGGACTTCGCGATCGCCGACGATGTTTTCGGCGCAGGCCACCTGCTGGGGAAACAGGGCCACCAGCACGTCTTCGGCGGCAATCCGCAGCAGGCCCGGCGGCACCCGTTTGCCCGCCCGCTGGCGCAGCACCGTCAAGGAGCGGGTGGCGTTGTGGCGGAAGCGGGTGCCAAAGATCGGGGCCTGCAAAATCGCCTGAATCAGCACCTCTTCGATATTTCGCGAGGTGACGAAGCGAACCAGGTTGTCGAGGTCGACGCCAGAGACGGTGCCCACCGACAGGATGATGCCGTCTTCGGTGGCGGCGGCCTGGAGCTCGAAGTCGAAGGAGCGGCAGAAGCGCTTGCGCAACGACAGGCCCCAGGCCCGCGTGATGCGGGCGCCGAAGGGGGCGTGAATCACCAGCTGGGTGCCGCCGAGGCTGTCTTCGAAGCGCTCGACGATGATCACTTTCTGGCTTGGCAGGGTGCCGAGTGCTGTGTGGTTGGCCACCATATAGGCCCCGAGCTGGCGGGCCCCGGCCACCGGCAACAAGAAGCGCTCCTCCAACATCGCGGCGACATCGGTTTCAATCGCGGCCTTGGTGGCGCAGACGTCGACGCCCGCCGCACACATCGCGGCCACGGCATCGCGGAGGACGCCCACGTGGTGGGAGAGCTCCCGGCTGCGGGCGGGGGCCTCGCCGAGCCAGAAGGGGATGGACGCCGGCTGCCCCTGGGCGTCAGACACCCGCAAGAAGCCCCGCTCGATCTTTTCGACCCGCCACGACGCCGTGCCGAGCTGAAACACATCACCGCGGGAGCTCTCGACGGCGAAGTCTTCGTTGACGGTGCCGACGACGGCGTCGCTGGCCTGGTCCACGACGACGTAGTCCCCCATGTCGGGGATGACGCCCCCCGACGTCAACGACACCAGCCGGGCCCCCTTCTTGGGACGGACCTGGTCGCTGACGGCGTCGGCATAGAGCCACGAGCCCCGGCGGCCCCGGCCCGTCATGACGCCTTCGCTGCTCAGGGTGATGGCTTCGTCAATTCGTTTGTCGTCGAAGTCTCGAAACGGCCAGGCCCGGCGGACCAGGGCCCGCAGGGCGGTGCGGCTGCGGCCATCGTCGCCGGCGGCGGCCACCGTGGCCACCAGCTGTTGGGCCAGCACGTCGGTGCCCCCGGTGGGGATGATGAGCTGGTCGAGGTCGCCGGTGGCGACGGCGTTCATCAAGGCCCCCGCTTCCCCCAGCTCGTCGCGGGTCAGGGGATAGAGGCGCCCCTTGGGGATGAGGGTTGTCTGGTGGCCGGCGCGGCCCACCCGCTGCAGGAACGCGGCGATGGTTTTCGTACTGCCCAGTTGGCAGACGAGGTCGATGGCGCCGACGTCGATGCCGAGCTCCATGGACGACGTCGCCACCAGGGCCCGCAGCTGGCCCTGCTTGAGGCGGTCTTCGGCGTCCAGGCGTTTGTCCCGGCTCATGGAGCCGTGGTGGGCGCAGACGGCCCCGCGGCCGACGTCGGTATCGGCCAGGGCGTCGTCGAGGCGGGCCGCCAGGCGCTCGGCCATGCGGCGGGTGTTGACGAAGATGAGGGTGGTTTTGTGGGCCTCCACCTGCAGGGCCAGGGAGCGCACCACCTCGGCGAAGACCTCGCCGGACATGATGGATTCCAGGGGGCTGTCGGGCAGCACCACCCCGAGGTCGAGGGTGCGGCGATGGCCGACGTCGACGATGGTGGCGGGTTGGCGGTGGGCGCCGGCGACGAAGCGGGCCACCAGCTCGATGGGGCGTTGGGTGGCGGAGAGGCCCACCCGCTGCAAGGGCTTCCCCCGGTGGGCGATGACGGCTTCGTCGAGGCGCTCGACGCTCAGGGCCAGGTGGGCGCCGCGACGGACGCCGCAGACGGCGTGGACCTCGTCGAGAATCAATGTGCGCGCGGTCCGCAGCAGCTTCTGCCCGGACTCAGAGCCGAGCAGCACATAGAGGCTCTCGGGGGTGGTGACGAGGACGTGGGGCGCCTTCTTGCCCATCGCCACCCGCTCCTTGGCGGGGGTGTCGCCGGTGCGGACGGCGACGCGGATGGAGGCCGCCGCCTGGCCAAGCTCCCGGGCCACGCCCTCCAGGGGCAAGAGCAGGTTCTTGCCGATGTCGTTGGACAACGCCTTCAGGGGCGAGACGTAGACGACGTGGACTTCGTCCTTGAGCTCGCCGGCGGCGGCACTTTTGGCGAGGCCGTCGAGGGCGGCGAGAAACGCAGCCAGGGTTTTGCCCGAGCCGGTGGGGGCGGCGACGACGACGTCCTGGCCGGCCAGCAGCAGGGGCCAGGCGGCCTCCTGGGGAGGCGTGGGGGCGCCGAGGGTGGCCTGAAACCACCGCGCCACCGCCGGGTAAAATCCATCGAGGGCGCTCATGAGAAGAGCCTACTGAACGGCTGTTGCGCTGTCTTGGGGGGATCTCGTCGGGCAGGGATGGCTACATGTGTGCCTATGTAGTTCGGTGCCTGGCGGCGCCTACAAAAAAACGCGCGCCGGGTGGCGCGCGTTTTCGTGCGTTCAGCAAAAGCCGATCACTTGGGCATGACGACCGTGTCGATGACGTGGATGACGCCATTGGTGCAGTCGATGTCGGTGGCGGTGACGTTGGCGCCACCAAAGGTGACCTTGCCGTCCTTGACCACGACCTCGATGTCGGCGCCGCCGAGGGTCTTGGCCTTCATGGTCTTGACGTCGGCCGCCATGACCTTGCCGGGGACCACGTGGGCCTGCAGGACCTTGGTGAGCTTCTTCTTGTCGGCGAGCAGCGCCGTCAGGGTCGCGGCGGGGATCTTGGCGAAGGCCTCGTCGGTGGGGGCGAAGACCGTGAAGGGGCCGGGGCCCTTGAGGGCTTCGATGAGGGCGGCGGCCTGCAGGGCCGTGGCCAGGGTCTTGAAGGTGCCAGCGGCGACGGCGGTGTCGACCACGTCGACCTTGATGGCGGCCTTGGCAGCGGCTTCGGCTTCGGCGGCGGCCTTGGCGGCTTCTTCCTTGGCCTTGGCTTCAGCAGCAGCGGCGTCGGCGGCAACGTCTTTTTCAACGGCGGCGGTGCTGGTGTCGACGGCCTTGGTCAGGTCGCCCGTGGAAGGCACCGAGCTACAGGCGGAGAGGACAAGGGCGAGGCTGGCGACGGCGAAAACATTCTTCAAGGGACACCTCTGGAAAGCGGAAACCGTGGTGTGGCAACCGGAGCGGCCAACGCAACACCCCATCTGGAGCTCGGCATGCCTGCACTCCCCGCAGGCCCAGCCGGTTGGCTATGTATCAAGTCATTGAATGATCGAGGGAATCTGGTTGTGCTGTGGTCGTGTCCCGCCATCGGCGGCGCGCCCGCTGTTCTTTCGGGGCATCGGCTCGACTTGATTGGCAGGGAGGTTTCCCCGCCCGCCCCTCAGGGGCCTCAACTCGGCGACAAACCCCAGAGCGGGTTTCTCTTCGAGGTGCGAAGAGGTCTCATGCGTGCGATCTCCTTGTTTGCTGCCCTGTCGGTCTTCCTTGGCGCCTGCTGCCTCTCGCTGTCGACGTCGGCGGCCCAGCCCGCGCCTCGTCTGCCGGTGGTTCCTCCCCAGGTGAGCGAGCCCAAGGTCCCCGTCGACGGCCGAATTCGCATTCCGGTCCTCAAGAAGGGCGAAGCACCACAAGCCGGCTACAGCGGCCACGGCGCCGACAGCGTCCCCGACGAGGTGTTGGCCCGCTTCCGCGCCGCCCCGCTGCCGTCGACGGTGACCCGACGGGTGCAGGCCCTCCTCGATGTGCGGGCCCCGTCGGCGGGGGTGTTGTCCCCCGACGGGAAGCGCTTGTTCTTCACCTGGAACGTCACCGGCGTGCGCCAGGTGTGGCGCATCGATGGCCCTGACCGCTTCCCGCTCCAGCTCACCGGCGGTGAAGACGCCACCACCGTGGTCGGCGTCACTCCGGACGGCAAACAGCTCATCATCGCTCGCGACCAGAAGGGCGAAGAGAATCCCGGCCTCTATCGGCAGAGCGTCGAGGGCGGCCCCCTCGTCGTCATTCAGCACCTCCCGAAGGTCCAGACCCAACCCCTGCACCTGAGCGACGACGGCGCCTTCCTGTATTTCCGCAGCAACGACGAGCGCCCCGAGGCCTACACCGTCTACCGCTACGTGTTTGCCTCGGGCGCCATCGAGAAGGTCTTTGCGGCTGATGGCCTGTGGACGGTGGCGGACCGTGACGACGTCGCCCAGCGCTTGTTGCTGGCCAGGGAAGTCGGCAGCAACCAGAACGAATTCTACGAGTACGACGAACAGCAGAAAGTCCTGACGCCGCTGTTTGGCCAGGGCGAAGCTGAAGACTACGAAGCCATCTACGGCGCCGGCGACGACGTCATGGTGCTGACGCCGAAGTTCTCCGAGTTCCGGCGGCTGTTTTCGTTTTCGCGCACCAAGAAGACCTGGACCCCCATCACCACCGACACGACGTGGGACGTGCAGACCTTCGCCCTCGACCAGCAGAAGACCCGCATCCTCGTGACCCGCAACGAGGGGGGCTATCTGCGCCCGGGCGCCTTCGACGCCCGCACCAAAAAAGCCCTGAAGCTTGGCACGCTCCCCGACAGCGACCTCTTCACCTGGGGTGACACCACGCCCGACGGCCGCTTCACGGTCTTCTCCGTCGACCCCGGCACGAGCCCCGGCGACAGCTGGGTCCTCGAGCACAAGACGGGCAAGACCGTGCGCTGGCACCGGCCGTCGGCCCCCGAGGTCGACCTCGGCGCCTTCGCCCGCGCCAGTCTCGAGAGCTACCCCGCACGAGATGGCACCCGCATCCCCATCTTTGTGCGCCGTCCCGCCGCCTGCGCCACCGCGACGTCGCCGTGCCCCGTCATCGTCGAATTCCACGGTGGGCCCGAGAGCCAGGTGCGGGCCGGCTTCTCCGCCCGGGCCCAACTCTTTGTCGACGCCGGCTTCATCGTCGTGCAGCCCAATGTTCGCGGCTCCGACGGCTACGGCAAGGCGTGGATTCACGCCGACGACGGCGCCAAACGCACTGCGGTCATCACCGACATCGAAGACGCTGCCATCCATGTGAAGAAGGCCTTTGCGGTCGGCGGCATCGCCCCCAAAGTCGGCGTCTTTGGCGGCAGCTACGGCGGCTACTCTGTGCTCGTGGCCATGACCATGTTCGCCGGCGCCTACGACGCCGGTGTCGAGGTCGTCGGGATCTCGAATCTGGTGACGTTTCTCGAAAACACCGCCCCCTACCGCCGCCCCCTGCGCATTTCCGAATACGGCGACCCCATCAAGGACCGGGCCGTGCTGGTGCAACTCTCGCCCACCACCCACGTCGACAAAGTGAAGGGGCCCCTGCTGTTGATCCAGGGCGCCACCGACCCCCGCGTCCCCGTGGGCGAGGCCCTGCAGATGTTCGAGGTCATGGAGAAGAAGAACCTCGGCGCCCGCATGATCGTGTTCCCCGACGAGGGCCACGGGGTGCAGAAGCGCGAAAACGCCGTGCTGATGCTCGGCCATTCGGTGGCTTTCTTCGAGCAACACCTGCAGCGCCAGGCGCTAGGCGCTCGGTGAGCCCGGGGCCCCGCTCCAGCTCGACAACGCCATCAGCGACAACCAGGGCGGCGCAAAGGCCAGACACCAGACCACCAGGGGGCCGTCGTCGGGGTCCTGGCCGTATTGCCAGAGGAGGCCGAAGAAGAAGACGGCCGCCGGCACGCGCAGCAGCACCTGGCGGCGCAGGCCCCGGGGCCGAAACCAGGAGATGGCGCTGAGGACGACAACGGCCGCGATCCAGCCGAACACGGCCATCGCCACCTCGGGGATGGGGGCCAGCCAGCGAAACGCCCCCCACCAGGTCAAAAGCAACAGGGCGTGACAGACGAGGGGCGCCACCACGACCATCGCCAGCAGCGACCAGCGACGCCACAACACCACGCCGACGCCGACGGCGAAGAAGCCCCAGCCGAGGATGCCGATGGTGGGGATGGAGAACGGTCCCTGCTCGGTCCACGTCCACAGGCCGGCGTCGACGGCAGCGGGCTCGATGAAGAAGGCGTCGGCGACCACGAGAGCCCCCATCAGCAGGGGCCAGCGGGCGGGCCGCACGGCGAGGGCTTCGAGGAGGTCGATGGCGGCGGTGACGACGACGGGCCAGATCAGCAGGATCAGCAGGGGCACCTTGTCGACCCAGATGGTCCAGCGGTCCTCGGCGTAGAAATAGAAGCCGTACAGGCGGATGGCGCTGTCTTCGGCCACCCACGCCGACACCGCGATAAGCAACGCCCGCAGATAAAGGTCCCGCCGGGGTCCCTCGTGGGCCAGGCTCCGAAAGACGAACCAGATGGCGACGACGACGACACAGACCAGTTCGAGGGTGTTCATGGATGGATTCCCGAGCTCGTGCTCCCGGGCAGGCCCAGCAGCTCCCAGATGTGGAAGGCGGCGAGCAGCAGCACGCCGAGCCAGGTGATGCCGATGCACAACGACGACGTCACCCGATCGGGCAAGCGCGGCACCACCAGCACCAACTGCATCACGGGGGCCATGCCCATGATGGCGATGTGCCAGGGCAGGGCGCCGGTGGCGTAGCCGACGACGACGATGAGGACCGCCGTCAGCATCTGGCCAATGGCGACAGCGCTGCCCCCGCGGGGTCCAAAGAGCACGGGCCAGGTCTTGACGCCTGCGAGGCGGTCGCCGTCGATGTCGCGCAGGTCGTACAGGACCTCGTAGCTGAGCTCGAAGAAGAAGAAGAACGCCATGGTGACGACGACGGTGGTGGTGCTGATGCCCGCCTGCAGGGGGTAGACCAGCAGGGGCATGGCGAAGCAGGTGAGCAAAAAGCCCGTCGCCGACGCCACGTTTTTCCAGAGCATCAGCTCTTTGATCCGTCGTCGTCCCGACGGAAACGGCAGCAAGCGCCAGTTGTACAGGGTGCCCAGCACGTGAAACGGCAGCCGGGCCCACAGGGTCTCGGGCCACCAGATGGCCGACGCCAGCAACGACGCCACCAGCACCAGGACGCCGATGGCCACGGTCCGTTGTCGGTGTCGCTTGACCAGCTCGGCGCCCGCGATCTGGTTGGCTTCGTCCTCGACGAGGTCCACGACGCGGTTGAGCAGGTTGACCACGAACCAGTCGGCGGCGGACAGCAGGGCCAGCCACGGAGCGTAGTGCCCGGTCAGCGCCCAGCCGAAGGTGAAGGTGCCAAGGGCCCCGATGGCCACGATGTGGAGGCGGGCGATGCTGGCGAGAAGGTGGGCGGTCACAGCCACGCCTCTAGCAGTTCCCGGGCGAGCCACCAGCCGGCGTCGGGGCCCGGGCCGCTGGCATTGGCGGGTCGTGGCACGGTAGACACCCCCCATGCACATCGCAGAGCCCGACGTGGAGGCCGACGACGTCCCACTGCCCGAAGGCGAAGTGGTGGCGGCGGCGTTGCCCAGCGGGCTCGCGGTCAGCGTCCGTTTTGTCTCGGCCTACGAGCCCTGGCTCAGCCTCGACGGCAGCCGGGTCTTCGAGGACGCCTCGCCCGAACACCGCCTGGCCCTGATGTGGCTCCAGCGGCGCATGACGTCGCTGTACCGGGCCCTCGACCTCCACCGGGGCCTGCGGGGGCGCCTGACGGCCACCGGCGTCATCGTCACCGACCTCGTCACCCTCGACGACGGCGTCGCCGCCGACCACGGCACCCTGGCGTCGGTCCTTGAAGGGGCCCGGGTGCGCACCCTGGATTTTGCCGCCCTCGGCGCCGCCGGCTCCCGCTCGGATTTGCTCGGTCGGGTGCGGGGTCTCTACGCCGCCGGCACCCCCCTCGAGGTGCGGGTCGAAGACCAGCAACGGGTCATCGCGCGCCGCCGCTGGCGGGTGGGTCGTTGAGGTGACCCCACCCCCTGGCCTGGGGCGACCTCACCCCCTGGCCCCCTCTCCCTGAAGGGCGAGGGGGAGCCCGACGATGATGTCGCAGCCAAGTGATTGAATTGTTTACGCTATTTGGCCGTGCAGGGCTCCGCTCGGAACACGGTTCGAGGATTGTTGATGGCCAGCAGCGAGCGCGTGGAGCACGGGGACTATCTGGCCAACAAGACCTTCGGGGCCCTCGACGGCCTGCGGGCGTTGTCGATCCTGGCCGTGCTCTGGCACCACACCTATGAGTCGCCCACGTTCTGGAAGGCGACGGAGCGCGGCTTCCTCGGCGTCGACCTGTTCTTCGTCATCAGCGGCTTTCTCATCGTCACGCTGATCTTGCGGGAGCGCGCCAAACGGGGCGTCATCTCGTTGAAGAATTTTTATATCCGCCGCTTTCTGCGCATCACGCCCGTCTACTACGGCCTGTTGTTGGGGCTGACGGCGGTGTTTCTCACCGTCGGTCGCCACGCCGCCATGCGGGAGCCCTTCTTCGCCGACCTCCCCTGGGCCCTGACCTACACGTCGAATTGGGTGGGGCTGACGACGTTTCTGGCCATCACCTGGTCGTTGTCGGCGGAGGAGCAGTTCTACCTGGTGTGGCCCCCCATCGAGCGCTTCTGGGGCCGGGCCGTGATCCCGATCCTGCTGGTCCTCCTCGTCGTCAGCCAGGTGATTCATTTCCGGTTGGCCGAGGGCGTGATGCACAGCCTTGGCTTCGCCCCCCACGAACCCGAGATGCTGCGGCAGACGGGGTTCACCCCCATCATGCTCGGGGTCTTGCTCGCCCACGGTCTGCACAGCCCCGTGTGGTTTGAGCGCCTGCGGTGGTTGTTGCAGCCCCGCTGGATGCCCGTGGTCGCCGTCGTCGTCATCATGGCCGTCTGCAGCGTCCCCGGCGACGACCTGACGGGCTGGCCCCGGCTGTCATTGCACCTGGCCATGACCCTGTTGCTCGGCAGCGCCGTGATTCGCGAGGACCATTGGCTGATGCCCGTGCTCAAGCTGCGCCCCCTCGTGCGCATCGGGGTGCTCAGTTACGGCATGTACCTGCTGCACATGCTCTGTCGCCACGGCTGCCGGGTCGTCCTCGACAAAGCCGGCGTGGTGGCCGAATGGCCGTTGTTTCCAACGACCCTGGCCGTCACGGTGGCTGTGGCCTGGGCCAGCTTCAGGTTCTATGAGTCGCGCTTCCTTGCCCTCAAAGATCGCTTCGCGGCCTGACCCGACCGACGACACAGCCAGGGGATTTTGATGTTCGACTCCGACCACTCCACCAAACACATCATCCAGAGCCTGGTGGTCAACGTCGTCCTCGCCGTCGCCAAGCTCGGCGCCGCCCTCTTCACGGGGTCTGGAGCGATGATGGCCGAGGCCATCCACACCTTCGCCGACTGCGGCAACCAGATCCTGCTGCTGCGGGGAGTGAAGGAAGGCCGCCGTCCCCCCGACGCCAGCCACCCCCTGGGCTACGGCCGCACCGTGTATTTCTGGTCCTTCATGGTGGCCCTGCTGCTCTTCACGGGGGGCGGCGTGTTCTCCATCTACGAGGGCATCCACCACTTCCAGCATCCCTCTGCCGTCGAGAACGTCGGCGTGGCCATTGGCATCCTCGGCTTCTCGTTCGTGCTCGAGGGCTGGGCCACCTTCGGCAACATCAAGGAGCTCAACGCCCGGCGGGGCAGCACGGGCTTCTTCAGGTTCCTGCAGACCACCAAGGACTCCGACCTCGTCGTGATCTTCGGCGAAAACGCCGCCGCGGTGCTGGGCCTGCTGTTCGCGCTCATCGCCGTCGGTCTGGCGATGGCCACTGGTGATGCCCGCTTCGATGCCCTGGGCTCCCTCGCCGTCGGCATCATCCTTGTCGGCGTGGCCATCTTTCTGGCCACCGAGGTGAAGAGCCTCCTCGTCGGTGAAGCCGCCGACCCCATCATCAACCAGCATGTGGAAGAGACCGCCCGCCTGCATCCCCGCATCGAGAAGGTGCTGGCCTGCATCACCATGCAGCAGGGGCCCGGCGAGGTCATCGTCGCCGTCAAACTGAAGATGGTCGAAGGCCTGAGCGGCGCCGAGATGGTGCAGGCCATCAACGAATTCGAGGTCGAGTTGCAGACCCGCCGGCCGGAAATCAAATGGTCCTTCGTGGAGCCCGACGACTCCGACGACGATATCCACCCCAAGAAGCCCTCGGCGCCGTCGCCCACGCACGCCAGCGCCTGATCCCAGAGCTCTTTGAGCGTCGCCCACGGAGTGGGCTCGTTCAAAGAACTCTGGGATGTGCGTTGCCCCTCGCCCACAGGGGAACCCTTCGGGCCCCGGGGCGGCGTGGGTTCCACTCGCTCCGCTCGTGAGGCGCTTCGCGCCCTGCGCGTCCGTGCAACCACGCAAACACGAAAACCACCGAAGACGCCGGGGCGCTTTCGGTGGTTTCTGATTCCGACGTAGGGCGGGGGCTTGTCCCCCGCGTCTGGTTCGCGAGGCAGGTGTGATGAAGGCCTACAGCGAAAAGACCTGATATTTCAGGTCTTTGTGCTGAGGAGGCTCTTCACCAACCCTTTTCCGCGGGGGCGGCGGCAGCGGCGGGGGCAGCAACGGCAGCAGCGGCGGCGGGGGCCGCGGCAGCAGCGGCGTCCACAGCGGCGGCAGGCGCGGCAGCGGCTGCAGCGTCCACGGCGGCGGCGGCGACGACGGCCGCGGCGGCGGGCTCGGCAGCCTTGACGGCGGCGGCGGCGGGCTCGGCGGCGGCGGCGGGCTTGTCCTCAGAGCAGGCGGTCAGGGCGGCGAGGACGAGAGCGAACGCGAAAACAGTCTTCATGGGAAACCTCCGGCGCGTGGCTATCGAAGGACGCCTCGCCGGGCAACGGGCTGGTTGCTGTCCCGTCGAGCTTTCGCCACCATGGGCCCATGAGCGCACCGCTGCCCACCTCGATGACGCCCCCCCTGTGGTCCACCACCGGCGTGCGGCGCCGCAACGTGGTCCGCGTCGTCGACGCCTGGTACGTCGCCTGCCTCTCCAAGGCCCTGGGCAAGAGCCTGCCCCTGGCCAGTCAGGTGCTGGGGGTGCCCCTCGCGGTCTGGCGGACGGGGACGGGGGAGCCGGCGGCGGTCCTTGATCGCTGCCCCCATCGCAACGTGCCCCTGTCGATGGGGCGGGTTCGGCCGACGTCCCCCCACGGTGGCGAGCTGGAGTGCCGCTACCACGGCTGGCGCTTTGACGGCGACGGCCGCCTGACGGCGGTGCCCGGCCTCCCCATCGTCGAGGGGGAGCGCCTCGATGGCCCCGGTCGCTGCACCGACGCCTATCGCACCGTCGAGCGCGACGGCTTTGTCTGGGTGTGGTTGTCGCCGACGGACCCGGCGACCACGCGCTTCCCGACCCCGCCCCGCCTCGAGCAGCTGGACCTCAAGGGCTACACCCAGATTCGCCAAACCCTGCGGGTCAACGGCACCCTCCACTCGACCCTCGAGAACATCCTCGACGTGCCCCACACGGCGTTTCTCCACGGCGGGCTGTTTCGCACCGACGAGAAGAAGCACGAGATCGACGCCGTCGTCACCCGCCAGAAAGACGGCGTCACCGCCGAGTTCATCGGCGAGCCCCGCCCCGAAGGCCTGGTGGGCAAGGTGCTGTCGCCGTCGGGGGGCGTGGTCCAGCATTGGGACCGTTTCCTGATGCCCTCCATCGCCCAGGTGGAATACCGCATCGGTGCCGAGAACCACGTGCTGGTGACGACGGTGTGTACCCCCGTCAGCGAGGTCATCACCGACATGCACACGGTGGTGTCGGTGCGAACCCGCCTGCCCATCACGCCCCTGGTGGCCCTGGCGGGGCCCATCGCCTGGCGCATCCTGGCCCAGGACAAAGAGATCCTCGAGGCCCAGACCGACCTCGTGGAGCGCTTCGGGGGCGACCGGTTCTCGTCGACGCCCATCGACCTGCTGGGGCCCTACATCCTGCACCTGCTCAAAAAGGCCGAGCAGGGGCAGCTCGACGACGCCATCGTGCGGGAAGAGCGCATCAAACTGCGGGTGTGACCGCTGTGGGCGTCGTCATGACGGGGCCATTGGACTTGGCGTAGGCTCCGGGCGTGCGCGTATGTGAGACCTGCGGGACCTGCTCTGATGATGCCTACGAGCTGTGCGCGGTCGACGGCGGCACCCTCACGATTGTCGTCCCCGGGTCGCGCATTCTCGCCGGTCGCTACCGCCTGGAACGGCAGCTGGCCCAGGGGGCCATGGGCCAGGTCTTTGAGGCCGTCCACCTCGCCGTCGGCAGCCACGTCGCCGTCAAGGTGATGCAGCCCCAGCAGCGGGAGGTGCGGGTGGCCGTCCAACGCTTCCACAAGGAGGCCCGCATCCTGGGGGCCGTCAAACACCCAAACGCCGTGCTCATCACCGACTTCGACGTCGACCACCGACCGTCGGGGGCCATCGCGTTTCTGGTGACGGAGTTGTTGCGGGGGCGGTCCCTGGCGGCCCTGCTCGACGAGCGCGGGCGCCTGGGCATCGACGACGTCGAACGCATCATCGTGCCCCTGTGCGAGGCCGTCGAGGAAGCCCATGCCCAGGGCATCATCCATCGGGACCTCAAACCATCCAACGTGTTCCTGGAGCGCCTGCGCGACGGCACCGAGGTGGTCAAGGTCCTCGACTTCGGCATCGCCAAGCTGCTGGCCCGCCGGGAAAACGACGACGTCCCCGCCCCCATCGTGCTGCCTCCCATGGGCGAGGACCACGTTGACGACCACGCTGAGCAGACCCTGCGCGACGAGATCATGTCGGCCCTCGACGACGACGCCGTCGGTGGTGAGGCCAAGACCCTGCCGGGCCGGGGACAGCCCGCCGGCCAGGGGTCGCCCCATGCCGATCGGTCCACATTTGCCGGTTTGATGGTGGGCACGGTGCCCTACATGGCGGCGGAGCAGATGACGGGGGAGCGGGTCACCCGCCGCACCGACGTCCACGCCCTCGCCGTCCTCATCTTTGAGATGCTCAGTGGGCGCCTGCCGTTCGACGGCGACGACGACGACGTGATTGCCCAGAAGCTCGCCGACGACCGACCATCCCTGCGGGAGCAGGGCGTCGACGTCGATGCTGAACTCGATGCCCTGTTGATGCGGTCCTTCTCGGCCCTGCCAGAGGATCGCCCCGACCGGGTGACCTTGCTGGCCGAGGCCGTGTCCCGGGCGGCCATGCGCACCCGCGGCGCCGTCGACGACCCCGTGGGGGCCCTCGCGATGCGGCTGTCGGCGACGGCCCGGGCCCTGGCCCGGCTGGAAGACCTCTCCGTCGTCGACGCCGACGTCGTCCGCGACACCCTGCTGTCGGCGGGGAACATCCTCACCAAGGCCCGCACCTTGCTGCGGCTGGCGCGGCCGGCCCTGGCGGCGCCCCCCCAGGTCGCGCTGGTGGCCGCCCATATGGAACTCGATGACGCCGTCGCCGCCGTCCGCGGCAGCCTGGCCCGCGTCGCCGCCGTCGACCCCGACGGCGGTGCCCATCTGTTCTTGATGTGGCGCCACCTCGATGCCTTCGCCGACGAGGTGGGGGCGATGTTTGATGAGCCCGCCGACGACGGCCCCGTCGACCCCTTCGTCACCATGATGGAGCCCGACGATGTCCTGGCGGATGAACGGACCGCGTTGCCGTGGTCGACGTTGATGGAGCGGTTGACGGGCAAAGACGCCCTCGACGCCGTCGAAGCCCTCGACACGGTGCTGGAAGACCGCGTCGACGACGTCGTGCGGGTCCTGCAGGCGGGTGGGGCCGAAGCGGCGACCCTGGTGGCCGCCCTGTGGCGCTTCGCCGATGCCCTGCTGTTGCGGGACCTCGGGGCTGAGCGGGGCGCCCTGCGCTTCCTGCCCCTGCTGGCGGGCACCCCCGGCGACGGTGGGCGCTTCGCGCAGGTGGTGCAGGCCCTGCGGGACCGGCGCGGGCCGGTGGTCGTCGACGAGATCGACGGCGATGCCGGCCGGGAACCCCTGCTGCGCTGCCTGCTCTTGCACCCCATTGAAGAGACCCGGCGCCGGGCCGCCCAGCGCTTGCCCCTGGCGTCATTGTGGACGGTGGCGGCCCACCCGCGCACGCCCCTGGCGGCCCAGATGCTGCTGTTTCGGGAAATCAAGAAGCGGGGCCATCCCGACCACCTGAAGATCTACTTCTTCTGCATCCGCGAGAGCCTGCTGTCGTCGTCGACGGCGGAATTGCGCGAGGCCGTGGTGCTGGTGCGGGAGTTCTTTGAGCTGCCGGCCTTTCACGAGGACCTGCTCTTTGAGCCCCTGCTCGACGTGGAACGACAGCTGCGGGACCGGGCGGGGGCCGCCGGCCTGCTGGATGAAAGCTACGCCCGGGCCCTGGCGGTCTTTGTGGGTGCTGGCACCCACGACGAGGTCCAGCTCGAGCACCTGCGCGATGTGCCGCTGGCCTTACAGCGTAAGTTGGCCCGGGAGGGGCGCTTCCTGGCGACCTTCGTGTGCCATGGCAACGAGCGCATCGCCAAAGAGACCGTGCCCCATCTGCTGCGGCTCGACGACGTCACCCGCTATCTGCGCCTGGCCACCATCCACCGGGCGGTGTTGGTGGACCTCGCCAAGCGGCGCCGCTTCTTCAAGAAGGACGCCCCAAAGCTTGCCCTGCTCGGCAACCCCAAGACCCCGGCGGCCCTGGCCCGCGTCTACATCGGCCTCGTCGCCGACGAACAGCTGCGCCTGCTGGCTGCCAACCGCCACATCAACCCCGACGTTCGTCGCCTCATCCAGCAGGCCCTCCAGCGCTGACGCAGTCTTGCTACGGTGCCGTCGTCCTGCCCGTCGTCCTGCCCGCCGGCCTGCCCATCGAGGAAGAACCCCATGTCGGATTCCCGCTCCCGCCAGCGGCCAACCATCGCCAACCGTCCCGTGGTCCAGCGACCCGAGCGGGCGTCGTCGTCGTCGCTGCCCGCCGTCGTCGAGGGCGGATCGCCGGGGGCCATGATCATCGAGCGGGCCGGGGTGTCGACGTCGATGTCCCTGGTGTCGGGGGAGCGCTACGTCCTTGGTCGCCACGACGCCGCCGACGTGGTGTTTGACGACGTTGCCGTGTCCCGACTCCACGGGGTGCTGAGCCCCGTCGATGGCGTGTACGTGTACGAAGACTACGGCAGCCAGAATGGCTCGGTGATCGTCCGCGGCGGCATCGCCGACGAGGTGGTGGTGGCCCGGTCGCCGACGCCCGTCACCGCGGGCGACGTGCTGGAACTCGGTGGCGGTGCCAGCCGGGTGCGCTTTGTGCGCGAACAGCCCGAGGCCGACCGGGCCCAGCGCGATGCCGGCACCGAGGTGTCGTCGTCGGCGAAGCAGTTTGCCGAGCGTTTGCGGCTGGCGGGCCGGACGCGGGTGCCCGTGTTCTTGCTGGGGCCCTCGGGGGTGGGCAAGACCCACTCCGCCCGTCGACTCCACGAGCTGTCGCGGCTGCCCGGGGCCTTTGTGCCCGTGAACTGTGCCCGTTTGCCGACGGACCCAAACGCCCTGCACAGCGAGCTGCTGGGCCACGTCCGCGGGGCCTTCACGGGGGCCGACGGCGTCCGCATCGGCAAGTTGGTCCATGCCGACGGCGGCACCCTGTTTCTCGACGAGGTCGAGAGCCTGCCGCCCGTGGCCCAGGGCTTCTTGCTCGACGTGCTCGAGGGGTCTGGGGACCTCGCTCCCCTCGGCGCTGGCGCCATCCGCCTCAAGCCCCTGACGTTCCGGCTGGTGTCGGCGTCGAAAAAGCCCCTGGCGGAGTCGGGGCTGCGCTCGGACCTCTGCGAACGGCTCGCCGAGGGGCACCTGTGGCGGGTGCCAGGGTTGGCCGAGCGCGTCGACGACATCCCCGGCCTGCTGTGGCGCTTCTGCCGCGAGCAAAGCACGCTGCTGGGGACCAGCGTCGTCGTCACCCCCGGGGCCGTCCGCTACGCCCAGCAGGTGGCGTGGCCGGGCCAGGTGCGCATGCTGCGGGCCACCGTCGTCGCCCTCGCCCAGTTGGGACTCGCCCGGGCCGCCGAGCGGCAGGTGCCGACCCGCACCATCGAGATCGCCGAAGCCGATATCGCCGGCCAACTGCGGGAACGGGAGCAGGTCTTTGGCGTTGAAGGCGGCGCTCCCCAACGGGGGGATGCCCGGCGCCTGACCCGGGGCCAGGTGGAAGCCGCCGTCGCCACCCACGAGGGCAACCAGGTCAAGGCTGCCAAGGCCCTCGGCATTGCCCGCAACACCCTGCGCAAGAAGCTCCAGGCATCACCAGATGACACCTGACGGCCTCCGACGGCGTCAGCGGCCTGCCGAAGCTGGTTGACTTGCATGTCATCGGCCCCGGCGGCGAGGATGCCCCGTCCTGCTGTCCACCCGTCTTGTCCACCCGTCCTGTCCACCCGTTCACTGTTCCCGGAGGAACCCATGTCCGAAGCAGACCTCAAGGCCGAACTCGAGAAGCTCAAGGCCGAAAACGAAGCGCTGAAGAAGAAGGTTCCCGGCAAAATCGGCGTGTCGATGAAGGTCTCCGAGAAGGGCGGCGTGTCGGTGTACGGCCTCGGCCGTTTCCCCGTCACCCTCTACATGGAGCAGTGGGAAAAGCTGCTGGCCCTGGCTGAGGAGATCAAAACCTTCATCGCCGACAATCAGGACAAGCTGAAGAAGAAGGAAGGCTGAACATGGCCTCCAAAAAAAAGGCTGACGCCGTCGACGAGACGCCAGCATCCGCTCCCATGCCCGGCCAGATGATGCCGGGGCAAATGATGCCCGGTCAGATGATGGGCCAGCCCATGGGGCAGATGATGCCAGGGCAAATGATGCCCGGTCAGATGATGGGGCAACCCATGCCCAATCAGATGATGGGTCAGCCCATGATGAACGGCCAGATGATGGGCGGGCAGATGCCCGGCCAGATGGGCCAGATGGGACAGCCCATGATGAATGGGCAGATGATGCCGGGGCAGATGATGCCCGGCCAGATGGGGCAGATGATGCCCGGCCAGATGATGGGCCAGCCGATGATGGCCCCCGTCATGCAGCAGAACCCCATGATGATGATGCTGCAGATGATGCAGGGCATGCAGGGGTTCGGCGGCTTTGGCGCGGTCGATCCAGCGTCGGTCCCTTTTGGTGGAGCCGCCAAGGCCGACACCGACCCCGGCCTCGAGGGTGGCATCGTGCGCCCCGCCCGCTACGAGCACCGCATCAAGCACCAGGAGGCCTTGCCCCTCGGCAACATCCTCGACCACCTGTGCCTCACCGAAGACGGCGCCAACAGCCTCGGCGGCGTGCCCCTCGGCTGCACGATGGTGTTTGTGGGACCGCCCGGCAAAGGCAAGACCCGCTCGGCGCTGGCGGCCCTCGCCCGTGTCGCCGTCACTGGCAAGAAGGTGGCGTTCGTCGTCGCCGAAGAAGGCTTCCACGACGACGAGGGCAGCGGTCGCGACGACCTGTGCTCGCGCCTGTGCAAGGTGGGCATGCTGGCCACGGGGCTCGACGAGGCCAACTTCGAGAAGAAGGTCCTCGAGAACCTCTTTGTCCTCGAGGCCCAGTACCACAAGCACAATACCTGGGACGACTTCGTCGCCAAGTACCGCTACCTCGTCGAGAAGGAGAACATCGACTTCGTCGTCATCGACTCCCTCAACATGATCGACCCCACCAAGAAGGGGACCGCCGACAACCTCTCGGCGCTCAAGACCTACAACCACGAGCGCGGCGTCACCTGCATCTGCATCGGCCAGATCAAGGACACCGGTGAGCCCGTCGGTGGCGAGGCCTTGCAGCACACGGCGGACGCGGTGTTCCTCCTCGAGGAAATGTCCCTGGCCAGCAAAGAGATTGCCGAATTCTGGGGCGGCAAATACCGCGACAAGATTTCGGTCATCACGGTGGTGAAGAGCGTGACGACGCCGACGTTTGCCCATCCGGTGCGGGTCGACCGGGCCCCGGGGACGGGCGAACTCATCGCCCATCCGTCCCAGCCCGCCGAGTACCAGCTGAAGTCCCCGAAGGGCGGGTAACCCGAGAGCTCTTTGATCTTCGCCCACGGAGTGGGCTCGCTCAAAGAGCTCTGGGATGTGCTCTGCCCCTCGCGGGGCGGCGTGGGGTCCACTCGCTCTGCTCGTGAGGCGCTTCGCGCCACCTTTTTTGGAAGTGGTCGTATTCAATGAGCATTCGGGATGACGCGGTGACGACGGCGTTTGAGCGAGCCCCGAAGCGTCCGCGCTTCATGACCGCCCGTGAACTGGTGCGTCGTCGCGACAGCGACGACGCGCCGGTGAGCGCGCTGTTTGCGAGCATTGGCCAGAAGCGTCTGTCCGATGACTACGTTGAGCGGACGCTGGGCTTGCCCCTGCATCTGCGCTTCGTCATCGAGAGCCGCATCGACGCCGGCGAACACGTGGGCAAACTGGCTCGCCACGACGACGAGGACGCGACCGATGGAAAGCCGGTCCCCGACCCCCTGGCGTCGCTGCCGTTTTACTCCCTGTGCAAGGGGCTGTTCTTGCCCCTGAGCATGCTGCACCCCGATCGGGTGGCCAGCATCTTTGGCATCGAGTCCCAGCCGCCCCCCGACGCTGCCGCGCGTGAAGAGCTGCTGCGGACGTTTTTGGCCAAGGAGCTCGGCCTCGACCTCGTCCAAAAACTCTCCTGCATCCTGGGCGATGCCTTTCGCGGTCACAAGAGCACCTTCAAGCGCGACAGCATGATCAGCCTGTTGCTGTCGACGGTGCTCGTGCCCCGCCGAACCCTCATCGACCGGCTCACCATTGTCGGCGACGTGGCGGTGCTCTTTGCCGAGCATCGGCCCTTCGGCAAGCAGGACCCGCCGCTGACGTCGTCGGAAGTGCTGGAGGCCCTGCGTTTCCTGCCCGATGCGCCCCGCCACAAAAAGCTGTCGGTGCTGCGCTCGTTGCTGGCGCGCATGGGCAAGTTGGAGGCCTATTTCCTGGCCAAGCTGCTGCTGCGCAAGGCGGGCTTCGGCTTCGACTACCAGGGGCCCTTGCTGGCCCGCTCCCTCGGCGAGGCCTTCGGCGCCGACCCCGACGAGGTCTCCCACGCCGTGGCCCTGACGGACTACTTCAGCGTCGCCACCATCTTGCAGAACGACGGCGCCGCCGGCCTCAAGAAGATCCGGCTGCAGCCCCTGGTGGCCATCAAGCCGGCGCTGGCGTCGGGGGGCGTCGAGGAGATCGAGCGCTACCCCGTGTGGGTCGAGCGCAAATACGACGGCATCCGCCTGATGCTGCACAAGTCCACCGACGTCACCGGCGCCGCCCTCGTCGGCGCCTACACCCGCACCCGCGGCGATTGGCTGGAGCTCATCAGTGGCCTCGAGCAGAGCATCAAGATGATCCCCTGCCGGGACTGCATCATCGACGGCGAGCTCCACGGGACGGTGTTTGGCGAGGACGGCCCCCGGCCAGCCACCGTCTACGACGTCTACAGCCACCTGACGGGGCAACCCCAACGGCCCGTGTCCCTCAAGTACGCGGCCTTCGACGTCATCTACGAAAATGGCCGGGACCTGACGGGGGAGCCCCTCTCCACCCGACGCCAGCGTCTGCAGCAGCTGCTGGCCCCCATGGCCATGATCCAGACGCCGGTGCCCCTCTCCGTCGTCGACGGCCAACTGGCCCAGACCAAGGACGACGTCAGCAAGCTCTTCCAGTTTTTCCGGGGCCAGGGCTACGAAGGCATTATCGCCAAGGACCTCCGTGGCACCTACCGCATCAACACCCGTGACCCGAGCTGGGTGAAGCGCAAACCCCTCATCACGTTGGACCTGGTGCTGCTGGGGGGCGTGTTGGCGGTGACCACCAAGGAACGCGCCGGCATGTTTGGCTCCTACGTCATCGGCGCCCGCCGCGACGACGGCAGCTTCGAAGACGTCGGCGACGTGGCCGGCCTCGACGTCGAACGGGATCGCGTCATCCAGGGCGAGATTGTGCGCGAGGGCCTCATCACGGGGCGGCGCATCGAGCGGGCATCGGCGTCGGGGGTTCGCCCCGGCCTCGAGCTGCGGCCCCACCTGGTGGTGACGGTGAAGTTCGAGGGCATCACCCGCGACAACGTCACCAAGCGGCTGAGCCTGCGGGACCCCAAGATCGTGCACCTGCGCAGCGAAAAGGGCGCCTACGAAGCCGACACCAGCAAGATGATCGAGGAGCTGTCCGTCCGCGAACGCTTCGCCTGACGGACGGCGGGCGCTCGAACGTCCTCGGTTCACACCGGCCAGACGTGACCCAGATCATGTCGTCGTCGCCACCCGTGTCCAGCTTCACCCGCCACCCCCCGCAAGAGTGCTGGCGTCGACGTCGCAGGCTGGTATCGCTCTCGCCATGAAACCCCTTCATGTGACAGCACTTCTGTCCGCCATCTCGTTCGTCCTCCTCGCTCTCCCTGGCTGTCCGACCGATCCCGTCATTGGCGACGTGGGTGAGGGCGAAGGCGAAGGCGAAGGCGAAGGCGAAGGCGAAGGCGAAGGCGAAGGTGAAGGCGAAGGCGAGGGCGAAAACCCGTTCTGCCAGTACCTCGACGACGTGTATTGGCTCGTCGACTGCGCCGGCACGTTCGCCGAGGTGAAGCAGTTCTCGCCGCTGGCGCCGCTGACGGCCGACGAGTGCCCGGTTTTCTTCGAGCTCAACGGCGTCGAGGGCGCCGACCGCGACGCCGTCGTCGTCGAGGCCGGCTGCGACGCCTCATGCGTGCGCCGCCAGAACACCGCTGGCTCCTACATCTCCTGCGAGGGCGGCCGGGCCGGCTTCGACTGCTACCTCGACGACGAGGGGAGCTGTGGCCAGATGTGCCGCTTCCCCGAGGGCTACTACCCGTCGTTCGAGGACTACCGGGCCGCAAACCCCTGTCCCGGTCAGCCCTGACCTGACCTCAGGGTTCCGACGTCGTCAGCGGGCTTCGAAGCGGGTGTCGACGGAGCCGTAGCGGGCGTCGACCTTGCCGCGGCGTGACAGGTTGACGAGGGCGGTGAGGATTTGGTCGCGGAGGCGCAACACGCCGTCGTGGTCGAGCTCGCGTTCGCGGACCCGCTCCAGGTAGTCCAGCAACAGCCGACCGTGGGCCCGGGGAAAACGCTGCACGAGCTGGCGGATGGCGACGGCGTCGGCGACGGAGACGGCGCGGGCGAGCCGATAGAGGCCGGCCTTCTGGAAGAGCTCCTCGGTGTTCGAGAAGGCCATGCCGCTGCTGTTGGCGGCGGCGCGGGGCAGGGCGCCCGAGGCACCGCCCCCGCGAGGCGAAGGGCCCGCGGTGAGGACCTTGCCGAGGAACGCCTGGGCGGACTTCAGCTCCATGCTGTCTTTGACGTCGGCGCGACGGACGGCGGCCAGCAATTCTTCGCCGTCTTCGGGGGCGAGCTTGGAGAGGAACTCCGCCAGGGCCCGTTTGCCAACGGCGAGGAAGGCGCAGGCGATTTCGTCGGCCCCGATGCTGCGCACCAGGACAATGAGCTCTTTGGCCGTGAGCAAGACGACGTCGTCAAAGCCCATGTCCGTCAGGTCCCGCTCCAGGGGCATGACGATGAACTTCTGGTCAAAGCGCGAGCGCACGAGCTTGATGACCTCCATCGGCACGTTCTTGAGGGCTTCTCGCGGTGGCAGCGACCGCTGCACATTCTCCGGGAGGCGCGACACGATCTGGCGCGACAACGACGACGGCAAATACGCGAGGACGACGGCGATGACCCGGGGGCTTTCGCCCTTGAAGCCGGCGGCCAGCCAACTCGGCTCGACGCCGTCGAGGCCCTTGACGGCGCGGAAGCTCATGAGGCCCTTGAGCTCGCGGACCATCAACGAGACCCGCTTCTCGCGGGGGATTTCTTCGAGCTTCTGGGCCTTCTCCTGCAAGGCGACCGCGTCTTCGTCGGGGAGGAACTGCCACAGCTCGTTGGCCTGGGAGCCCGCAAAGGACATGGCCGTCAACAGCAGGGACTGTTGTCGTCGGTCCAGGGGGTGCAGCACGCGGCCAAGCATGGGGGCACGCTACGGGCTTGCAGTCGCCCCTGCCAAGGGTTCGGACTGCGCTGCCCTGAAGCAGGTGGCGCAGGGCTGCTCCAAAAGGAGGCGCCGATTGGAGGGGCCGGCGGCCGCCGTCGCATTGCAGCGGCCCCCCAGGCGCTGGCCTGGCCGCTGCAATGACCTCAGGGCAACCCAAAGGAGCCCCCCATGGTGGAAGAACGTCGCCCTCGTGAACGTGAACTGGTCCTGGCCCCCAACGAGTTTGCCTGGGTGCTCGACACCACCAAGGGCCACATCAACTGCTACGTGGGCCCCAACAAGACGTCCCTGGCCCAGACAGACCAGACCGTCATCTTCGACGAGCGTGAAAAGCGCTTCGTGAACGCCGAGATCCCCACTGCCATCCAGCTGTGCGCGACGGCCCCCGAGAACTGGTACCTCGTCCTCAAGAATCCCGCCGTCGACGGCGGCCACCCCCGCCCGGGCCTGGCCTCGGGCCTGGCGGATTTGCAGGTGGGCAAGAAGGTCATGCTGCGGGGGCCCGTGAGCTTTGCCCTCTGGCCCGGGCAGATGGCGCGCGTCGTCGAGGCCCACCGGCTCCAGTCGAACCAATACATCCTGGCCCGCATCTACGACGCCGCCCTCGCCCAGAAGGACCCCGCCGGCGTGCTGGCGCGGGACCTCGCCGACGACGAACACGTCACCTTTGAGGTCGGCCAGCGCTTCGTCATCCCCGGCGACCGGGTGGCGTTTTACATGCCGCCCAACGGCGTCGAAGTGGTCGCCGACGACGAGGGCCGCTTCGTCCGTGAGGCTGTGACCCTGCAGCGCCTCGAGTACTGCATGCTCGTGCGTGAAAACGGCAAGAAGCGCACCGTGCGTGGCGAAGCCGTTGTGTTTCCAACCCCCGACGAGGTCTTCCTCGAAGTCAGTGGCCGGCGCCGCTTCCGTGCCATCGAGTTGTCCGAGACCACGGGGATCCACGTCAAGGTCATCTCCCCCTACACCGACGAGGACGGCGTCGAGCACTCCGAGGGCGACGAACTGTTCCTGACGGGCTCTACCACGCGCCTGTACTTCCCCCGCGACGAGCACGCCATCATCCGCACCAGCGGCGGCGGCGAGGTCCACCACGCGGTGGCCATCCCCGCCGGGGACGGGCGCTACATCCTGGATCGCCACAGCGGCGAGGTCCGCCTGGAGGTCGGCCCCCAGATGATGCTGGCGGATCCCCGTCGGCACATCATGACGAGGCGGGCCCTGTCGGACCGGGAGGTGATGCTCTTTTACCCCGGCAACGACGAGGCCCTCGCCTTCAACCGCTCCCTGCGCGGCATTGTGCCGACGACGAGGGCGGTGGCGGCGGCGGCACCTGCCCGGGCGGCGCCAGCGGCGGAGTCGTCGGCGATGCATGAGGGCATCGATGCCTTCTCGCGCAGTTTCACCAAGCCGACGTCGTTGCTGCTCGACAACAAATACGACGGCGCCGTCGCGGTGGATGTGTGGTCTGGCTACGCGGTGTGCGTGAAGAATCGCCGCGGGCAACGGCGGGTGGTGCAAGGCCCCCAGACCGTCATGCTCGCCTACGACGAAACCCTGGAGGCCCTGACCCTGTCGACGGGGACGCCCAAGACGTCGGCGCGGCTGCTGCCCACGGTGTTCCTGCGCGTCGCCGGCAACCAGGTGAGCGATCGGGTGCAGGTCACGTCGTCGGACCTCGTGCAGGCCAGCGTCCATCTGACCTACCGCGTCAGCTTCGGGGGCGACCCGAACCAGTGGTTTGTCGTCGACAACTACGTGAAACTCCTCGTGGAACATGCAGCCTCCATCCTGAAGGCCCAGGCCCGCAAGACCCCCATCCGCCTGCTGCGCACGGCCATCGCCGAGCTGGCCCGCGACGCCATCCTTGGCGAGCGGACCGCCGACGGACGCCGAGGCCTGGCCTTCGCCGACAACGGCATGCAGGTGTTCGACGTCGAGGTCCACAACCTGGAGGTCGAAGACGACGGCGTCCGCGCCCTCCTCGACGATGCCCAACGATCGGCGGTGTCGTCCGCCGTCGAGGTCGCCAAACGGGAGAGCGAACTCAGCGATCGGCAGCGCATCGAAGACATCGCCCGCACCATCCTGGCCAGCGAGCAAGAGACCAAGATGCTGCAGCATCGCCTCGCCGTCGAACTCGAGGAGAAGACCCAGGAGGCCGAGCGTCGTCGTCTGGAACACCGGGCCCTGCTGTTGATCGAAAAGCAGAAGGCCGAGTTGGCCCAGGCCACCAGCGAGGTCGAGCTGCGCAGTGTCCGCCTCACGGCCCGGGAGCGGGAGTCCGTCGTCGACCTCGCCGAACTGGAGCGACGCCAAGGGCTGGAGATGACGTTCCTGGTGGCCCAGACCGACGCCCGCGTGCGCCAGGCCCAGGCCTTGTCACCAGAGCTGTCGGCGTCGTTGACGCGCCTGGGCGATGCCCAACTCTTGTCGTCGCTGGCGGAGAACTTCGGCGAGCTCGCCGCCGTCGAAGCCCGGGGCTTGCTCGAGACCGCCCGCAAATACCTGGACTTCGTGCCCCAGTCGTCGCTGCCGATGCTCAAGGGCGCAGCGACGGCGCCCCGCGGCGACGCCGAGTAGTCCCGGAGACCTACAGGCGCATGGCGAGCAGCACGGCGAGGGCCGTCGTCAGCACCCCGGGAGGATGGCCAGCGGGCGTCCCCCGGGGTTCCAGCGTCGTCAGCACCAGGGCACCGTCGAGCCTGGCAAACGACGCGCGCCGTCGACCGTCGTCGTCGACCACCAGGCCACCGCTGCTGCCCACCTGCATCAGGTGCAGGCGCTGGGTGCCCCGGGCGGCGCTGATGGTGAAGCGGGTCACGAGGCCTGGCACCACCTGCCGCTCCCGGGCGCTGGCAATGGGATCGCCGTCGACGCCGACGAAGACCACATGGCCGCCGCCGTCGTCGTGGACCCGCACCACGGCGGCGCCGGCGACGTCGGCGTGGAAGCACAGGGACAATCGGTCTTCGTCTCCCCGGGCGGGGACCGCGTTCTTGATCGTCATGACGGTGCGGCCCTCGCGCCGGGCCTCCACCTGGATGAAGGCCTTGGGGCCTGGCAGTCGGCGAAACACCACCGGCCGGTCGCCCATCAACGACCACGCTGGCGGCACGGCGGGCGTGTCGTCGGCATCGTCGTCGACGATCCGGCAGC